>Ga0325402_1002424_pt1 | contig 16366 bp, 9 predicted proteins | sample PopdelMetagenome_22_FD_207212 | JGI IMG/M metagenome (GOLD analysis project Ga0325402, IMG submission 207212) | Populus deltoides microbial communities from Bellville, Georgia, United States - Xylem-PdKOR-R3 | ecosystem: Host-associated > Plants > Phyllosphere > Stem > Wood/Secondary xylem... | reverse complement strand
AACACACTATATATCTATATATATATATATATATATATATATATATATATATATATATATATATATATATATAATTAACTACTCTGTTTTTTTCTATTGACATGAGATTGTGGTTTTATCCCAGAAATGGGGGATGTTACACGATTCATAAAGTCCATAAACATCGTGGGTTCATTTGTTAACCCAAACAACATTGCCAAGAACTCGTAATGCCCATAATGAATTTTAAATACGGTTTTTTCTACATCGAGATCCTTGATTTTCAATTGGTATTACCCCGATCTTAGGTCTATTTTCAAAAACATTCTAGCCTTCTTGATTTGATTGAACAAATCATCTATCCATAGAAGCATATATTTGTTCTTTACCATTACCCTGTTTATCTATCTATAATTTATGTAGAGTCTAAAGGTTCCGTTCTTTTTCTTCACAAGCAACACAAGAGCTCTCCAAAGTGAATTACTCGAACTTATGAATCCTTTATCTAGTGATTCTTGTAATTGAACCTTTAGCTCTGTTAACTCAGCTGGTGCCATTCGATATGGTGATTGAGCTATTGGAGATGTATTAGACAACATATCAATAACAATTTCTACTTTTCTTTCTAGAGGTATTCTTATCAACTCATTAGGAAATACATTAGGAAATTCTGTCATTATTATAATATGTCATTATTATAATATTCGACAATTGAATCTCCCCTTTTTTTGTCTTCAAGATATACGCAAGATAAGGTTCACCCCTTCTTCACCATTTTCCTTGCGGTCATAACCGAGATAATACAATTTGAGATGATATTTTTCTCTTCTTTAAACATTATTTTCCTACCATCAAGTCCATGAAAGGTTATTGTTTTCGCAAAACAGTTTATTTGAGCCTTATTCATACTCAACCAGTTTATACTCAGGATGACATCAAAGTCATGTAACTCTAGTGGTAATAGGTATACTCTCAACTCACATATTTATATTAACTCGAACCCCTTTATTCATGTGATCAATATTCACAGTCTCGCTTAATGGAGTGCTTATAACAAACTCGTTATCTATTCTACAAGGATTTTTTCCTAATTTCCCCTCAAGTTTACTTGCAACAAATTAGTGTGTGGCCCCCAAATCAAGCAATACATGAACAAACAGAAAATTTAATTGTAATGTATTTGCCACTACATCAGGAGTAGCTCTGATCTTCTCTTATATCATGTAATACACTCTGCGTTGAGTCCTATCACTCTGAACATGAGTATAGCCTCTATTACTGCTGGCCCCTGATAATGTTTGTCTGACTGGTCTGTCCACAGTGGCAAACTGTTGTTGATTATGAGTTTGCTGCTGATTCTAAATGATCTCGGTCATGCGGGGATAATTTTTCCAAAAATATCCCTTACCTTGTAATAATAACACCTACGACCTAAATATGAGCAATCTTGCCATTTGTGCTCCCCCTGTAAATGTAACATCATCTTGGTGTTACAGAACAATCTCCTAGGTGTCTTTACCCACATTGAGCACACAGAGGATAAGTAATTGTCCTATGCTCTAACGCTCCTCTAGAAAAGCCACCCCTAGGGTTTGATTTCCCTCTTGTCAACCCCACCTCAGTAATCTAAGTATATGCAACTGATGTGCCTCCTCATTGCTTTAATTGATTGAAATGCCCTTTTCCTCTTTTTGACAGATGAGGTCCATCAAAGGTATACTTTGTTTCCTTATGCTTATCTAATCCATGTTGGCCCTCTTTCATATATGCCTCGAGGGCCTCTGCAGCCTCAATAAGCTCTCTGGTAGATTCTAAAAGTTGTAAATTTTGTTTTGCTTCAATTATTACCTTTAATTATGGGTGAGAAAAAAAAACCAAAAAACTGATTAAACCGAGAAAACTGGAAAAAAATAACCAGAAAAACTGAACTGTGAAAAAAACAGATTAAACCGATTAGAATTTTAAAAAAACTAATTGGTTTGGTTTGATTTCGGTTTTATAAGCCTGAAACCGAAAAAACCCAACCCAACCCAATACAGGAAAATAACCAAGCCAAACTAATTTGAACCACTTTTTTCCTAAAATAACCGAACCAAATCGAAACCGGTCGGTTTGAACTGGTTTTGGTTCGGTTTTGGTTTTTTATTAAAAAAAAACTGGTTTTGGTTACTTTTTTTTTTATATAAAAATCGAACTGAAAATGATCACCCCTACCTTTAATTATTAGCTGTAACAATTGAATTGAAGACTTCAGTAACTGGAGATCATCAATGTTAGAATTTGTAATATTGACCAAGAACAAACTTTCAGTGAATGATTCTTACTTACTTGAATGAATGAAATATTGACATGGATCACTCTTTTGATTATATATATTAATGCATTGTAATGAGATAATTCTTTGCATTAATTTTTATGTACTAATTAATATGTACTTTATTAACTGGATTCAGTTTCATATCAGACTTAAATTCAACCATATTGATACCTTTAGTAAAGCTTTTAATTTGTTTCTCATTTATCATGCACGGGAAATTGATTTCTAGCTAGCCAATGGTAAAACATAAAAAAAATGCAATAATTATATTATCTTCATAGCTTTTCTACGATATTTATAAAATCTTTTTTAACATTTTTAATAAGAGAAGTAATTGTTTAAAATTATTTAAAATAAAATCTCAATGCTCAATATAAAATAAAGTGAAAAAATTAACAAAGAATCTAAAACATGTAGAAAAGAGAAGCCTTGGTACATCTAAACTCATTTACTATTCATTGTCATAGTGTATTTATCTTTTTGCCCTTCCATTAAAAAAAGAAAAGCCTTGATGTTGGGATAATATGGTTTTTTCTCATGACTCATTAGTAATTAAAGGATTGTCCGGAGATACATGCATATTTTCCACCTTTTTTTAAACAATAAAATATCTAAATTACCACTAGGTCAAAAAAATTAAAGTTGTTGACAATATTACTTGTGTTTTTTTTTAATACAATGAAAAGATATGTTTACCCTTGGAATCAAGAAACAATATGCCATGCGTCTGGGTGATTTTTTTATCCTTTCACACATGATTGTTTTTTGTTATTACCTGGTTTATTGAGGGTTGTTTAGTCTTTTAATCAAGATTAATTAAAATTACAATTGAAAAGATATATCATGTATGTTTTTAAATATTTTTTACTTAAATAATTTAAATATTCTTAACATTTTAAAAAAAAGTTACGACACCCCCAAGTATATAAAAATCTCTCAATAGCCTATCATATTTACTTCTCATTAAATGCTATCATTCCAGCTCTTTCTTTCACCAAAAAAACAAGATTCATAGGTTATAAATACCTTATGAATCCTTCAAGCTTAAAGTTCATAATCTCTTCACTCTCAATATTTGTTAGTATACATATTTTTAGAGTTTATCTTTTTAAATATCATTACACTTTCTCTCTTTAAAAATATATTTACTTAAGCATATAAGAGTCCTCACATTCATCAAAAATAACCTTCTGCAGGTACCAAACACCAACTATCAAGTACTTTGAATATAAAAAATGGATAAAAATGTTAAAATCAAGTAATTAACCGGTTATCTAATACATGATTGTTCTTCATTAGCTATTTTAACTTTTTAGAACATCATCACCTAAAGAGTATGTTAATGATATAGAATAACATAAAATAAAGACTCCTTACTAAATTTATATAATAAGATAATTAAGAAAACATCAATTATTTATTTAGTAAAAGAAAACAACAGAAAAGGAGAGTTCATTGCAGGAGGAAACGTGAATCAGTTTTGATATAAAAATAAAATAAAATAAAATAAAAAACTCTTCAAATATTCTTTTAAAAAAGCAAGTCATGTTTATTCCTCCTCTAGTATAGTATTTGAAACTTTTAACGATACTTGACTAGAAAACCGCTTCAATATTATCTCACAACTTGGGAAAACTGTGAGAGGAAAGAAAAACAAAATATACTCTCCGTTTAATTGGTGAGAGAAAAACACATGAAATAAAAATAAAAGGAAAAGTTTTCTCATAAAACTAAAAATATTATTTTAATATATTTTTAAATGAAAAATATTTTTAAAATTAACTATTATAATATTACTAAATACTAGTAGCAAAGTGGGGGAAAAGGTGGTTTTATTAGAGATGCCAGCCATAATTTACTTCATAGATTCGTCCACAATCAATTCCCTTCTTGCACAGCAGAGTCAATTCCAGAGACTCCATTCTTTTTCAATGATTCCTCCAAGATCTAATGAATATAAAAGATTTGATTTCTTTTAAAATTCTTTCGAGTCTCCTGCTGCCTCAAAGCACTTTTTTCCCCCGGGATCTAACGAAGAACCAAGCAGCTTCTCCGACCCTGCGTTGTAAACGCAATAAAAGATGGGGTTTATGAACAATAAATCTTGTTTTTTTTTTATCAAATATATAGGAGTTGCGCATTACTTGAAACGTTGCCGCAGCCGCGTAACTCAAAGTCAAATATTAAATTTATTTTTATGGATCTCTGACCTCCTTGATCTCGAGAGATCCAAAACACAAATCCACAAATTTCTCAAGATTAATATATATAATTTCATCTAATAGATTGAGTACTTGAGATTTGATATCATTTTATCTCCTAATCTCATGATATACATAAACTACGTCCACTAATCTTAGATTTGTAAGCATACATAGCAAATTAACCGAAAATAATATAATAGCTATATTAAACATGAATGGATTCGTATGGGAGATAACTCCTAAATCTAGAGTATACAATATTGAGCTATTTTCCTTTGTTTTTATTCTAGAAAATCAACTGATCTGTACCCTTTTCACTCAGATAATACGGGGAATTGAAATCCTAGGCAGCTCGGCATACAATTTTAAGAATCCGAAAAATCCCTACTTATTATAAAAATAAATCAGAAAAGAAGTTATCCAATATGGCTGAATATCACAAAACCATTTCAATAAATTGCTAGTCTAAAAGCCCTTGAAAGAAGATATATACACACCAAAAACAGCATTTTGCATGATCTCTCTAATTTTGTTTTTTGAAATCTTAGCCTTTTGTGAGTTTTTCGTGGGTTTGAGATTTTTTCAATATTTTATTTTATTTGTGCGAGCAAAATTAAAAAAAAAAAAGAAGGAAAAAGGAAAAAAAAAAAAAAATAGGACAGCAGGAATGAGGGTCGGAAATGGAATAAGCAAAGAAAATAAAGTAGAGCTAAGAACCAAATGGTAGAAGAGGAAAAATGTGGGGATCGATGTAAAACTTTTTCCCTTCACACGGTACGACGTAGTTTTCTAAGGGCCAGAACACAAAAAAAAAAAAGAAGCTTGGCCTGACACTGTTCACATCTTCTTTCTTTCCCCTCACTTTTCTTTCTTTTCAACACCTTTTTTTTTTCTGAGCAAAACAACAAAGCCCTAGCTCTCTCTGTCTCTCTCATGCTTGCCACTCCACCAAAACAACACAAAAAACAAGCCTTGTCCCCTCTCTGGATTGTATTTGAACTTGCAGCAACAGCAGTGCTGCTCAAGCTATAAACCAGCTGCACACAAGCAAAAGAAAAACAAACCTTAAACCTGTAATACATCCACAAAAAACACATTTTTGCAGCCGTATTTCTTGCTGCAATTAGGAACAAAGAAGAGAGCTAGCAAATACGTGAATGGTCTGGTTCTTTGATATGATCTATGAATGAGTTTTGATTTTGTTAAAGATTCAAAATTCCGGTTCATGTAGGTAAAGTCCTTTTTATTTCTCTCATGTCCAGCCCTTGACTGCCAAAGCCCTAGCCTTTGAGGTCATAAGTCACGCACAATTAGGTCAAATAATGCAGGAGAACTAGCTTTCTTTCAACCCATGTCTCCAAGGCATGCAGCAAACAACCAGGGGTCCTTAGGTCGTTGTTTATATATCTTGTGTGGTGACTTTTGAAAGAGTTTGAAGAGATTGAAAAGAAAAGGTGAAAAACAGAATGCAGATTTTTGATTTGAACAATGGAAGTTTTTACTGTTTTATTGAACTGAAAAATATCGTTAATTGCTTACATATTTCAGCAATCTTTACACGTTTAAATAGACTTGAAACAAACTGAAATTGCTGGTTTGTAGCACTACAATGTGCCACATTCAGCTGACCACTAACATGACCACTAACATAAATGTATCGTGTTCAGCTAACAACATAACTGACTCCTAAAGACTAGTTCACGTCCTGAAGACCAGCTCTAGTCTTTTATTTCAACAGAATTAAAATAACAAAGACAGACAATACTAAAATAAAACAAAGGCAGCAACTTAAGGCATAACTCCAACAACTTTAGATAAGCATGAAAGAAAAGAAATCAGGTTCATGGCATGGTGGGGGTCTGTTTTGAATGTCAAAAGAAAAGAAGTAGGCTACGGCTAATGCCATGCCCAGCTCCAGCTGGGTTTGTTCATGAGATGATGGGGTTTTTACTTTGAACGTCAAAGAGAGGAGGAATCAGGTCATAACCCATGCTTGCTCTTTCTTTATGTCTGAGCCTGACATGGAGAGTTGCAAGTGTAGGTTGGTTTTTGAGTAAGGGGGCGCAAGCAGGGGCCCGGACCCCTAATTACCTAGACACTAAACATGAGAAGATGGAAGGTGTTTTATTTTATATAGGTGGGCCCTTCTTATAGTAAATATATTGGTAAAGTTTAGTTATGTTTTGTTTTAACTACTCTGTGTAAAGAAGAACATAAAATTGAGCAAGTGAAAAAGCCATAGCATATGGGTTAATTAATCTTACATCAACCAAAACAAGGGAATTGATTATAATTTCAAAATTATTTTTATTTTGTTTTTGAATATTTGTTAAGAATTTGATGATTTTTTTAATAATTATGTTATTTTTGTTTTTTTTCCTCAAATCTGCTAGTTTTACTATTTTTTTTTGAATTCTTGTTAAGGTGATGTTTTTTTTCTAATTAATTTGATATATTTTATGGGTTTGTTTTGATTATACTTGGATTTTTTTATATTTTATTTTTAGCAGAATCACCAAAATTACCAATTTTTTCTATATTTTGATTTTAGGTTGAACCATGAACAAAATAAGAAGAATTGATTTTTTTTTTGAAAAAGAGAAAAAATAATGATAACTCACAGCCTAGTGAACCAACTCCAATGTGTAATGTTGAAGTTATGGTTGAGCAGCCTCAATATACTTCAGTTTACGAAGAACCTGCATCGACTAGTTAACCACCTCCTACTAGAATCGATATTTCTCATTTAATTAGAGATCCAAGCAATCGTCCTCAAATTTAGGAATACACGATTAATCAACAAGATGAAATTCGAATGGCACATATTAATTTGGGGCCATATCAACATTTGATGTCTAAATATCCGCTGACTGGTGAAAAACATCATCGTCAATTTCAATCTTATTGGTTCAAAAGTTGTCCATGGCTTGAATATTCAGAGAAAAATATTGCATTTTATTTCCTTAGCTATCTATTTTCAAGTAAGTCATCTGAAAAATCAGGATCATACACATTTACTGTTAAATGATTCAATTGTTGGAAGAAAGTTAATGATGGGGAGCGGTGTGCTTTTTTGACTCATATGGGAAAAGATCCAAATTCAACTCACAGATTTGCTACCAGGTGCTTGAAAAATTTTAAAAATCAGTCATGCCATATTGAGAAGGTAGTTAAGAGACAAACTACTCAAGAAAATCAAAATAATCGATTGCATATTAAAGATTCAATAGATATTGTTCGTTGGCTCACATTTCAAGCATGTGCTTTTAAAGGGCATGATGAACGCTCTGAAACAAAAAACCGAGGTAATTTTCTTGAAATGATGGAACTTTTAACATCTTACAATAAGCAAGTAGGAGCTCTTGTGTTTGGGTAATGCTCAACAAAATGCTAAATACACCTCACATCAGATTCAGAAAAAAAAAATTGTAGGTCTTTGTTAGAAATGTTCAGTCTTCAATTCATCCTGAGATTGGTGATGCAAGATTTTATTTAATTGTTGATGAAGCTCAAGATGAATCCAGAAAAGAGCAAATGACCCTTGTTATTAGGTTTGTTGATAGAAGTGGATTTATACGATAACGATTTTTGGATATAGTTCATGTCAAAGATACAACTACTTTAACTCTTAAGGAAGAGATTTCCTTTGTTTTATCTCATCACAATCTTGATGTTCAAAATATTAGGGGCCAAGGATATAATGGTGCTAGTAATATGAGTGGAGGGTGGAATAGTTTGCAAACTTTATTCATTAATGATTACCCTTATGCATATTATGTACATTGCTTAGCTCATCAATTACAATTGGCTCTTATTGCTGCAACTAGAGAAATATCTGATGTTCACACTTTCTTTCAGAATTTGATTTTTATTATTAACATTGTTAGTGCTTCTTGCAAGCGTAATGATAAATTACGGGCTTTTCAAGCAGCTACAAATGAACATCTAGTTGATATTGGTAAGATTGAAACGGGTAAAGGAGTTAATAAAATAGGTGGTTTGTAACGAGAGATAGCAGATGGAGTTCGCACTTCAAATCAATTTGCAATTTGATAAAAATATATGGGGCAACTTGCTTGGTTCTTGAAAACATTGCTTTAGATGGATCTACTTATTCTCAACGTGGTGATGCAACCTTTTCATTTAAGTTGCTAATGTTATTTGATTTTGCATTCTTCTTACATATAATGAAGAATGTTATGGGAATCACTGATGTGCTTTGTCAAGCCTTGCAACAAAAATCTCAAGACATTTTAAATGCTATGAATTTGGTGACTAGCACAAAGACTTTAATTCAGAAGTCAAGAGATGATGGTTGGGGAACTCTTTTAGAAGAAGTGATATCATTTTGTAAGCATCAAGACATTGAAGTTCCTGACTTGGATGCTTGTTTTTCTAGTGTGGGACGATCTCGTCGTAAAACAAAATCAGTAACAATTGAGCATCATTACCGAGTTGATATATTTACAGCTATTATTGATCAGCAATTGCAAGAGCTAAATAGTATATTCAATGTGCAGGCAATTGATTGGGTGTGGGTATCATTTCTTTAAAGATGATGTTTTTTTTTTATCTTGATACCAACTCCTTATTCTATTTTCTGAAATCGGTACCTTTTTAAGATTTATAAGAACTAAATAAATGTTGACTTTTTTTATAAATCTTTTAGTCCAAAAGTCCTACATGCTGGGGATTGACAAGTAACACACAAAATGCTTGTGCTTTATTTCTAAACGTATAACATTGACATGAAGTTACAGAAAAATGCAACTATTTTATGCTTTCCTGGGAAGGAAAGGAAGAAGACATTTGAGCAACCCAAATCTAGCATGCATTTTTCAATGCAGAATCGAACAGGTCAATCTTAAGAACCATGCACATTATGGAATCCAAAGAATGGATATCTGCTAAAAAAATCAATAACATCCAGAAGATAACAAAAGGTTTATATGCCAGAACCCAAGATGTCTCGGGTCAAAGAAAACCCACCTGGATATGACCTGTGTATTTTCAAAGTTCTTGCTTTTTCACCAGGGAAGGTATCAAGATCATTTTTCTTCGCATTTTCTACTGGTTTCTCAACAGACTCTTTAGTTTCAGCAATAAATTGAAGACCCTGAAACAATACGCTGGACCATGTCATGGAAAATGGAATTATGAATACAATGAAGAAAGTGTGACTTAACATACCTTTAGAGACCTTTCTTCATATGCCATAGCTGAATGGTTTGCTAGCTTAGCACCAACATCCTACCAGAATTCCAAGGTAAAATAGTTCAATTAGTAACTAAATACAAAAACTGAGAAGGTAAGACCAGAATCAGTCCATAGATTAGAGCAGGGTCACAAACTGTGCATTATCTATCTTAGTGGTTGCCAAGAAATGGGCCTTTTTTTTTGGTGGGGGGGTTTGCTGGCTTTGAGGGGAGAGGAGAGGGACTTGGCAAAACGTCCATAACCTAAGATTATTAGAATTGGAAAGGAGGTAACATTGCAGCAGGTGGTTACCAGACCTGATAAGCTTTAGTGCCGGGTCCATCTTTAAAGCCTCCAGCAAATTGACATAGATACCATAGACCAGAGTTTGTTGCATCCTGTGTGATGCGGATTCAAAAATTTCTGAGCCATTGCACATTGTTAGAAAGAACTCATTGATTAAGAAGTCGAAAAAAAACCTGTTTGCTTTCAAGAAGTTCAAGCTTCCCTTCCTGTTGAGATTCTTGAGATATCAGGAATCAACAAAGGCATCCTCCAATCAAAAATAAATTTTAAGCTATAAGAAGCATTGCAACTCACCAGCCCAGATATCATTTCATGGATTGATTCAACATCATATCCAATTTGGGAAAGATTTGATTTCATCTCATCTATCTGCATGCAAGTAAAACCATAGCTGAAATACATATCTATCTTGATATGAGTTGATTTAGCTAAAATAATATCTACTCTGAGCACATCAATTGGGTGTGGGTATTCATAAGAAACAGAATCAGGCAAAGAATAGAGTGAGGTGAACTATTTAAGCTACACAAAAAAGAAATAAAATAGGGAAACCTATTAATGACCGCTTATCTATTACATGTTTTCCAAATCACACCCTTGTTTTAAAAAATCACGCTGTTGTAAGTTGTAACCTTCGGTTTCACCTCATTCTCAAATCTAACATGCTCTGCACATGATTTTTCATTTTCTGAATTGACTTAAATGTCCCTCATCTCTACCTTATTTCCTCTATACTATTCTGCTTTTCCCTTCTCTTTTCTGATCTACATCATGTTGCCTTTCTGTTCAGGATCAGGTTCACTAGGTAGCTCAATCAAGTTCAAGCTGATGTTCCTACTGTCGTGCATATTTCTACAAGCTGAGCTGGATATGGTAAGTGTTGGTTACCTTAGCTTGGCTTGTACACAACCAAGCATACCTTATGCCCTAGGCAAGGAAGAAATGGAAAAAAAAAAGAGAGAAACAAATGATTAATATCTATCAATTGTAAAAGGAGAATACTGAACATACATCATTGGCAATGAGCTTAGATGTTTCAATCTGCTCCTCAATCTTCCAGTCCAAATTTCCCAGCCTTTTTGACAGATGTCTTTTTGTTGACTGCACAAGTTGACAGTCGAAGAGAATTAAGAATACTGCAAAGAATCCAAAACATAGAGTTGCTATCTAAGACATGAGACTTGTTAGAAAGAATAAGTCATCCTACTTACAGCTAACGTTTCAGATACATTCTCCAATTGTTTTGACACGGTTGCAACAGCATTTGCCATATTTTGCTTTGTTACAAACATTACATCTGAAAATGACCAGCCCTGCACCACAAAGCAAATAGATGATGCATCCACCCATTGATCAGCAAGAAGACAATGTGCTAACAGGTGCAATACCATCGGCATTTGGGATAAGAAATTGTTTTCACTTTAAGCATTAAGAATCTTGCCTTCCACCAAAAGTAACAATATCCCATTGCTCCAAGTGCAGCAGCTGGCACTAGGTAAGAAGAAAAATTCCCTGTGTGCATGGGAAATTTCACGAGCATCATTGCATATTCTACTCTTCCATCAAGACATCCAAAATAGAAATGTTGCAAGATGTTGCCAAAAATATATAATAGAACCATGCACTGACAAAAGAAGCTAACACGATAACTGAACCTGAATGCCTTTTGACATCAGGAAAAGAAAATGTTTAGAGGAAATTCTAAATCCTATAATAATTTTACCTTAGAAGTTATCTAGTCCTTGTTTAGGCTTCATTCAAGAAACAATCTGAAAGCCTTCTCATGATCGATTTGGATATCTCAACTGCAGTTAACTTATAATTCGTGTTCTAGTCTGAAATAATTGCAGTACAAATTAAAATTTGCTAATTATTTCTTAAGTCATTCCAAATAAGACTTATGAATAGCATTTATCCTTTTCTCTTCCTTTCCCTTTTCTTTAGGGGAGAGAAGGAGACTGGTCAAGGAAGAATGAAATGTCCTATTAACAAGCCACTTGGTTTTTCTGCATATAGTTGATCCACATGTCCTTCAAAATAAGTAAATGCATTGCATCTCACAGTAAAATCAAGAGATTAAACCTTCAAATAAAAGTAAAGCATGCTTATCAGAGTCCTGAAACGCTAACCAAGAGTTTTACACACTGATTGGACAAAAATTTAGCAATTTTGATGCACTTTTAATCAACTCTAAGCCCATTGGAAGGTTGGTTATCTATCAGCATATAAGTATCAAAAGAAGATCAAAGAGAGAGAAATTTCAACTCAAAACACAAAAAGAAAATAAAAATGAAGGACATAGCAAAAAGTAGACTACTAAGAATCTATTACTCTTCAAGAAAAGTATGGAAATTACTTGGAATCTTAAGCTCTTAAAAAAATTACTTACCATTAGAAACAGAATTTCCATTATAGATGGTTACAGGACTGGATAAGCTCAACTCCTTAATCTCTTGCGCCAATTGACGAATCTAAGACAGAGACACATGAGAATACATCAGAAAATACAGTCAATCCGAAGAGACATATGATAGATTGCTAACAATAACCAAATACCCTGACTCCTTTAGAAATATAACCACTTCCTGTTCCACAAACTAATATCCCCTCTTTTAGATACCAGTGCACCTAAGAAGATTCAGAAACCTTCCCAAAACTCACAGGCATGACAGCACACATGGAAAGCAGTCTATCACACCTCCAATGGACTTCAATTACCCAACATTTTAAGAAGACTCTGCTTCCCATATTCTGATTCTAGGAAGAAAGTCCCCTTTGATTCAATTCTTGGAATAAAAGTTAGGGGCCACTAGGATGTCCTCCGTGTGATGATTTCACCCAGGTTCTCTAAACTAGCAGCCCTGGACTAAGGAGGAAAGAGGTTCTTTTAATTCATAATACAAAATCGCACATGCAAACTTGCATCTATTTAAACTGACATTGCATCAGGGTCTATTATTTACAGTCCAACTGGAACTTTTTAGATGCACTGAAATCTGCTAAAATGTGTTTTTCGCATCATGTATCAAAACAAGATGTTCTTTTTTTCTTCCTTTGTGTTATGCTCTTCTACGAGTACCCATTTCTTATAAATAAATAATAAAAAGAAAAACTTCGAAAACCTGAGCAGCAAGAAGAGCGGTGTCGTATTTGTAAGGAGCGATCTCGACTTCGTCAACACCCTTGAGTAATTCTTGAAGCTGCCCAATGAGTTCAGGCAATCGTCCATTTTTCAAAATAATCGAACTAGTCAAACCTAAAACAACAAAACACAGAGACATGAATATAATAGCATACATACGAACAGGAACACAGTTTGATAAGCTAAAATCAAGTAAGTTTACAATTCCATGGACGAAAAAATTCATAAATTTTTGCAACCAGACAAGAAACAGAAAAAATAAAACCTTATCAATTCAATTTACATGAGATTTTATATTTCTAAAGCAAAAAAAAAAGAGGGTGAAATTGCTGATTGAGAGGTGTTTGAATTGTTTATCGGGTCAACAATCGTGAAGCAGCCGAAAAGCATTGGAGTCAAAGTAAAGTTGAAGCTTATATGATCAGAGAAGGCAAAGAAGGGACGAGAGAGAGAGACCTGCACCGACGAGAATGAGAACTTTGGAGGTAGAGACCCCAGTCTGCAGAGCCATCGTTCTCTTCTTCTTCTTCCTGATGGAGGCTGCCTCTACCTGGCAAAATTGATTATTTTCTCTTCTTTTCTTTTTGGCTGTCAAAAGCTGGTTTGTAATTTAAAAATATAACATGACAAATATACTATGCAAGTGTTTGCAAAATGTACGGTTAGTTTTTAATAATTTTTTAATTATTTTCTATTTAAAAATATATGAAAATAATATTTTTTATTATTTTAAAAATTATTTTAATATCAACATATCAGCATATTAAAATAATTTTTTAAAAAATATTAATTTTAAATAAAAAAATTTTAAAAACAATAATCATATTTTTAACTACAAAAACAAACAATTTTTAAAAGAAAAGGTGAATTCTTTGTAACCAAGAACATACTTCCCTATTCATTAAAGTAATGGAGTGATGTTTATGGCATTGACTAAAAAATTAATTATTTATTATTCAGGAATGTTTTATTATTTTTATAAGATGTATTTATCATTACTGATTTGTTTTGTGTATTCAATTTTTAATTTTTAATGCACAATGAAATAATTAAAATATTTTTTAATAAACAAACATGGTTATACAAGGGTGTTTTAATATTTTTCTTTTTTTTAATTTTACAGTATAATTACACAATTGTTCTTGGAGTAAAAAATATAAATTGTGTACACAGGGATATTAACATCTTTTCCTCAAGGTTGTTTTCTAATTACTAAATTAATTGAGGATAATGAAATAATTTAACTTTTAAAATAAAATAAAAAGTTGTTGGTCCCTCCCAACAACCAAAATTCCTTTTTCACTAGTCGTTGGAAGCGTCATAATATCCTTATTTTTTTTGGTAGTGTGTATAGTTAATGGTGGTGTGGTTTATCATTGATGATTTTTTTCTTTTTTTTTTTTATCTCTTATCCTCTCAAAATTCATGGTAGCCATGCAAAAATTTAGAGTTGTTCTTTGATTTATAAGCATTCCACTCAGGTCATTATTCTTTTGATTTTTAATTTTTATTCTTAATTTTTTAAAAAAAAATTGATTTCTTTTCAATTTTATCATTCAATCCAATTTGGGATATGTTATTTTTTATTTAGTCCTCATTCTTTTGGTTTATTTTTTTAAATTGATTTTTCTTTTCAATGTCACCCTTCAATCAATTTTTTTTATTTCATCTTTTTGTTAAATTGATTTTTCTTTTAAATTTTACACTTTAATAAAAAAAAATTATTTTGTATTTCAATTTTGATCCTCATTCTTTTAATTATTATTTTTAATCCTTATGTATAATTTAAATTATTTTTTCAATTTCATCTCTCAACATTTGATCAATTAAGAATTGAGCTTCATATTTTTTTCCTATATGGGTGTTTTCGGTTTAATGACCCGGGTTACAAATTTAAAAAGTTAAAATAGTATTTCTTTTCTTTTATGCTTTTATCATTCAATATTGTTTTTTTTAAATGGTTTTTGTTATTTAATTTTTATGTTTCTCTATCATGTTATTCCGAACTCATGACCTAAGTCGTGAACTTGACAGGATAACCATGGTTGGCTCAACCCTTATTACTAAATTTATAAGTTTATCATGCTAACTCAGATTGATTCGAGTTAATTGTTTTAGGTCATTATTTTACCAAATTTTATTCTTTTGTATTTAATGGATTGAAAATTAAGCTATATTGTTTGTCTTTTTTTGAAAAAATATTTTTTTCTCATGTTATCATGATTATTTTTTTAAATTTGGTTCACATGTTGTTGTTGTTGTCTATTTTTGTATTGCCTAATTAAAATAAAAACTAATTTATTTGATCTGGTCAGGTCTATAACCCGAGTCATAGGTTTTTTTCTTCTTTAAAATGCGTTTGTGACACCCGAATATATTTTTTACATAAAAAACAATTTAGTCTTGTGATGTAACGCAAGTCCACACCTAGCGATTCTCCAATAAGGTATGTTTTTTAATTAAAAAAAACTCACTCTTCCATCATCTATATTTGTCCTCTTTGGGACACTATGTGTTTTTTAAGGCGTCAATAACCTTCTTTTTTTTTTTTTCTCTCTTCTCCTTGATTTTCATGTATTCCCCTTTAAAAATTCAAAGTAACCCTTCAATTTATTATTCCTTCAAATTTGATTCATTTTTTTTTATTGCTATTTGTTTTATTTAATATAATCTATAAATTTGGAATTCTTTTTCAACCCCATCCCCCTTTATTTTTTTAATTTGGTCCTTATTTCTTGATTGCTATTTGTTTTATTTGAAATAATATTTTAAATTGATTTTCCTTTTACATTTTCATCCTCAAGTTTTTTTATCAAATTTGATCATCATTTTTTTTATTGCTATTTTGTTTACTTTGGCATTTTTTAAAAAAATTAAATTTTTTTTCTGATTTCATCATTCAACTTAAATATTAAATCTGAGTCTAGGATTTCACGAGTTGCAAGTTTTAGAGAGTAACCCAGGTTTAAAAGATTCACTTAGATTTGTGGTTTTTTTTTCCTTTTCTTAAGAGCATGTTTTTATTTTTATTTTTATTTTTAGACTTCAGCATTTAGTCAATTGGAGATTGGGTTTCGTTGTTATTATTTATATGTTTTTTTATGGAGTTTTTCACTAATTTTTAAAATTACTCATGTTTTCTCCATTCTTTTTATTTATCATGCTTTGTTGAATTTACTTTAGAGAAGTTTTTAAATTGATATTTCTTTTATTTCATACTTC
>Ga0325402_1002423_pt1 | contig 16367 bp, 9 predicted proteins | sample PopdelMetagenome_22_FD_207212 | JGI IMG/M metagenome (GOLD analysis project Ga0325402, IMG submission 207212) | Populus deltoides microbial communities from Bellville, Georgia, United States - Xylem-PdKOR-R3 | ecosystem: Host-associated > Plants > Phyllosphere > Stem > Wood/Secondary xylem... | reverse complement strand
AGTTTTGCCTTTTGAGTTGTTATTTTTCTTTTCCCCCTCTGTACTTGTCATGGATGGTGCTATGTATGCGTAGATTTTATGATTAGTTCATTGAAATCACGCGTTTTGTTTTTCATTATTTTTGCTATCAAACAGCTTACAGAAGTGCTATATCTTAAGAAAATTCTGGTTCTATGTTATAGAAGGTTTTTTTTTTTTTTTTTTGTGAAATGTAGATTCAAATTTCAAGGTTGCTAAAATTTTTCTGTTTATGCTTGGGAGATACAGTGGAAGAGGACTTTTTTTTTTAATGCTGAAATTCTACCTTCCACGTAGCTAGCTGTATCAAACTATTTTGTATAGTGGAGTTCAGTTGATTTTTTTTAAAATTTATTTTTGATATAACTGCACCTTTGCTCCTTTGCATTTTTATATTCTCTCTTCAGTTTTTGGGTGTTTCAAGATTGCTGTTTTTCAACTGTGTTGTGACTATTTTACATTTATTTACCAAGATAATTGATGTTTCAAGTCTGCAGTCTGCTTATTTGCATGGATTGGGTGAATGTTGACAGATCAAGTTTTGAGATTTGTTGGTTGTCAAGCTGTGTTGACAGCTTGAATAATCTCTCAGCCTTTGCCATTATTGCCTAATGATGGCATGTCATAGTTTGTCTGAACACTCGGCACATCTTTGTCAGGTGCCATAGAAGTAGTGATTTTTAGGAAGTTTTTTACTTAATGGGAATTCGGTGTTGGATAATTTTTAACAAGTTTGTACTTGTTGAGAATGCTGTCTTAGATGATTTTTTGAGAAGTTTTTGTAATTATTGAGGTGTCATATTCATAAAAGTGATAAAAAAAAAGTTTCTGTAATGCTGTCTTAGATTTATTTGTTGTCAGTTATGCACACCAGAACCATGTTGGCCACTGTCATATTTGACATGGTAATATTCTGTTTTCAGCCCATTGTTTGTCACTTGGAAGAAAGTTGTCAATGGAGGTGAGCCTCGTTTACGTGGATGCATTGGGACTTTGGAAGCTCGATACTTGGTTAATGGATTCCGGGACTATGCTTTAACAAGGTATTGCTGTTTATATCCAATTATGTTGCTGATATATATAATTCTGTTGAATTATGGATCCTCCTTCATGTAAAAAAAAGCATATAACCCTCTTTGCCCATTGCCACTCTGTTTCTTTGATGAATTGTCAAACCTTGCTTATCGGTATAGTTGACATTGCTAGGAATTGCTTGAATCACATTCTAGTCCAAGAGCGTGTGAAAAATGGATTTGGGTTCATGTACAGAGGAAAACAAATCTTTTCCCTCTTTTCCTTTTGGACTGTCAAGTGTCAGTAAGTCAAGGTTTCTTCCCATGCCCCCCCATCCCAAAGAAAAAAAATTAGGAGATGAATCAACCATCTAAATAGATTTCTATAAGGTTTGTTCCTGCAACCTTGCTTTTATTCATTCGAAATTACAAAATGATTTGTAACAAATGCCTTCTCTTGTTATATTTAAATCTCTTCTCAATCTGTTTCCTGTTGGTGCGACTTTGGTCTGGTATGACATACTTATGAGGCTTCCTACATTTAATTTTTACTGTCTTGCAGTGCTTTGAGGGACCGCAGATTCCCTCCTATACAAGCTAAAGAATTGCCTGCTCTGGAATGCACAGTTTCCATTCTGACTAATTATGAAACTGCCAACAATTATCTTGATTGGGAGGTGTGTGCTTTAACTTGTTTAAGCTCTTGGAACTTTGGGGTGAAATGTTTTCTAACATCTAAACTACCAAGTTTTATTGTGGATAGCATTGTTCTCAATTATGCTTTCCGTTTCATGTGGTCAGAAAGTTTTTAATTGAAAATAAAATAAAATTCTAACACTCTGGAACTTTGATCTAAATTGCTGAACCTCTAAGGTTTGTTGATAGGTATCTCCTTAGATTTACAAAATTAGAAGACAGACTAAACAAAAAGTTAGGCAGCTGCTAGATTTCAGTTATAACTTCATTATGGCATGCTCCATCATTGATTATCAAACAAGCCATTTTCCTTAAATAAGTTTCCAAAGATACATTGTTGTGGGGCTCTTTTTCAAATTTTTATTAGGATTTTGCAAAATCAATCGAAGTTATAGAAGCTAACATTGAAAGTTACAGTGAAAAGTGCTTCCCCTGTGCCTACAACATGTTTGGATGCTCATAATACACATTATGGCCCATCTCCTCAAGTCGAGAGGAGGTCTGATCAGCAGTGTTGCTGTTGCAATGTTTGAGTAGTCATATGTGTTGCTGTTGCAATGTTTGAATAGTCATATGAATTTTAACCGAGTAATCCTTATACTTGGTGCTGAAGAAACTAACTGTATCAATGTAAACCTGTCTGTGATTCTCTGTTCAAATGCTTTCAAGTTTTACCTTTAAGAGAATCTAGTTACCCTGTTCAATTTTCTTGCCTTCCCAACTTATTATGTTAGTCTGGGTTGCAGGTTGGGACACATGGTTTGATTATTGAGTTTACCGATCCTAATAACAATGTAAGGCGAAGTGCCACTTATTTGCCTGAAGTGGCTGCCCATGAAGGTAAATTCATTGTTTATTGCATGTTAGTTAACTTGATTGAGCTTGTTTTTTTTGTTATCGGAAGCAAACAACTCAACCCAATCGGAGAAAGAGTTCTGGAGGATGGGGGAGCTTAATCCCCTGACAATTATAGTGAACCTAGCCATTTGTGTTCTTATTTAATGCTGGTAATTTAGCCAGGACATGCAGAATTAGTTATAGAATGGGAGATTTTTTCGTATTTAATTCCTACGGAGCCTTGGCACCCACAGACAAATGTTTTTTGTGTCTAAAGGCCTGATTATATTTTGCCACTTTGGTTTCAGGCTGGACAAAAGAGGAGGCAATTGATTCACTGATGCGCAAAGCTGGCTACAGTGGCCACATTACTGAGTCACTTCGAAAGTCTATACGAGTGACTCGTTACCAGAGCACATTATTTACTTTGACCTACAGTGATTATGTCTCCTATGTCAGGGCAACTAGGGGTGCAGTCCCGGCTATTAATGGGGTGAAGCCCGGCAACCATTGACTCATCCAAATAAGCCTTTTATTAAAAAGAAAAGGCTGGTTTGGCCTGAAAGAAAAGACCATTAAGGGTGGAATAAGTTTGTTTTTGTTCCACCAGCATGTCTTCTTCAGTAATTGTTATGAACTGTCCTTGGTTTCTTCAAATTCATGGTGATGAGCTCAGTTCCTGTGGGCTCATTACAGGACATTCACAAGTTAGGCAGCTTCTCTGGTAAAGCTGTATCAGAACTTGAATCTATCCCATTGTGTTTGTTTACCATGTTGTTCTTTTTATCTTTCGCTTGCATGCAGAAGGCATTACTAGCAGGCAATTTTTATAATTATAATTCTTCGTGTTCAGTTTATGAGTGCCTTTCAAGGAAAGCAAAGCTTTATGATGCTACTGCAGAATATTTCCAATAATAGGAAGTTAGGGTGGGTGGAATGGCATTTCCCATCAGAATTAAGCAGAGAAAACTGTTCGGTGCCATTGGCCCATTGGGTGTATTTGTTTGAATGCATCACTAGGGAATTCGAACAAGAAGGATACGGATAGGGATTTGAAACGAGCTGATGCTGAAATATCATGGAATATAAATACATGGACGTTGTTGGAGGGCATTTTAAGTAATTAATTTAATCAGCTTCAATATTTTTCATTATAGTTGTAAAACCAAGCTTCACGAGTCAAACCAGTGATCCATCGGCTAAAAACTCAGCTTCATTGGACGGGAAGGAGAAGATGCGCGGCAAAACTCCTTGGTGGTCCGTGATACTTTGCCAGCAACAGACTCCCTCGAATACAAGAGCCATTTGAAGAGATTTAAATTTCTTTTATTTTTTTTTTAAATTAATATTTTTAAATTGTTTTGACTTGTGTTGGAAATAAATTATAAAAATAAAAAAATATATTATCTCAATATATTTTTAAATAAAAATATTTAAAAAAATAATTAAGCCTTCCACTGAATTTGAGTTGGATTAATATTCTATTATTTTAATCCATGTTGGAGGGCATATTAATTAATTTATTTAATCAGCTTCAATGTTTTACTTGGATTTAACCAGGTCAGAGTTTAAACCGGTTTAGAATCAAATTTCGGATTCCAAGTTTACCGGGTCAATTAGCCAGCTAAGCAGGATTTAATAACCATGATCAGAACTTTACCATCGAACATTTATAAATTAAAGGGACTAAAATAAAGCTGACCCTTTCTATACTCTTAGTTCTTAAGAATAAATTCTTAAAATTACACAAGACTATAAATTTATAACAACGACGACAACAACAACGACAAAAAAAAAAAAACACCAACGGCTCTCCACCACGTTGCTCAAGTGACAAAGTCTTGCACTCCCGGCAAACTCCTGGTCTCTCTCTCTTCCTCTCTCTAATTAATTAGATCAGTAAGTAGATTTTCAAAACCTGTCGTTTAAACTGAATCAAACTGTCTAGTGTTGTAACTAATACCTAGAATCTTACATCTTTTACAGATTCTGTTTGGTTGCTGAGAAAATCTAGGAAAAATCGGGTTGAAAATTTGTGGTTAATGCGTGCTTTTACTCTTTATCTTCTTTAAATGAAAAATCCAAACATGGGTTTCGAAGTTTTGGTTGTTGGATAATGAATTCCTTCGGTTTCTTTGCTTGTCTCGCTTTTTTTTTTTCTAGTAGCCAAACACAGGGTTAGGGTTGAATTCTGTAAACTGATGTTTCTATTTGGTAGGTTTCACTTAAGATTAGATGGATACTTGTTTACATATGTGAATTTGACTTTTCCGTTTTAAATCTGAGGTTTTGTTGGCTGTTGGAGCTGTATCTGTGGCCAGCTAGATATGTTTGTTGCATGAATTTTATGGTTAATCTATAATAATAGAATAATTTGTGAACTGGTTTTTTTATTACTATTTGTAATCTTGATAAGAATTTCGTGTTTTGTTGCTGAGGTTTGAATGTTGCCTGATTTTATAGATACTTTAAAGGAATAATTTTGAGAGATGAGTGGTCAGAAAGGCTTGATATATAGTTTTGTGGCAAAGGGAAATGTGGTGCTAGCAGAGCACACGTCGTATTCGGGGAACTTTAGTACCATTGCTGTTCAGTGTTTGCAGAAGCTTCCTTCAAATAGCAGCAAGTACACGTACTCTAGTGATGGGCACACATTTAACTTCCTCATTGATAATGGATTTGGTATTGTTTTGTTCTTGGTGGCTGTTGATGTAGAGTTTAGGTTCTTGGCATAGGGAAATGTGTTCTAAAGATTTTTGTGTTGGGTGTGCAGTTTTTCTCGTTGTTGCTGATGAATCACTTGGGAGGGGTGTGTCTTTTGTGTTTCTTGAGCGAGTGAAGGATGATTTTAATCAGCGGTATGGTGCCAGTATTAAAAATGAGGCACACCCACTAGCTGACGACGATGACGAGGACGACTTGTTTGAAGACCGATTTAGCATTGCCTATAATCTTGACAGAGAATTTGGGTGTGTATGGTACTGTGTATGTCAAATTTTAAGGTTTCTGTTGTTGCATGTTTCGTTAACTTTTGATATTCTGTTTTCGTGTAACAGGCCAAGACTCAAGGAGCATATGCAGTACTGCGTGAACCACCCAGAAGAGATCAGTAAGCTCTCCAAGTTAAAGGCTCAGATAACGGAGGTCAAGGGGATTATGATGGACAACATTGATAAGGTACATGTTTCATGTTTTGTTGAAAGTAATGTTGGTGATAAACCAATTCATGTTTAGCATTCAAATACAAAATATACTTTCTGTTCTGTATTTTCTCAGCATTATAATAAGACGGAGATTTTTGCATGAATGGATACTGTTGAGTCTGATTTCTTTTGCATATACTACTAGTGTATTTGTATGAATGTGGTTTTCTTCTCTTCCTTTTGTTTGTTGGTGGGAGGGGACGTGGAAGGTGTAAAATTGCTTTGTGTTACTCTATTTGCTTGCTATTCGGTTGATTCTGGACATCAAGGTGTATGTGTATTGACTGCTTATTTGATAGAATGTCAAGAGTGAAGTGAACCTGTCAGATAATCATCTTGATATTATTCCACTCAGTCTAATCCACTTTAGGAATGCCATTTCTTAGTGCAAGCCATTGAGGATCATGGCATGTTATCTCCGCATAGGATAACTATCATCAGCACTTCTCTAGTCATAGATGGATTGGCAATTGGTGACTATCGAGAAGGCCTAATTAGAGTTGAACCATCATTTCTCCAATGTTTTAACACACTGTATCATGTTATTATTTGATGGGGCTGAGCATGCAATGAATTCACTTGTTAAATCTACTTAGAGATCAGAATAGGCATCTTCTTAATTGTGTCATTTTCACCTTGAAATTCAAGCATAGGTTCCTTACCTGGAGATCAGTAATTTTACCTGGACAAAAGATCTGGTTTGATGTTTGTGGATGTAGAATTTTATGTTTGTAGGCATCAATTACATTGTATAATGAAGTATTTGCAGACCACTTTTATAGTTGACATGCAACACAGTGGCTAAGATTGACAACTGCAGTTGCTACTATTATGCGATTGATAATTTCATGTCTGCAAGTTGAGTGGTTTGGAGTTGGTTAAGTTTGTTCATCACCTGGAACAAGTTAAACCACTCTTATATAAAGCTAGTTGATTTATATTCTGTGCAGTAAACTAAGATTGTTTAAATTTCATCTTTAGTCAAGCAGCCAAGTGACTAACAAGTTTTTGTTGAATATGGTGCCTAATTCAATGAATTTCAGGTTTTGGACCGTGGAGAGAGGATTGAACTTTTGGTAGATAAAACAGAGAACCTCTCGTTCCAGGTACATGTATTCCTTGGTTAGTTCTGAAAGCAATTTTGGGGGACCTTGGGGGACCTTGTAACAATGTGCTTGTGTCCTTGTATGTTATAATGCAGGCTGACAGCTTCCAGAGGCAAGGAAGGGAATTGCGACGGAAGATGTGGCTTCAGAATCTGAAAGTGAAGTTTGTCCTGGGAGGAACAGTCCTTGCCTTGATTGTGATCGTGTGGATTTCTGTTTGTGGAGGTTTCAAATGTTAGACTGCTGGGGTAGCAAGATGGCTAATGTAGTAGCATTTGCAGTTGCTTTTATAATTTGTTGTACAAAGAAATATTGAGGAGCTCTTCTTCTTACCCATACTCAATTCTACATCTTCTATTCCCTCTTCCCCCGCTACTACTGAAGGCCGAGCAGGGTTTTGGTTTCTCGTAAACCCACTGCTGCTGCTTGACTTGTTCTAGTGGCTCTTGCTTTGGCTTTTCATCAGAATCCCCACAACGAGCGCTAGATGTTGATGAACATAAGTAGGCGTGAACCCTCTGGTAACCTGCAACCAAGTGCAAGGCCTGATTGATGGTTAGGATCCGATCAGCTATCAGCTCCTCCTATGAGCAAGTCAGCCTTTGGTGATATAATAATATGTAGAGGGAATTGCATCGTACGGGTCTGTTATCTTACATTAAATTTTACTGCATGTGTGTATATATACAGGTGAAATAAATCTCTGAATTCCCTTTCATACCCAAGACATCACAGCCCAATAGGAACTGAGTCGTGAAGAGTACATGAACTTATCTTCTTCTTTTCCTGATGATGCCATGAATGCACTCAAGCAGCACATAATTGGACTTAAACTTATAGCATGATGAAGAATAATGCTAAAATTGAAGAATAATGGGCCATGTTATAGGCACACACTCATGTGAGTAGAGGTGTGCTCTGGTTAACAAGCAGAGGATGGAAAATGTTACGTTCGCGGAAGGTAAAGACATGCGTTCCAGGACTGCCTGCTTCAATTGGTAATGAGTGCCTTTGCTTAGTATAAATAAGCAAATTAGACCTACCATAATTGTAGAGTATGCATATTTAATTAAGAAGCAATTATCCATTCTTTTGACATCACTATGGTCTTGTAATTACCCATCATTTTCTTTAGTAATTTACGTTGACTGTAAATTAATTAATCATTACCAACACTAGGTTATTAAATCCAAAAAATATACCTAATTAAACTGATTACTTAATTAAAACCTGAAATTGATCGAAAATTCCTTTCATTATTTAATTACGAGACAATAAACTCCTATTTGCATTCTCAATAATAAAATTTTTAAAAAATCATAAACTCCTATTTCACTATTAATTAACTAATAATGCCTTAACGATATATTTATAATTATCGAAAATTAGTTTTCGATAAATAACATCATACCAAGTTAAGTAACTAAAAACAAAACAACTGCATCAACTAGGATCAGGTCTCTGAAACATTAATCAGTAAAGAATCATACATGATGTATTCTTAAAGTAATTTGAAATGAATTAACCGTATCAACTAACTCCATTGACTAAGAAACTATTTAGGAACGCGGTGCAAATCACGTTTTTAAAAAATTAAAATTTTTTTTGTTAGAATTTAATATGATTTGTATGTTTTGGATCATTTTGATGTGCTTATGTCAAAAATAATTTTTTAAAAATGAAAACATTATTGGCATGCATTTCGGCACGAAAAGTTATTTGAAAAGCAACGACTACTATATTGCCAAACATTCTCTAAAAAAGGCGCGAAGGAGTTCATGATTTTAAAGTTTCTATATATTTTTAATGCTATATATATCTTCTTTCATCCATTTTCATGTTTTTGCATTGCTTCTAGAAAATAATTAGCGGGATTGGATGTTAATTAATTTACATCTAATTCATTTGAAACAAAATATGGGAGAGAAAGTGCTCATGGTTTTTAATTTTTTTAATTTTTTTGCAATTTAACTACCATGACAATTTTGAGTTCAACGACACAAGAACAACTCTTTCTTAACCCACATAATTCCATCTTCCATTAAAAAAAAAAAAAAAACTAAGGGTGTTTGGGAAAAAGAAAAAGGAAACTAAACATACGCCACGCTCGCGCTAGGCAACGACAACATAACCTGCAAAAGGTTAACAATAACAACAACAGCAGGCGAGTCCGCTAAGAAAAAAGTTGACTCCCACCATGAAAAAACAAGAACACAGAGAACAACAAAGGCCTATTCAACAGTGCCGCTGGTCTCTTCCTCCTCCATGATCTCTTCTTCCTCTTCAATGTCAGAGCTTTCATCATCAGAAACCACAAAGGTTAGTCTCAAACGCCCACCTGAGCGGTTAGCACGCAAAATGTCTCCTTGGGGGATTTTTATCTCCTCAAGCTCAAAACTGTCATTTTCTTCATTATAATTGAGGTACCTACAAGGCATACCTTTGTTAAACAATCTCAGGCAAGAGATTGGTGGAGGAAACAATCCCTTTATCTTAGTTGAATTCCCAAAAGCCACGTACTTTCTTGCATCCACATTCATGATCTCCTCATCTTTCTGATCAAAGGTAGCTTCACTCATCACGTCAGAAAGACTAGTCAAACAAGATGGTGGTGGGGAAGATGAATACGGTAATGTTGCATCTAGAGAGTTGATGGAGGATAAAGAACTCTCTTCAAGAGAAAGGTCAGAAAAGCCATCATCAACATTGGTGGTTTCGTTGGTGTTTGAAAAAATTACATAACCCCATGTTGCTGGTATGGATTGAGACCTCACGAGGTTTGGTCTTGGGTGTGATGGGGACTTCGACAAGTCTTTCAGGCTAGAGAAACCATTTCCTTCCATAGCTAAAATCGCAAGAAAGTTGATAAAAACAAGAAGGAAATGAAGAAGGATGGAATCACTAACAGGCAAAGGAGTGTTTCTTATAGGCACAGAAGGGGTTGATTAACGCATGAGAGCCAAATCCTTTGCTAGAAGGGACAAAACACGTGCAAAAGGACAAGAAATTGTAATTACATTATTGATTTTTAATGTTAACACAAACATTTACACTGGAAAAAAACCAGCAAAACTAGTTTTGAGATGGAAAACGGTTTCAGTTTCTTTCCTTGTTGAGCCCATGGGTCCACTCCCTGCAATGTTAGTGCATTAATTACCAATATCTGTGTTTTTTTGTTTTGTAGCATTTCACACCACCAATTCCTGCATTTTAATTATTACATTACCATAATTACCTTTTATAGCTAACAATCACTCCTGGTTACTGTTTTATATCTATGTATTCCTTACATCCTAAGTATGTGTTTGATGATGCAATAAAGATTGTTTTTATCCTAAGAAAACATTAAATTAATGATTTTCGATATGTCTTTTTAATAGTGTTAATTGAGAGTTAAAACAATTAATGCAAGAAAACATCATTTTTATTTTGAGAATATTTTCAAAATACTTTAAGAAAATCATTGAACAGTATCTAGAGACTCAAGAAAAGAATTTGCAGCCATGTAATTTCTACATTCTTAGTAGATGCTTATAACAATGGTAATTAAAACTTCGCATTAAGGCCAACTAAGCACTATCATCACTGTACAAGGTAGTGATTCCCCAGGGTAAAAATACCTTGTAGAAAGTGCAGACAAAATTAGATAAACCACAAATCGTAGCAATTTTTTCAAACCATGGCATTAAGTGATGGTGATGGACTGGTTTTTTATGCCTCTGCCAGCAACCATAACCATAGATACAGTCAATTAGGTCTCCTTATTCCATTATTCATTCATGAAAATTAACCCTTCGTCTGTAGAGGACCACATCTTGGGCCAGTGATCAATCCATGGGAGCAAAATCTCCCTCAAAACCCATCTAGTTTTGGATCATACGGCGAAGACAATTCTTGCATTTGTTTCAATCTCTTCGAAAACATCAAGAATAAAACATGGATTTATTTTTTATCTCTTCAAATCCTTATATTGAGTCAAATTTGGACCAGCACGCACCATGTGAGTGGCGTTTACAAGCTCGATAACATTGGAGTAGCTACATGTTTAACTCTTTAGGATTCAGATCCTGTATTATTGCTGCAGCTTTGTTTTCTTATCAAAATTATCATGTTCTTAAGCTTTCTTAAGCTTTCCACTTGCATGGCTGCAGTAAGTAACTGAATTCAAGACTCGGCTAGTTCCTTCAAGGCGACTGGTCCCCAGCAGCATTTTACTCATTTCTCCATTGGGTCCCAGTTTATTTTTATTTTTATTTTTTTTCAATTGGGTTCCCAACTTATAAAACAATTCCCAATCAAGTCCTTTTATATGGAATTATAGTACAATTTCTTACTAGGACCCTGTTTGGGAGTTGGCGGCTGCCCTTTTTTAAAATATGTTTATTTTAAAAAATATTAAACTGATATATATTTATATTTTTTTAATAATTTTGTTGGGCGCTAAAGTCAAAATAAAAAATTAAAAAAAATCATTTTAATATATTTTTAAATAAAAAACATATTTAAAAATTCCCTTTAAAAAAGAATATTTTTTTATTGCATAGATAATTGCTTTTAAAAAAAAAACAATTCGGATGGGGTTTAGGGTTGATGTAATTTGAATTGGGTAATCAATTGATTATGAATACAGTTGAAAATCAATTACTTTGTTTGCGTTGAAGTTTCCATTTTTGCAGTAAATTCATGAACGAAAGGTAGAATCCAAATCTCCATTGAAGATTCCCCACCACTAATTTCCCTTTCCTCTTTTCCCACCCTATCGTCACCTTCCTGCCGACCATACTTAGTTCCTATTTCTTAATCCAATCGAAAGGACAAGGAAAAATTATTAGTAACATCACTGTTCATGTAATTTGTCAGAAACCCACACACACCATTGGAATCAAAGCCAGCAAACCACTCAGGGAAAACGTTTATTTATCTAGTCCCCTAGTTTTCGATTTTATATTAGTTTGATATTCAATATTTTAATAATCATCAAATCCCACGGTTATGTTAATTATTGTCGAAAAACACTTGTAATAGAATAAGAGAAGAATCATATCTGTTCATGATAAAAAATATATATATGATAAAAGAAAATACTAACAAAGTGACCAAATTACAACAAATCAAAAAGATAGAGGAGACAAACGCACCAAACTCTGCTAAAAAAGAGAGGGAAAACCCTCCCCTCCAAGCCTCCCTCTGCATCCTTTTCTTGCTTCTACACGGAGAGTGAGAGAGAGCCTTTCTTTAACCAAAAATCCTTCTCTTAATGTCACTTTCAGTTTGTTCTTGCCTTCATCCTCAACAACTTTACTCTTCTACTCTTTCTTGTTTTTTCTAACCAACCCATCACTTTACTCTGTTTAACTTGATCCCTTTTTCTTGCACGCCACTCTTCTCTCTTTGTTACTGACAAAACCCCCAAAAAAGAAACCAAATTTGAGTACCCATTTGTGTTTTCTTGAGAAAACCTTGAGAAGTAACGATGGGAAATTGTTTTACTAGTTCAAAGCAATCAATGGCAGAGTTAGCTCCTTGTGATTTCATCAAATCAACCCCGGCCGTCCAATTATACGGTGACCCCACCAGTTCTTTCACTCTCTACCTTCATCTTGCTCTTCTTTACAAGACTAGAGCGCTTCAATTTACACCCACTAATGACCCGATTCCAGTGGTCCAATTCGGGCCCGAAACAGTTTCGGGTCCCCGAGAGATGATGGTTCGGTTCATTGATGTGAAGTTGCCACAACCGCCGTTGATGGTGGTGGTGGAAGAGGGAGGTGAAACGGCGGCGTTGGTGGTTAAAATGGTGGCGATGCAACATAGGAGTGTGGTGTGGCATTTGGAGAGGATGGTGTGGTGGAGTGAGGATATGGTGACACGTGGTGGGAAGAAGAATGGTGATCCGACTATGGGGAGTGCGAGGATGGAGGTGAGGAAGTTTGGGAAGAGTTATTCGCAGTTGCTAGAGGTCATGATTGAGCACGCGCAGATGGAGGAGCGTGTGCTTTTTCCACTTCTCGAAACGGCTGAGAGAGGTAAGGTCTCGTGTTCAGTTAAGTCCGTACACATGGTCAATGAGATATGCTCACCAGTGTCGAGAATTTATTGATTTTTTTTTAATATAATGTATTTATGCGGGGTGTTCGAAAAAAGAATTTAGTTTTTTCTTGAGACAGAAATTTTATTAAATTTTTCTTAATACAATTTATAATTACAGGATTCTTTTTAAAATCATTCAAAAAATAATTTAATCTTGATTGACGTGCAAGCTGTTTTGGAGTATATCCTTTATCATTGAACCAACAATAAGCTTATGATCTGCAAGTTGAATGTGATGATGTAGGGCTGTGTAAAGCTGCAAATGAGGAGCATGGAAGGGACCTACCCATCATGAATGGAATCAGAGAAGACATGAAATCAATTGGAGTTCTAGACACTGGGAGCAATGACTACCGAGAGGCTCTTCGAAACCTTTCCACTCGGCTCAAATCATTGCTGGTATAAATGTCATCACTTTTTAATGTCTGGCTTTAAGATTCTCAGAAAATTGGCCCATCTATGCAGTGTAGTGCAAGCCAAATTTACTGCCACAACTTCCTTGGTTTTATCAGTGCTACAGGGCTACTTAGGCTGTTATAATGCGTATCCGTGTCTGTATGAGATTTTTCTCGTGTCCCTTTTTTGAATAAGGTGTCTTGAGCTCTGTATATATCTTGAATAATTTGAATTATTCCATTGTGCTGATAGGATCATAGCAAAGAGCACTTCCAGGAGGAGGAGCGAGATGTATTACCATTGATGGAGGCTCTGGAACTGGGAAAAGATCAGCAATTGAGGGTATTGGAGCAATGTATTGATGTGATGCAAGGGACTCACTCGCATTTGTTCAGCTTTTTTATTGAAGGTCTTCTCCCTCGAGAAGCCATGCAGTACCTGGATTTGATTACAAGGTGCAAAGAGGAAAAACTCGTGGCCTCCATGCTTCGCAGGATTATTGAGTAGGGTGCAGAAGTAGCTACAGTAATATGGTACGTAGAGTGGAATGCTGGTTTTTTCTTAATGTTCATAGAGATAAAAAGAAGTCGTGTGCTCTTATATAGCTGAAGCAAAAGGTATTTGTGTTGTGGCTTGTGCGGCCAGTGGTGCCATTTCGAAACTGTTATTTGTAAGCAATGGAACTTTGTCCCGTCAAGGATTGAGAAGTAATTGGGAGTTTGATGAATCACAGCAGGCAAAAGACTTGCAGGACTTGTAGTTTCATTTTTGGTTGATGTTATTTGGCATACTTCGCTTGGACCCCAGGCTTGGCTCATAAAGCATGGTGTTTCTCATGGAATGCTAGAAAGATTACTTCGCAGAAAACACATTACGGTCAAGATTCATTTCACCGATGGACTCATTGGCATACTTCTTGCTACTCAAACCTGTCGAATCAGAATTGCTTCACCTCATCGATTACCCGTGGCCATGGTCTGTAAAACACCTCGTTTGCAGAGTTCATTTATCCCTTTGAGAACTTATTCATTGAGCTGGAATTTCATGTTTATGGAAGAGACTTGGTTAAGTCTATGATCAAACTGACTTCCAAATACCGATATCTGGTTTGATTTTGGTGAGGTGAAGGTTGATTGTTTGTTGTCTTTTAAAGGGTAGAAGGAAGGGTAATTGTAATTTGTGAATGCCATACTTCTCCTGCTTAATCTCTTATGTGTTTCGAAATAAAAAATGGTGTGACTTGATATGATGTGAACAGCAAGAGGTATTTCTGTATCTTTGATGAAGAACTTGTGGGATTCTTTTCCCCTCTCAGATTAATCTGGGTTAATTTTTTTTTTTTCAAAATAATATTATTTTATTAAAAAAAACTTTTTGATTTTGATTTGATCGAGTTTTGTAAAATTAAGTACATCACAAACCATATCATTAAATTATCTAAATTTAGTTAGTTAAATATCAAAATTAATTTAAATTAAAATATATCATTCAAGCCCATAATTAAAATTCACCAGATCAACCTACCATAGCGGCCGGGTTTAATAAATGGTTGCAAGTGAAAATGTTAACCGGTCTTCTCCAAAAGATGTAATTAGCCTCCGTTCTAAAAAAGAAGAAGAAGAAGAAACAATATCCTAACTATCTTTTCATTTTTTAGACCCAAGTCCTAGCCCAAGACTGAAAAATCCTCTCATTCATTTCTGGCGGGAGCCAAACGCCATTGTCTATCTACAGATTCGCACGGAGAAAGGGAAGGGGTTTACTTCTAGCGGCGGCTAAAAGACTTTCTCTATGCATAATGGGGTCTGAATCAACTCTCCCCGAGTGGGCTCAAAGCCTTGGATTATGGGTATAGATGAAGCTGGTCGTGTTCCAGTTCTTGGCACTTTATTACTGGTACTTGTTTTGCTTCACATTTCTTTACAATTCCTTTCTGGGTTTTCTTTTCTTGTTTTCATTTGATTCTCTTGAAGTCTTTTTTTGGTGGGGTTAATTATTTGTCTTGTTTCAGGACCCATGGTGTACGGATGCTTGTACTGTGCTCGCTCATATGAGAAGACTCTCTCTACCCTCAGCTTTGCAGGTTTTGATTTCTTTAACTTAATTTTGATCTGGGTTTTGTCTAGTTTCTTGTAAAGGTTGTCTTTTTTTTTTTTTTTTTAATTAGTTCAAATTTCCTTTTGAACTGAAGCTAGAATGATGGTATGTGATGGTTAATAGAATTTTTGTAAAATGTGCCATGTTTAGTCAAAATAATATTATTTGCTTCATCTTTATATTTGAAAGTTTGGATCTTTATCAACAATGGCTATCATTAGCTGCTTGTACCCCTCAATTATGTAGACTAGAGCTTGAATAATGGAATAGTTTTTATTTAGATTTTTATCAGAGCTTGAAAAATGGTATGCGATGCTGAATGGAATTTGGTTTGCATAATGTTGAATTGAAGTTAAAAGAAGGATTGCATTTTAGCTTTTTTTTTCGAGAGTTTGGAATTAATTTTTTTATCAACAATGGCAATTATAAGTTACTTGTGCCCTTTCAATACATGGGTTCAAATATGTATGGTTTTTTTGAAAAAAAACGATGATGCCATTTTGTTGTTTTGTTGCTTGTCGATTCAAAGACTTTAAAATAAGAGAAAAGGGAGGAGTGATTTTGAAAATCTAAAGGCTAATGAATCAATTGGATGGGCTGTTGATGTTAATGATCCGAGGGAGCTCTCAGCTAAAATGCTTAAGAAGTAAGTAGCTAATGTAATTAGATTTCTTCTGGTATTCTTTGACTTTTTTGGTATCTAAATGTTTTTCTTATCTTTTCTCTCTAGGAATAAGATAAACTTAAATGAGATATCACATGATCCTGCTAGTGGCCTTGTGAATAAGTAGCTAATGTAATTAGATTTCTTCTGGTATTCTTTGACTTTTTTGGTATCTAAATGTTTTTCTTATCTTTTCTCTCTAGGAATAAGATAAACTTAAATGAGATATCACATGATTCTGCTAGTG
>Ga0325402_1002421_pt1 | contig 16376 bp, 5 predicted proteins | sample PopdelMetagenome_22_FD_207212 | JGI IMG/M metagenome (GOLD analysis project Ga0325402, IMG submission 207212) | Populus deltoides microbial communities from Bellville, Georgia, United States - Xylem-PdKOR-R3 | ecosystem: Host-associated > Plants > Phyllosphere > Stem > Wood/Secondary xylem... | reverse complement strand
CTACTCTGATATCAATTATAACAAATCTAATAATTTAGGTCAACAATAATAATAATTTTATTGAATTTGAAGAAATTGATTGCAAAGATCTAATTGACAAAAGATAAAAGATATTTTTAGAGCATATTCAAGGTTGCTCATGCCTCTCCGTACAAGATATTTGAGATGACTTAATAGAAAGTCTCCATAAGTTTTTTCATCATAGCTTAGAATTCTATTTAAATAGAAGAAAAATTCAAACAAATTCAAATTTAAAATATCATAATATGATAACTTTAAATTTAAATATGAGTAAATCAAAGTTATGACTGTTATAATTTTTAGTTTCTTGGATTTACAGGTGTCATGAATTCTTCAAATATGTAGGATGTAGGGGGAGATTTGGTTACTAATTTTTTGTTAGTCGTGGTGATTTGGTTACTCAAATTTTTTAGCCATCTTGTTAATTGTCGTGGTTTCAAAACACGATATATAAAAAAATTACAATTTTAAAATTTGACATTTACTTGATTATATGGTTCTCAATCGTAATTTTTTAATATATTATGATTCTGAAATAAAATATTTACTTGATATCATGTTTTCTAATTACAACTTATTTATATATTGTGTTTGGAATTACAACAATTCAAAACTATATTATTTCATCAAAACTTTTTGCAATGTTGTTAATTAGCCAAAAATTTTATTTTTCAATGCTAAAAGCACCAAATCTCCAAGTTTTCGCTGATGCAAGTAATAGCCTAATAGGAGTATCAGAACAATTACTATCAAAGTAACTGTTCATCAATCAATATTTGATACTGATGCAAATGGAAAGGAAGAAGTGTAGAGTATAACACCATCTGGCCTTCCCATTCTACTGATCTAACCTACTGGACAAAAAGAACAACATCCATGCAGTAAATAGTAGTTTAATAAGGGGCCCAGATTTCTTACTTCTGCTACTGATCTAAGAAACTTTCATGCAATGAACGGTCACATTCCCGTCGTGAAAAAGGGCTATTAGTTCAGTATAAAATTCAGTTCGTCACATGCATATCAAAGATCACCATTAACTCCAAAATCTAGAAATAAATCCCCTTGCTTCTCTACTAGTTTTCGCACCTTCCCAGCGGGTGAGCTCAAGCTTCAATATTCTATCACCTGGCAATGGCCAAACCAAAAAACTCCAGAACAACCAAGGAAGTCCAACAGAATCAAAACTACCATCCCCTGAAAACAGAAAAACCACCTTCATGGTTAGTTGTAAGAGGCCTTTTTAGCTGCAAGCATCTCCAAGCAAAGCAGCAGCAGCCAGAACAAAAGCAAAATCAGCTGCAGCAACCGAAGAAGGAGAAAAAACACAACCAACGTCAAGACCGGTCAGCGGAGGAAACAAGCAAGAAATGCAAGAAAATGAGGTGTTCAGGTTCAATATGCAGCAACACAAAGGTCATGCACAGGCCTGAAACAACCTCCCCTGAAGTCCGAAGGAAAGGGGCTTTAATGGGCTCAGCTGGTAAAAATGACACTTCAAGTAGATCCATGAAAGCTCCTTTACATGAACTCAATGGGGTTGTTTCCTCTACCAATTCTTCACTTTCTGCATCTTCTAATTTCAGAGGAATGCCATTCAGTAGATTCTCTGGTTGCTATGAATGTAGAATGGTAGTAGATCCTGTTCTTGGAATTGCCAGAGACCATTCCTTGTGGGGTAGCATTTGTTCTTGCCCTGAATGTGGTGAGATTTTCACGAAAGCTGAAAGTCTAGAGCTTCATCAGGCTGTTAGACATGCAGGTAGCCCACCATTCCCTACAACTTTTGATACATATTCAACCAACTACCATTTAATTATTATTTTCACATTTATTATCTATTAGTATAATTTTGACTTATGATATTGTTTCTTGAGAAGGAATTTGATTTTCATCCTTATAGTTCATTGTATTTTTTGGAGGCAAAAGAAGCCCAGAATTCCTTTTGGCCATTAAGCTTCGGTTTTTTTTTCTTATTCCAATATCTATTGGTTGCTTATGACTACATTTTTTCAATACTAGTTTTTGACTAGTTTTAACTTTTCAATGCCCATCATCACACACGTATCTTCGCATGCCCATCATTACCAAACACTAAAACAAGTCCTTAACTCCCTGATTTTTGGTTCAAATTTCACAGTATCTGAACTGAGTCCAGAGGATACAAGCAAGAACATAGTAGAAATCATATTCCAATCAAGCTGGCTAAAGAAACAGGCTCCCATTTGCAAAATAGATCGCATCCTCAAAGTCCATAATACCCAGAGAACCATCTCTAATTTTGAAGAGTACAGAGACTCCATCAAAGCCAAGGCTGCCAAGCTCCCCAAGAAACAGCCACGTTGCATAGCAGACGGCAATGAGCTCCTCAGGTTTCACTGCACCACCTTTGCGTGCTCAATAGGCCTAAATGGCTCATCTAATTTGTGCATTTCAGTTCCAAACTGTAAGGTATGTAGCATCATCAAGAATGGCTTCAAACATCCCACCGGTGGAGATGATAATGGACATGGGATTTTGACAACAGCGACCAGTGGAAAGGCACATGACAAAGCCACAACATTAGAGGATGGTAATGGCGATGGCGAAAAGAGGGCAATGCTGGTTTGCAGGGTGATTGCTGGCAGAGTTAAGAAGAGCATGGAGGGAAATATTGAGGATTATGACTCAGTAGCAGCTGGCATGGAGGTTTACTCTAATCTGGACGAGCTGTATGTGTCTAACTCTAGGGCAATTTTGCCTTGTTTTGTTGTTATCTATAGAGGGTTTTAATATGGCCTAACTCGTAACTAGTAGCATCTTGTATTGAATTAATTAGGGTAGTGTTTTCTGTTCTGTTCAGTTGATTCTGTCCATGAAACTCGATAATAATATTTCCTTTTGATAGGATTTTGCAACGCACAGTTTGGGGTCCTGGTCAACTATAAACAAAAAATTTGTTGGGCACAGCTTGGCCAGTCTCCAAACAGGGCATTAAATGTACATTGTTCTTGTGCACTGTCTCCTACTCACCAGACGAGAAGTTATGTAATAATATAAGCGAGAAGTAACCTTTGTTTTCTGTTTAATCATGCCAATTTTGAAGGTGAAGGTGATCAAATTCTTGGAAAGAATGCACCCATATTTTGAGATGTAACGACCGATTACTATGAAACTTCACCACCAACCCGAGCCTAATTGTTCACAGAGGCTTAACTATTCAAGATGCATTATCATCGAATGCATGGACTCAGAACACAACGGCGTTGCACTTTGTGCAGACGATATTACATCAGTCTTCAAGCTGCAAGACATGCCTTCATGTCCAACACTGGGCGTGAAAATGAACTTCATCTACTGTAACTCTGAAGCCTTCGATTTTCTCGGAATCATTTTCTGAAAATGCTTTAAGTAAAATATAAATGAGGCAAAACCAGAGAGAGAATTTCTAACAGGAATGGCCAGAGAGAGCGGAGAAGGTATTTCTAATCCCGTGGGTTTGGCCATGGTCAATCCTTAATCTGACATGTACATTTGTACATTTTAGCCTGGCAAATCCTCCCAGGGCCACAAAGGAAAAGATAGCCTCTCATGCCTGCACTTATCCATTAAACGGCCAAAAAAGGGTAAACGATGGAGAGATCTGTGCTGCCCAGTGACCACCAGATGTCATCTCAAATTTTCAATCCTTCGGCTTATTTGTAGCTATGAGTTCTTCTGGCGTGCTGACGTGGCAGGACCAGTCATAGACTTTCACTAACTATTTGACACCCGAGTTAAGTATTTTTTTTCCAAAAAAAAACTGACCACTAAAGTTTTTTTACCTAAAAAATATTAAGTGTAAATAAAAAAAATTATGCATATTTTTAGTTAAATAAATAAAAAGGTTATATAAATCAATAAATAAATAAAATTCATTAATATAACTAAATACATATCTGAAAATATCAAGAGAAGGATGTATATCAAAATATTAGATCTCGCAGCATAAATTATTTACTAGGTTTTGTTCAATGTCTGGTTATTAAAATCAATTTTATATTTAATCAAATTATAATAGAAATAGATACATATAAAATTAATTGAATAAAATTAAAGAAAAGAATCCCACAAGGTTGCAATTATTAGAAATGTTATCTGAAAATAAATATTTTTTTAATTAATAAATTTCAATTATATAAAACATAAAAAATTTATATTCAAAAACTAAATACATATAAAATAATTTTAAAAAAATTACTATTTAAAAAAGATTAAATACAAAAAACATTGAGAACTAGGATAAAAAATTATAAATTATAAATAATTAATCCGAGTTAGTAAACAATACAAATACAATTAAATGGCCAAATCTTTTACTGTTATCTATAATATAATAATGTCACCAAACATCACTAATCACTAGAGTTACCTTGAAAAAGAAGTGCATGTTTGATATACAGTTAGAAGTTATTTTTTAAAATATTTATTGTTTGGAAAAATATTTAAATATTTTTTTTTAATTTTTTAAAATTTATTTTTGATATCATCATATTAAAATGATGCAAAAAAATATAAAAAATTAATTTAAAATATAAAAAATTTAAATTTTTTAAAAAGTACCTAATGACAGACCTTATTATCTTTGAACGGCAAAGGTTAGGGTTGCTAGTATCATACCCCAGGATGCTTGGGCATTTGATCTCCGGCCTAATAATGTAGACTGTATTGACAGTCGCGCATAAAATCTTGGTTTGTCACATTTTAATTGCTAGTTATTTAATTCGTGTTTCATCATAAATCAAAAATATATATTTTTTTTTAAAAAAATATATATATATTTTTATAATGTATTTTTATAAATAACAAAATTTCAAGAATAATTTAAAAAGTTCATAAATATATCTAATTAAATAAATTAAGAACTGCTTATGTAACAAAAAAAATTATCAAGCTTGATTCCTAACCAATAACTTTAATCAGTCAAACTTATTATATGAGTTATGAATTTAATTAAGTCAAAAAAATTTTATTTATAATTATTTTTTAATCTAAAATAGACACTTATAAAATTAAAAATTAACAAGATATGAAAGTGGTTAAAAACAAAAATCAAACCGAAATAAATTGCATTGTCCAATTAATAATAATAATAATAATAATAATAATAATAATAATAAATATTAAGTGATGAAATTGAAAAAAAAAATGCAATTGTAAAGTTTCATTCTTCAATATTGTATCGGTTAATAATTAATGTTTTTTTTTGGTTCCATCATTCAAAGTTAAAGTTTTTTTTTATATTTGGCTTCGTGATTTTCATTGATTTTCTTTTTATTCATCTATCACAATCCCGTTGCTTAGACCACGGGTTGGCCAAGGTTGGGTCAATTGTTTTCAGGGTCACTCTTTTTTAATTTAATAATTTTTGTGATTTGTCCTTCAATATTAAATTATTTTATAATTAAGCTGTGTAATGCTTTCAAGTTTGTCTTATATTCGATGATCTTATTGATATGATTCAGATCACGAAATTTGGTTTGGTTTGCTTACTTGGTTTTTTTTAATTAATTATATTTTTAATTTTATTTTTCAACGCTGGATTTGTTTGAAATTTGAAATTAAATATTTTTTATTTAATTTTTATTTTTTTATTATCTCGGTCTCATATCTTGGTTTTACATATTTAGATGTCCAATAAGGTTGATCTAGGTTTTTTTTTCTTTTGTTTTTCATACTTGATTTACTGTAATCTTAACTTCGTCATTTTTTAACTGTTTTTTTTTAGTTGGTTCATATATCAATTTTTTTTTATCGAAATTATGCCCTAAATTGCATTTAAAAAAATACCTTTTTAAGACACTTACGTTGCCCAAACTTTTTATTTTTACTGATAAAAAAAATATTTTGCCCGTGGCGTATCACGAAGCGCACAAGTGTAGTTCATTCTTCCACTACCAAGAGATTTTGAAGATGGAAATGAACGGTATTTATCATGGCAGCAAGCCATGAAATGTATCATGGATGGATGCCATGTAATGGTGGTCTATGTTAGACCAACTACTCGAATTTAAGGGCTCGTATATTGGATGTCACTTGTTAGAGCAACTCCTACCTAGCTAAATAAAAAGCCAAAAAACAAAAAACTTTCTTTACTTGTTTTTCATGCTCTAAAAAAAAACTAAACAAAATAATATTTTTCTTATAAAAATATTATTCCTACACATTGTAAAAATATCAAAACATATTCATTGCAATATATTTTTTTTTAATAATTTTTTTTCACTTTTGATTTTTTTTAAATCTATTTTTTTTAATTTATTTTTAATGAAATTATCCTGATTCATCATCCATATCAAAAATTTAACAAATTCATTCAAGTTAACTTGAGTTGTTTTTTTTTTAATTGCATTGTTTTTAATTTCATTCTTTGGGTTGATTGAGAATCATTTATATTGTTTTTATACCCTCCAAATTAACTAAATCATATTGATTTGTTAAAATAATTATGTATCAAATATATTAAAATATAATTGGCTCTTTTTTTTACCATAGGAGTGTATGTAAGCAAAAAAAATATATATATATATTATTTAAAAAGTTATATTGCCCATTTGACTCTTTTAAATAGTATTTTTATTGGAGATGCTCTTAGTTGATGTTATGGCGCCCATTGATGATGGATGGGCTCAGAGGAGTATTTAATGTGTGTTCACTGTACTTTTACAGTGCTTTCAGGTTTTACAGTCATTGAAAATAGTAAAAAGAGAAGGCGACAAGCTTTGAAGAAGAAACACGGGCACAATCCATAATGTTGAATCTGTGGGAGGACAGATAATTGCGAGGGGGGTGAAATGATTGAAGAAAGCAACATGGCATGAGAAAGAATGTTCAAAACAACCAAATGCCACAAGCATGGAATAATGCCTTGCAAAGCAACGGATTGCCCTTTGCATCAACGATGACAATTGGGTGGCGTGGCTCCCTAATCTTTGCCCAGGTAGACCCCACGCCAGTTGCTTACTCAAGTCTGCCGGGTCAAGGTCAAATGGTTGGACCAGCGTTCACTTCTAGGTAGGACCATTGTATCCTTTCTCTTGCAGTGCCTTTCCAAGTCCACGACACAAGCAATGATTGTTTTTACATTGGACCATGGAAGGAATAGAGGCCTACTGATGCTTGCCATACTAAGAACCTCTTCGAAATGAGACTAGAGGGCCTTGTTTCGATTGGCATATAGCTGAAAGTGCAACTCAAGACTTTTAACGTTGGATTCTCAAGTGTAAACACACACACCTATAGCTGTTTGTCCTATAATTCTTCTAAATGATATTAAACAAGTAGATACTGGGGGAGGGGGGGAGCAAGAAAAGCTTGCCAAGTTTTAGTTATAGAGAGGGAACATTTATAACTCTATATTACGCTAGATCGTCATCATTTCACTCGTTATTGCTATTTATCGCAGTTTTAACTTTCCAGTACTACAAAAACAAAGAAATTTCTCACCTGTACCAGGAGAGAAGGAAAGGACATAAATAGAAGTGATATGAGCGAGATGAGAGTGTACAAATTAGCAAATTCAAAGGCTTGCGCTTAATATGGAGACGGACTTTAACATGCCGTTGCTCAATTGCAGCTACTTTTTCATGTATGCTATATGCAATAAATTAGGCTTGGACCTACCAGTTTGTTTGACTGACCTCTATAGTTCAACAGTGTTCCAAATAGTTGAGCAAATTGAGAGAGGCCAAACCTGTAAAAAATTCTATTCCGTTTCTTCCTTTCTTGGGCCCTTCTATTGCAATTTCCTTCCTCTCTTTCCTACTCTGTAAAACACAAGATGAAGAATAACATAGTTCTTTCCGCTGTTGTTAAAAAGAAAACGATAAGAAAAGCTGACTGGTTAATATCATGTATTATTGCATCTGGTTAATAACACACTTACATTAGTTGTAATTTGTCTCGTAAATTGAATTCAGGGAAATGATTTGTATTGGCATCCTGGAACAGTCAATCTGATGTGCTCCTGATTATCATAACATGTTAAAAATTATGAAAGGATGGAAAACTTATCAAAGATGAAAGCACACAGAACTTGTAATTTTCCTAGATGTTCATGCATGAAAGTAAGCTAGTGACCATACGGTCCATACCAATAAACTGAAATGTAGCATGGTAACTGCAGGTGGATTGGGAGTTACCTTCATATCGAGATCCTTCTGACTGCAATATACATGCTGTATGTTTCTGCATCTCCAGGTTTTCTTCAACCCAGCCCACCTATTTAGCACGGGTAAATGCTCTTACACTGACATCCCAGACACATAATGACTAATAGATAAGTAGCAGTGAATGTTTTACCACTTAATCTTGAACTTCACGCAAGATTAACTAATGCCATGCCATGACCAACGCATCTTAACTTGAAATCTCAATCCAGCTCGTTCCAGCTGCTTTGACACCCAACTTTTTAGCAGCTTCCCTCACTTGGCTTAGACTATCCCACATTCCCAAAGTTCCATAAGCATTTGAAAGCATAACATAAATCGAAGGGTCATTTGGACAATTAGCAAGAAGGTTCTCAGCAATGGTACTGACCAATCCAGTATTCCTGTGAGTCCCACAGGCCCCAAGCATCGAGCTCCATATGGTTTTGTCAGGTTTAAATGGCATCTCAGCAATTACCTTCTCTACCTCTTTGAAACATCCAGCTTGACATAGAAGATCAACCATGCAATAATAATGTTCTAGTTGAGGTTCAAGTCTGTGATCACATTTCATGGTCCCAAATATGGTCTGTGCCTCTACAACCAAACCAGCATGCCTACATGCAGTAAGGACACCTAGATAAGTGACTTCATTTGGCTTTAACCCTGATTGTACCATCTGTCGGAAAATTTCAAGAGCTTCATTTGCCCTTCCATTCTGCGCACACCCCACAATGATCCCTGTCCAGCATACAACATCCCTATCTGCAACACAGCCAAACAAAACCAAACCATCTTCTACCTCACCACATTTTGAATACATGTCAATGAGGGCTGTGATGGTGACCTGTTCGGTTTCATATCCTCTCTTGATACAAAAAGCATGTACCTGTTTACCGGTTCCAATAGATGCCAAACTAGAACAGACTTTCAGAACATTAGAAACAATATACTGATCCACTTCAACACCAAATGTAACCATATCTCTAAACAGTGACAAAGCTAAGGAGTTCAATTCCATCTTAGCGCACCCCATGAGTAAACCAGACCAAGCTACAATATCTTTCTTGGGAAGCCTATGAAACAGTTTAAAAGCATCTTTCATATTCCCCAGTTTTGCATAGAGGTCTACAAGGATGCTTCCAACAACATAATCTAACTCGTGCCCACTGATAACAATCAAAGCATGAACTTGAATCCCAAGTCTCACATTGAGCAAGTTGATGCAGACCTTCAAAGCACTACTCAAGGTGTAAGAGTCAACCGAAGCACCAGAATGATGGATTTGTGCAATCATATTAACAGCAGCTCTATTTTTCTCATGAACAACATACCCTGAAAGCATAGAATTCCAGAGTACTAAGCTATCACAGATTGAACCAGTACCACTTGAGTATTGATCAAACAGCCTTATAGCATCATCTAACCCGTTGCAATTTGAATACATATCAACCAGCGCTGACACAGCGAAGCAACTAGACTCCAAACCAGACTTTAAAACATAACAGTGAATCTGTTTACCTGCAACTAAGAAACCAGCATAACTACATGTCTTAAGAGCACATGGAAAAGTAAATTTATCAAGCTTAATCCCTTCCCGGTGCATCTTACAAACAAACTGTAATGCACGTGAACTCCCATTTTCTGCAAGACCAGCAATAATAGTATTCCAAGAAACAACATTTCTGCCCGGCATTTGATTGAACAAATTAACAGCCTCCTCCACCAAACCTTCCTTAAAATACCCTGAAATCATTGTATTCCAGGAAGTGGAATTCGCCCTCAAAAAGATCCCATCGAAAACTTTTCTTGCATCACTCAAGCATCCGCATTTAACATACATATCCAAAAGAGCATTCAGCAAAACAATATCGTAATCCAAATTCTCTCTAGAAAATCTCTTATGAATCAGTCTACCCAGCTCAATCTCACCCACAAGACCACACGCTTTCAAAACCACAGAGTACATAAACCCATTAGGGACTTCTGATTTAGAATCTAACATCCGGGTATATAGCTTTATTGCTTCACGAGGCTTTCCATTGCTGGTATACGCAGAAACCATAGTGGTCCAGGTGACGATGTTTTTTACAGGCATTTCATCAAACAGTTTATATGCGTCGATTAAAAAAGTGAAGTCAGCATACATAGATACCAAATTGCAGGCTATGTAGACGTTATGAGAATACCCAGTTTTGACCAAATGAGAATGAAATGATTTGCCTTGCTTGAGAGCTTTGACTCGCCCACAATGGCGTATAGCTGCAACTATATGCTTCAAGTCCATTTTCATTATCCACAAAGGTCAGAGCTCGTGAGTTGTTGGAGGAAGCTACATAGCTAGAAGTTCACTACACGTGTCATAGTTAGCCATGGAATGATAAAAACCTTCATAAGTAGAATTTATAAAAATACATAGAGAATAAAAAAGTGTATGAGTAAAATTTGCCAGTAAGGCATTAACCCATGATTTTATGCTTCCTATAACCAAACAAGGTACTATTGTATAATATTTTTATATGAATTCTACAGCTATGATTTTCATCATTTTATCCAATTCTGTTATTTTGGATGTCACGTATCAAAGATCTACACATTATATAGAAAATCATAGGTGAAAGTTTTAAAGATATCAAAAAATCAAAAGAGAAAATCCAAATGTGAATATTATTAGATAAATAAATCAAGATCGTAGGAAAAAGATCTTCGAAAGTAAAAACATTAATCAAATGGACACATTGGATATTCTTTGAAGTTATCAGGCTGACCTTAGGGAAAAAAGCATATCCTATTTAGGATAGCGTCCGAGTAAAATTTTGCAGAATCTACAAGAAATAGATTTTTCTACGCTGCAAAGAGGGGAAAAAAAAAACACGAAAGAAATCAAAGGCTTTTTTGCACTGTTCTACAAGCAAATAAACTTGAATCTCGACAACTTTTTTTTTCCAGAACTTCCGTATCAGAGATGTTAACAGAAGAATGTTTTCAATAGCCAAGAACGTATATACAATTTATGCTAGTTGAGGGCTGATTTTCAATAAAATATTTTTTTAAGATATCTTATTAGTTAGTTAATCACAGAGTTATTTGAAATAAAAAGAAGACACGAGCAAAAATAAAAAATAAAATCCATGATAATGACAAAAAAAACATTTCTACCGTATTTATTTATTTTTTCGAAGTATTCCTTCTTTTTTTTTTTAACGCGGACCACGAGTTTCTCGTTGTACACTATAAAGGTACTTGACAGATAAGACCAGCCCATAGGCAGACAGGGCTAGAAAGACGATCTCTAGGCCCGCGTTTACACCACCAACAACAATAAAATCCAAGCCCCAGCTCCGGACTCGTTAGGATTGGCTTTATGAAATTTTTGTATCTTTCCGCCGAGCATACATCAAATCAAATGCTATGCTATGCTTGCACTTGCATGACGAAAATCACATGTAGCCAAAAACCGAGCATCCGCTCGTTGCAGCCAACAGAAAAACTAGATACCGAAAAACTTCCAAAAATATAGGGAACTTGGACACACTTTTGTGTAGAAGGTATATCTGTGTTGGAAATTTGTTTTGATTAAATAAATTATAGATAAATAAAGAATTAATTTTTTATATATAATAACGATAATAGTGAAAATTCATTCAATAAAATTATATCTTCTAAAATTCACTATAAAAAAATAAATAAAAATTTAAAACTTAGATTTTTCAGATTTACTCTTACTCATCTCATTTATCTCATTTTGAGTGTTTTTATTTTTTATTTTTTTTATATTTTAACTTTGATTTGGGAGCTTGTAGCACACACCTTGTGTAGAAACACATTTAAACCAAAATTGGTATTAGAATTTAAAAATAAATATTGCTAATATTCTAAATGCACAAATAATAAATATATATCAGACTTGGTTATGCTTTTCCATGCTTACAGTTCTAAACATGTATAAACTCTAAGTTTTTATTAAATATCTTCTGTCCTTGTCATGGTTTATATATCTTTAGTCTGATATATATTTACAAAACTTTAATTTACATTAAAAAGAATTCCTCAATTGAAAAAAAATCGGAATCCACACATCTCTCCGCATGAAAAATGTAACAATCCACGAGAACGGGCTGAACTGCTGGAAGACCGCTGAAGAAAACAGCCCGAGCTGCATAGACTATAAAAGCATCGATGGATTATTATACATGAGATGAGAGCTAATCTGAGACTGGAACTCTTCCTCTTGTGGCCTCAAGTTGAGGATCAAGAACAATAAGAGTATTGTTTATCCCGCGCGAGGAGTCATGTGATTGGAGACAGTCACATTCTGGCAACGGGAATGTGTAGATCGAATTCTTTCTGTTGAATTTTCTGACTCTTGGAATCATCATTCCCTTGCGATCACTTTCAAGGAGCATCGCTTCCATGTCATCCTTGAAGTCCTTCCAGCTGCAAATCCAACGAGTAAACATTCCATAATCAACTAATGATACATGTTTTTTTTCTGCATTAGGCCTTTGCCAAGTTCTAGAGCTCAGTAGCATCTTGCACTCAAGCTTTAAACTGTACATAAAGCAAGAACCACTTTACCCCAGGTCTTCTCTGGCTAAGTTTAAATCCTCATAACAACGTCCTCTATAATATATTCTTCTACAACGATTTTCAAATTCTTGCTTACTAAGCTTGTGGTGAAATAATCGAGAAATACGATCTCTGGAGCATTTTCATTGGTTGAATATACTAACTGCTAGTTGCTAGAACATGTCAAACTGCCAAATGGCAACCACAAGACATTTTATCCGTCAGTGTTTTCCCCTGAACCCCTATCTATCATGTCATAATCAAAGATAGAAGAAGCAGATTGCAAATCTAAAAATTTTAACATTACCTTTTAACTCAGTTCCAATAAACACAAGGATATAAACGAAGAGGAATGACGCAGTTGATGGAGAAAATACCTGACTGTCATGTTCTCTAGTAGACCAACAAGCATGCGTTTATCAGGCCTTATGGTCTTTGCATGCCCATTAAAAAGAAATCTACGGTGACCCATCAGAAAATGTGGGAAGTTTCCACCGTGAGTTGTCACAAAAACCTCACTGAACAAGCATACAGTGTAGTCCAAAGCTGCCAGCCTCGAAGAGTAGCCCTGCAATCATAGAAAATAGGGTTTTAGCAAGTTAGTAGAATAAGCTTCCGGGTCAAATTGAAAAATAAGCACATGCATAGCAGTCAAGACGTATTCAGCTTTTTATATGGGTTTGTTTCTATATTCAGAATCATTTTGTATAATGTTCATATTCATGCCAAGAAGCTGAAAAAAATAAACTCGCTGTCTACTGATACAGTCAACATAGCAATCTAGACATATTCAGCATCATTCAATTGAATTAATCCATGGACATTGCAAAATCCTATTGATCTCGTAGAAACTTTAAAAATAGAGTTAACTAGATCCCTGTACTTTATAAAACCTATTTAATTAGTCGCTGAAGATAATTGAAAAGTCTCTTAATCAACAGTAAACATCCTCAATTTAGTAGTTTCTTGTTCCAAAAATGTCTCACAAATAAAAAAAACTCATATTGCCTAGTTATATTTTAATTTTTATATTGTTGAAAAAAATAAAAAAAACTTTGGAAAACAGCAAGAAATTGATGAAAGGACTAAGTTATAAATGATTTTAAAAATGTAAACATAGAAATTAAATAGATAGTTTTCGAAACCATGAGGATTGATTGGATAGTTTTGTTAAATTATAGGGACTAAATAACAAATAACACTTGGAGCAGAGTATCAAGTATATTGCTTAGAATCCCTCGTCAAAAAAAATGCCTTCCAAATTTGATGGCAGAAGCTCAGATAAAACACGGGTTGTAAGTGAAGCAGGAATGGTAAAGTGGCGCATGTTGTAGACATGGTTTGGGTAATCTGTAAAGCATATCAATCAATTTTCAAAAACATCATGATCCAACAAACTCCTTTAACCACACAATGCAAGAGGGCTATAGTGAGCATTTAGGATTTACCTGAAAAGGAGCAAGTTCGTCAGAGGTTGCAAGTGACTCCTTGGTGTAAAGAAGGGGAAACATCTTCAATAAAGGAGCTAAATGTTGTTCTCTTTTGTAAATTTTCCCTGAGGCTAAATAAATTGAAGTGTTGCTACCGAACCCCATGCCACGCAGCATCATCCCAACCTATGCTGACAGGAAAAACATCATGTACAAAGAAAAGAGTGATTACTGGCCAAATTAGATCACGAGGATGAAAACCAATAAGGTGATTTGAAAGATAGTGTGCTAACAACACCAGGTTGAATTAAGAGTTATTCGCAGTTAATTTGCTTTGTTATTATCAAAACAGTAAGAATTTTGTTTTGTTTTATAGCACAATGCAACAAATCTTTTTTTCAGTTTTTAAACAGTAATGAAAATGTTGCACTGCACAAAACAAACCAAGAGAACAGAGAATGTACTAGGAAGTAGGAACTTAGAGAAAAGCTCTCAAGCACTATTCAAGGTCATTCTATTTAATTTAGGATGCTATAAGAGCAAGTTGAAGACCATGGAAATTTGTGTTAAGGCTGCAACTCATTATAGCAGCCATTTTATGAAAGGAAGGGCGCTACAAAGAGCTCAAATGAAAAGTGCTAAAAGAGGAAGATAAATGGGGTACCTCCAAGGGTGTTAGAGGGCATTTTCCATCTATACGATTACGACCAGCTACAAAGTCGAGATCTTTTCTTTTGAACTTCCCCTTCCACCCTTTTTCCCGAAATGAATGCATTTCAGACTTTTCAGCATCCCCTCCATCATACAAACAGCATGAGAAGGCCACCATGTCCTAAAAGATGAGGACGGGTATGTTTATCGTTATATGAAATAGGATCCTCAGCATGCTCAACATAAAATATTTCAAGGAAAAGAAACCTTGCTTAGAATAGAATAATATATGAGCTTTAATACCTCCTCAAATCGAAGGTGAACGGACACATATTTTCCACCAGTCATTGAGCTCCTTTCAATCATTCGGTTTACCAATTTCTGTGCTAGGGTTGTTATAGGAGCAGAGAACCTCAATGCTCTGTAATTTGTTATGCACCTAAGCAATTGAATGTGAGATGGGACATTCATTGCCAATCTATTGGCAAAGGGTGCAATGCGGATGACCCTGTTTTGAAAGGAGTGAATAGTCAAAAACAAGCTAGAAGCGTGTTTCAACAGATATCTGGTTAGAAAGTAGTAAATGCAGAAATCATGATAGCTGGGACAAATTAGCAACTAACAGATTAGTCATTTTCCTTCAAAAAGACACGTTCTAATTGAGGGAAGAAATAAATGATAGTAAAAGGAAATGAAAGAACAGGAAAGAATGCTTCATCACGTACCCTTGCTCCTGCAGGACAGGATAAACTTCACCTAAATAATGTTTAGCAGGAGCCCATGCTTCAACACGGAGGTGTGGAATATTAGAAATATTGTGGTCATATTTTGATATCAACTCATCAGGCAACTCTTTAACCACTTTCACATAACCCTCAAGTGTGGCTATAAAATGATCTTCATCATATATGTCTCTGAACTCACTGTAAAACAAATGAATCTTTAGCTATAATTGATTTGTTCATGAAAGATTCAGTTTTAAAAGAAAATCACTGAAAGCAACAGAATTCAGGGGTGGAACTCATTGTCCTGGTACACTTTTGGCAAGTTTCCAAATACAAATAGTGGGTCTATTACCACTGTTAGTTTCCCCATCTGAACCAAAAACCTCAAATTTGCTCCAAAAAAATAGTTGGTTATACTTGATTACATACACATGCCAATCGGGTTCATCCACAAACTAGAAGATATAAAATGCCCAAAAAACTGCCTATGCGTTCGCATCATGACATGTATGGTGCAATCAACATCGACACATCCATCAATCTAGACATACATAATTGAAATAATTGCAACATCAAGCCTGAAGGTTTTTATGGCAAGCACCCACCACCATCTTGTCTCAAATTAAAAGAAAATGATATTGACAAGATCACTATTTGATCACGTCTTTCAGATGTCATGCTTGGAGTAACTGTTACTCTTATAGGCAAAACTCTGAAAAATGGAGGCACCTCTCTCAGAAAATTCGAATATATTTACGTGTTTCAGTCTCAATTAAAGTTCTGCACTATCTCTTAAGCACTTCCAGGTTACACTAACA
>Ga0325402_1002419_pt1 | contig 16379 bp, 11 predicted proteins | sample PopdelMetagenome_22_FD_207212 | JGI IMG/M metagenome (GOLD analysis project Ga0325402, IMG submission 207212) | Populus deltoides microbial communities from Bellville, Georgia, United States - Xylem-PdKOR-R3 | ecosystem: Host-associated > Plants > Phyllosphere > Stem > Wood/Secondary xylem... | reverse complement strand
TCTGCCTCCTTGAGAGGAGTAATTATTCTAAATATATTTTGAACTGTATTTTCTCCTCTTATGTAAAGTTGTGTTTGATTTGTAGTGTTAAAGATATATAAAAAAAAGTTGAAGGATGAAGTGTTATTTACGTTTGATAGGAGATAGAAAAATTATGGATAATAGTGGATATCAATAAAAATAAAAATAAAAATAAAAATAAAAATAAAAATAAAAATAATTTTTATTTTTATATATATATAAAAGGGTAGGGGTGAGCAAAAAATTTAAAAAATGATTAAACCGAGAAAACCAGAAAACAAATAACCAAAAAAACCGAACCGTGAAAAAACACGATTAAACCGATTAAAATTTTAAAAAAACCAACTGGTTTGGTTCGGTTTCATTTTATAAGCCTGAAACCGAAAAAACTAAACCGAACCGAACCGAACCCAAACAAAAAAAATAAAAAAAAACCAAGCCAAACTGGTTTGAACCGGTTTTTGTTCTAAAAAACCGAACCGAACCGAAATTGGTCGGTTTGAATAAGTTTTGGTTTTTTTAAAAAAAATTTAGTTTAATTATTTTTTTTTATAAAAACCGAAACGAACTAAAAATAATCATTTCTATAAAAAAAAATGAGCCGGAAAAAAAAATATTCAAAAAATGCAACCTTAGATTTATTTAATATTTACATTAATGGGTTATAGCTAAATTTATCTCTATATCCTTCCCTCTTCCCTTTTGCTTATGAATAAATATCTAAGAATAATCTTTCTAGATGGGTGGCACAATAAATATTTTTATTTTTATTTTCTACATGTTGTTTTTCTTCTCTTTGTATCTATCTTTTTAATAAAGTAAATATTAATAATTATTCTTAAAACACTTTAAAATTTATTGTTTTTGCACCTTTTGATATCACTAAATTTATAAGAAAACATTTTAAAATACCTCAAAAATTAAATTTCCATCCACATTTTTTAATAAATGAAATCATATTTTTTTATTTTATTTTATATTATTTTCTCTTTCTGGCTAATACATAAACATCAGCAAACATTTTTTAACAGCTTTATCTTACAGTCACAGCCAGATCAACCAAAACAAATCCAGCAATATTTACCAAGTTGTCATCCTAATGTCTTAATTTCTTACCCTTCAGTTCCTCAACTGAACAAAGCGAAAGGGCTCTTTCATTTCCTGTCTTTAACTCCTGACCCACCAAGTCCTTTCTGTCTCCTCTGCAAAACCCTAATCCAGAATTAACCCAATTTGGCATTTGATTGTTCAAGCCAACGTCTTTAGTTTCTTTGGAAAAAAGGTGGCTTCTTTCTCTCCACTACGTGAAGTTGTGGACAAAGTTTATGCTAAAAAGTTCTGATTTTGAAGTTAGTTTTAGTCTGGATTGTTGCTTTTTATTGATAAATGGAAATAAGGATGGTCATTTTGATAGAAAAACAGAGAAGATTGTTATTTTTTTGGGCCAGGATATGCATTAAAGGGCTATTTCATAGCTGATGTTCAAAGGGCAGTTTATTTATGGGAAGTTAATTTTTGATTTCACTACGAAAGATGAGTTTTTTAGGTTTTAGAGCTAGGAGTAGGAACTGGGTCTTGATAATTGGGAACTCAAGAGGTGGTTTTTGCAAGAGAAAATGTGATTTTAGGAAGTGGGTATGAGCTGAAATTGTTGATACAAAACTTAGAGGATGCTGTTTGAATGATGTGGGCTTTGAAAAGCTTGCTGTTCTGTAAAAGCATATTTTATCGTCCTTACTATTTCATTTTCTGTAGTTTATTTTTGTTATATTGTTTCATTTAGGAAGATAAATGAATCATTTGAGAAATTAGTGTTATTTTCTGCTGAAAAAACTGGAAATACAAGGAGGAATGGCATGCCACAGTTGATTCATGTGGAAAAACCAAAGTGCCCTTCATAAGACCTGTAGATGTCTGCATTCTTGTTATTATCTGCAAAATTCCCTTTAACATGTCTTTTCATTTGAGATTAGATGACCATTTTAAATGAATAAGTTTCTAAGTTCAAGGAAACTGAAACAAGTTTTGATTATTTACATGATGGCTAACAGTTTTTGGATTGTGACTGATGCTGTAGTTCACTTCTGCTGTTCATAGGGTGCTTTGGTTCTGTTTAAGCGCAGGCAACCATCAAAGTGACAGTTTCATGGCAGGCAATGGCCTGCCACCTTTGGGTCGTGTGAAGCTTAGCGATCTAGTTCCCTCTGAAGGCCTTCCTTCTGAATCTTACAAAGTATCAGTAACAACTTTGTCACAATCGCTTGTTCAATATTCTGCCGCCATCATTCAGTTTTCATCAAGTGACGGGGCTCTCTTAAGATCTGGTTTGGATTCTGCTCGCTTGTATTTCCATCAACGATCATCATTTCCAGCTCCAGATATGATTCACACTAATGATTCTCGCGAATGGTGCAAGACATCAGGTTACTACATGGATCCTCAGCTATGGCAGGAAACATATGATTATAGACCTGGACTCACTCCTATAGAGCCCAACAATACAATGGAAATTCCTCCAGGAGGTTTGCCTGACATCTTTTGCCTGCTTGGAAAGGCAGCTAGGGATATACTGGATGCCATCAGCTTCTATTTGAATTTGCGTAGCTCTCCATTCACTGAAATACTTGATAATGTTCCCTTGAGAAACAGGGAAATATCATCTTCTGTGTTGTCTGTTTGTTGTCATGCAAGGCCATCTTTTCAGGGCACACAACATCATAATTTAACAGCCCATGAGGACGGGCAGCTGGTTATGTATCCAGACCATGAGAACCAAGTGGATAAAAGCCTAATATCTCTTGTCAAGTCAGATAAGCCAGGTTTACACATAAGAGACCTTCATGGTCGGTGGGTTCCTGTGGATGTTGATCTTGGTCCTCAAGAAGCCATTGTATACCCTGGTCTTGCCCTCTACCAGGCAACTGCAGGCTATGTCAACCCAGCACTGCTCAGAACAGAGTTTAATAGCATGCAGGGTAGCATGTATGGACGCTGTTCTTTGGCTTTTAAACTTATGCCAAAATCCATGACCAGTCTCAATTGTTCAGAGATGAGAGCAGCTGGTCATGGTGTTGAAGCTCAATTTCAGCTACCAATACCAGTGGATGATTTCATGCAGAGATCTCATCCTACCGACCAGCTCTTTAACAGACATAATTTCCAGAGTTTCAGTTTCCCTACAGCGCAAGATGGTATGCAGCACTCCCATAATGTTCCTGTTTTGGGTTTTCAACTAGCAAATTAGTATATTTGTTAAAATGCACTAGAAATTTATTGCACAAACCTTATGCTGTGGATGGCATGCTACCCTTGTCTTTCTGATTTAGTTAGGCTCTTCATATGGTGTGGACAAAACTTTCTGCTTAGGAATTGTGTAGTTTCTTAGAATAGCATCGATTGGTGGAGCAATAGTTGTGATTTTTAATTGCTTTCTTCTGTTGTGTTGCATAGTTATTCGTTTTCTGTTGTGAGCTCAGTCCTGCATCAATTTTTTGTTTTCTTTGGGATAAGAAGAAAGTAAATGCCATTTGACAAATGTAGAGTTTTTGAAATCAGCATCCCACTGTTTGGTCAATAAAGGTTTTTTATGGCTGGTCCTGATAATATGTTCTGTCCATTTCTGTTTGTTGGCTCATCTTCATTTTGGGTGTTCACCTTTCTTTTTTTGTTCAAATAGTCCTTAGTGAGTAGTTTTTAACAGCAGGTCCTTGGATCGATGACATGCTGGTACAGGATCTGCGAAGCCCTTGATGAGGAGGAGGAAGAATAATTCAATATGCAAACCTCTACCACCTTCAAAGAGGCTAAGGCTTGAGGCCCAGAGGGTTCTGAAAGAAAGAGTTCAGGACATTGCTGATAAAAAGGGTATCAAGTTAAGATTCTGCAACCTGAAAGAGTGTGAGAATCACATTCATGCCCTAGATAGCCCATGTGCAAACATAAGAATGGAGATTGGATGGCCTCCTGGAGTGCCATTTGTTCATCCCCATGATTTACCAAATAAGGCAAAGATTAGTTTTCTTGAAGCTTACGAGCCTGGTGCTACTCACGATATGGAGTTGAGTTTCACAGACCCTGGACAAGGCAGTCAACATACGTCCAGCTGTAATTGTAATTCTCCTCTTATATCTAATTAACCCTCTATGGTTCATAGTAGATGTCGTTCTAGGCTTAAACATAAGCAAGGCTGCATGTGCATGCACGAATCCACATGCATGCACATAAATTTTGTATGTTATATACTTGCAAACATTGTAGAGGGAGGAATGTTCTTATACAACACACGTGTTTATGCTGTCTCTTAAAGACATGTCTTCATTCTGTGTTTGCAGGAATCAGTTTCAACTGTTTTAAATAGGTGGCAACCATTGATCAGCTCATGACTGAGACTGACTTGGATGATCTCTATAGTTGTCTTGTATGGACCATTTAACCAGTCTTCATTCAGGTTTTGACGCTACAGTGGTTCTCCAAAACTGTATGAAAACTGTATGAGAAGAGCATTTGAGCTACAATCACCGAGGATATGTGCAACACAGGTTACTTTGGCTTGGATCGTTCTGTATCTAAATTGATAAGATCGTGGTAGTGTGGTGTTGAGATCTACTTAGCCACGTTAGTAGTTGGTTCGGATCCGTACACATTACCAGTAGAGAGTTGAAATCAGATGTATACTTACTGGTCCTTGTAATGTTTCTATACGAATATAACTAAACAATCACTGTCATACAATTCAATGTCGTTCTTTTAATCAGTTGAAAGCTAAACTTTCTGTTTCTGCATTTGTTCAGGAATCCTGTGAATGTTTAAATTCCAAGGAAACCTTTGTGAAACCTTTGTTTGGTATCCTTCATTTTATTTGTCCTCGATAAACAATAAAAGTCATTGGGAATGAGGAGGAAAGAAGCTTCCTTGAAGAATAAAAACTGCTATTATGGTTGGCAATACGTTCATTTTTTCATGTTATCCACACCACATGGTTTTCACATATACTGCTTTGAGTACACACTGCAGCAACGGAAGCCAAAAGAGATACTTTAAGGATGTCGACACCGCCCCCCTCCTACTCCATTACAAATTTGTGAAAGAATGTCTTCAGCAAGGACTGCTCGCAGAAGTTTCTATTCCACCCATCAGCCTCTGCATGTCTATCAAGCAAAGCACAAACAGGCAGAGGTGAAATTTGCCTCGTTTGCCAACCAAACACCACAGCCATGTGGAGATGGTTAAAAGCAATCAGATCCTTGAGCAAAACTTATTTCATCTGCCAAATGGAGGTTGGTTCTCAAAAGGAAGCTCAATTGGTGTTGCATTACCATAGAATTCTTCCAAGTTGTAGAACGCTCTCTGCGGAGGAAGAAATATGTGGATTACTACATCACCTGGAACAACATACAAGTTAAATTACATCAATGAACAACAGGAAATTTCTCATTGTGAAAATACACAAGCCCAACCACCAGCCAAAAATCTATCAAGAGAAGAAAAGACTCTGGATTACCAATACCAGAAGTACCCTAAATACTAATATTTCAGGAAAAAATAAAGAGCCACTGGAATCAGGTGACCAGCACACGACAACCTCTTCAATTTTTCAATTTTGTACGCAAACTGAGGATATGGCTATGTTAACCGTGAAACTCATTTTTTTTTGGTTTGTTTCTTTGTTGAGTTAATTTCATATAAAAAGAAGCCACTGGGATTGTCATTCAAGAACTCACCGAAGTCCAACAGGGTCCATGAGTTGGGTTTTGTGTCCCCAGATGGAACTTTTCCATACTTCTTTTCAGCAAGATCCCTCATTCTGGAACTACAAGGGGAGATAACATCATCTGAGGAATTGCTCCAAATATTGACATCTTTAATCTTATATCAACCAGATGTAAAAAGATAAAAGACATGAATAGAAGTTAATACTTGATAGCGTCAATCTGAGGACGTGAAAATGCTGTTGCAATGATAAAAAATCTAGTCCAGTAAACAAGAGGCTTTACGAAGAGGACCCTTATATCTGAAGCCTTAACATCACTTGCAACCTTGGCCATTTCAACAGCAACTAGAACAGAAGAAAAGAAGCAGGACATTGTCAATCAGAGGTGTACTACATAAAAATGGAAGGATTATATGTAGATTGCCTAGGCCTGTGTGCATAACTGCAATATTTGTCTTGTTCAGAAAAGAACCCAGTGAACTTCAGAAGCACACAAATCATTTACAAAAAGGAAAGAACAAAAAACATGAAAGCCCAAAGAGAACTGAAAGACGTCACAACTAGCTGAATGACACCAACTCAGCCAAAACTTGGCAGAAGTTGAAAGACATGCATGTCTTGTTATAATGAAATCGTTTTCTAAGCATAAAAACAACTTTTCATTTTCAAATTTCTTAAAAACATGATTGCCCGCATTAAAGTACCTTCAAGCACATAAAGAACGCCTGTTAGCAGCACTTGTGAAAAAAACAGAACAGCGTTGGTTTGGAGCAATGTACCATGTCAAAGATGGCAAGAAATATTTTAATATTTTAATGGAACAATGATGTAATTAAATGATATGATAGCAAAGTAAAAGCAACAACAAGGGTCCTTTAACAGCGCTGAACAAACTAACATCATTACAATAATTGTAATCAGAACTAGGACAATACAGCACAATAGTACAAAATTAGATATCCAAGAATAAGATACCTGATATCAGCCAAAATGCACATGCGTAGCTGGAAAACTAGGTGCAGACAGATAATTACTATATTTAAGTAAAACATAGGCAATAACCATGATTTTAAATATGAGTGTTATGAACTTACATGACAAGCTTTCAGCATCATCATCAACCTCTGCGGTAGGAGGTTTATTGTCATTGCTCCTAAAGACTACTTTTCCATATTTATTGAACAAGTCATCAAACATCTCATCTGTATCTTCTACATTCTGCAAAGATCCAATCATGTCAGGAACACTGCCTCAAAGGTATTGGAAGCACTCACCCTAACATCCAATAAGCAGATAGATAATTATGCATTAATCATAGCAATCTTCCAATTCCAGCCATCACTACAGTAGCATGTAATCAAAACAAAATGAGAAAGAATTTCTTTCAGTATCCATGACCATGTAAACAATTCAATTTCTAGTGATAGTAAGAATTCCCTAACCTAATGAATATCAATTCCTTTGGACTCCAATAAGAAGCTGAAATCTCTCACTTTGTCTGGCATCTTATGCTTGTAATGTAGAATGCCTTAACTATAAACACAAGAAGAATGGAAACAACAGAAGCAAAAACATGGTGCTAGATCTCATTCTGACTAATCAAAATTACAAAACTTGAGGAAGAGCTCCGGCATTCAACAGGGGAAAAAAATTGAAAGAAAGAAAGAAAAGAAACCCCATGCACTAGATTCAATGAAGAAAATAACAGTAGATTTATTTTTCACCTCTCTAGTTTTATTTAGGCTGGAATGTGTTTTACATAGAACAGTCATCCTCAAATTACTGGTAAGCAATACATCATTACCCTAGAGTTTGGCCATTAAAAAGCCAAATACCATGCATAAAAACTGAAAATAATATAGTGACATGAAAATACAGTAACCACATAAAACCAGCCCCACAGGTTTATGACATTAACAAGGGCAGATAACTAAGAATAAGAGAGCAACCATTTCTAGAATCTAACCAGGGTTCATCACATTTAAAGGAAACAGCAGAACTGGAATCTCTCAGACAAACTGCAAATCACCAAACGAATGTGAATCTCACCGGCAGCACAATGTGGAGATACAGATTTTGTATGTTTAAATTGGTAACTGACAAATTCATCCACTTTGTGGACTCTTCTATATGCACAAGTATGGTATAGCATATTTGTAGAGGAAGAACAAAATCAAATGTGAGTTGTGAGGGATTGATTACAAATTAAAGAGTCATGTGCTCTCAAGTAGCAAAACATTAGATGAGATGCTGGATCATGCTTGGACTAAAGTCTTGAATGAGCACATATCAACTATTTTGACTATAAAAGTGCAAATTAGATTTCTAATAGCTTCTCCCAAAATTCAAAAGAATCATTGAAAGGAAATAATGAGATTCTTAGGCTTACAACCAGAGGTAAGACATGAGACAAAAAGAGCAACCATTTCTTCCAAAATGAAGGAGGAGACAACCACTCAAACTCAGCGTGGTCTCTTCACAAAAGTCAACACAAAAATAAAATCTACTTCATAAAGAAGTTCAAAAGCACAATTCTTTTACTCATTAAATCTCATTGCCAAGCTTCTTCATACATTCCCACATCAAGCACGTCAATAGAATCGGCAAGAAAGTGTAGAATTTCAAAACTTTCCCAACTTGAACAATTTGTTTGATGGTATCTAATAGACTCTCGCGACAAGAATTGGGAATTTCAGGAATGACACAAAACACAAGTCAAGCAGTACATATGACAACAAAACTACAATAGAACATGTGATTCAAATACAAAGTCTCAAACTTTCTTCAATTTTACAAGCACCCAAATAAAAAATATCATGATCATGTTAACCAAAACAAAACAACCAAAGTACAAAACAACAAAAGATCATAAACTTCAGTTTTCACATTCTACAGTTTCCAACAGTAACAGTACATCAAACAAAAGCCAACAAGAAATGAAACACCATACCGAGAGAAAGCCGTCATCAGAATCTTTACGAAGAGCTAAACTTTGCTTGAAACTCAATTTCTCGGTTCTGGATTCTTGCCAAAAGCACTTGTAATAATGAGGTAATTGGTGCCTATACATGCATAACCAGCCAGAATGCTTTCTTGGTTTTTGAGAAAGCCTAGTTTCAACACGCCCCAGCTGCTGAAAATCACCCGAGAAGCGAGTTCCGGCACCTGCACCGGCTATGGATAAGGCGGTGGACACTGCCATTTATGGTTTAGATATCAGAAGAAGATAAAAACAAAAAAGATAAAAAAACAGAGAGAGGGAAATGAGATAATTGTAGTTGGAAGGTACAAACCCCATAAGCTTCAAATGGATTTACGGCTTTTTTGGACGAATTACAAATCACTCCTCCAATATTCACTTGATTTCATATTAGTCTCCAATAATTAAAATCTTGCCTTTGATTCTTGTCCACCGGGTTCAAACTTCATACCTTGTGTGACGCTATGATAGCTTTTATTTTCCCTTTGTGGGATAACTTGATTTCATTGGATGGAAGAGGTAAATCTAGTTTAATCAGTTAATCTAAATATTTAAAATATTGTAGGTTGAAGTACATTGTTTAATATTTATTTTAACAATATCTATATATGTATGTATGTATGCGCCCTTCTATTTTCCCGTTCACTTTATTATAAATACATTTAAAAATAAAAATAACACAAGGATATATATTCAAAATAATTTAGATTTAATTCATTCTACTAATTAGTGATTATCATGATAATAAAATATTTGGTGGGATGTTCATCAAGAACATTGAGTTTGATATTATTTTTAAATTTTAGTGGCTTTATGATTCAAAACTTGTGTTTTTTTTTGTTTTTTTTTCTGGGTATTCTCATACTTTTTTAAAAAATAAAATTAGTTTTGTTCGGGGTTTATTGTTGTTTTTCTCAACAAATACACTTCTTAAAAATCATCTAACTTGCGTGAAAATTATTCATAACTGTAATCAATTTAGAACTCAAACAAACAATTGTATAATCCTTTTTAAAATGCAGATGAATTGGCATTGATCCTGCTGGAAAGCTATGCAGAATGGAGACTGTGCAGCCGAGCAGGTTCTATTCATGATTAAGAAAGTTGAATGAAATTGAGTGGAAATCTAGAAAATAAATATTTTATATTACGAAGTTCATCTTAAATAGTCTAATTATAAGGCAATTAAGCACCTAAACAACCCAATCTGTTCCCTTCGATAAATTAGACAATGAGATATGGTGAGTGGTCGCCTAACTCTTGTTTTTTTGTGCCATGAATCATGATTGTATGCAAGGCAGGTAATGGTTGAGGTGACATAACATGACATGATATGACGATTTGGAATGTGATGTGAAGGTAGATTGTGTTTTTAAAAATTTTAATTTTATTTTATTAAAAATAAATTTTTTATATATTTAAATTATTTTGATGTGTTGATATTAAAAATAATTTAAAAAAATAAAAAAGATATTATTTTAATGTATTTTTAAGCAAAAATCACTTTAAATCGTAATCGCTACCACAATCTCAAACAAGCTTGAAATAGTGCAATGCCCACCATTTCATTGACCTTGTATCAAGTTTTTTTTATGTAGGTTTTATGCTAGTATTTTGTAATGTTGGTTATTTTTTAAAGTATTTTTTTTTCTGAAAATATATTGAAATAATATATTTTTTATTTTTAAAATTTATTTTTGAATGATCTAATAAATATAAAAAAATTAATTTTAAATTTTTTTTAAAAAATTCAAAATTTTATTTGACCTAAAGTATATACCCAATCTAAAGTTCTTGCTGCAAAGGAGTGAGGTAGCTAACTAAGTGGAGGTTTAAAGAAAGGAAACCAAAAGAGAGAATTCTTTGATCAATTTCTATCAAGCTACTAAATCTTTAAATTATACCGCGCTACGTCATGGGTCCTTGCCATTAAAAAAGATATATGGACATCATAATCATGTTTTAACGAAAGAAGAAAAATCAATAATTCAGGTTATAGACCAGACCAAGTCTAATAAGTTTATTTTATTTTAATTAAATGATAAAAAATAATAGTAAGCAGATAAAATGTAAAATGAAAAAAAAAGTAATCATGACATCTTGAAAAGAAAAAACTTTGGAAGAACAATATTAGATAAAAATATGATTTGAGTCAACTCTAGATAACATGATAAACATGTAATTCAAGTAATAAAGATCAAGTTAATCCAGGTTAACCTGAGACTCAGGTCATGACATTGGGATAACTTGATAGAGAAGAAACTGAAGTAAATCACAAAGTCAATTAAAAAAAAAAACAATGTGAAACAATAAAATCAAAAGAGAAAATAAACAAAAAGAAGAACATCAAGCTATATTAACTTTTTAAATCTGTAAAACTCGAGTTATTAGACTAAAAGCAAATACAAAAAAACCTCAAAACTCAATCCCTAACAAGTCAAATATTGAAGGATGAAATTGAAAAAAAAATCAATAATACAAAAAGATCAAAGACAAAAAAGATCAATTAAAAAAATAATGATAAAAATCAAAATAAAAAATAAATTTAATTGTTTTTGCTTTGAAGGGCAAAATCATAAATCCACTATAACAATCCATAATGGATTTAAGTTTATTGCTACTGAAAATATACTATTCCTATCCCTTTACCTTTTAGTTTATTTTGTGATGTTATTAATTATGTTTTCATATTATTGACCCATGCTACATTGTAAGGTAGGTCAAATTTTTCTTGAATATAAAGAAATGTTCAAATGTTGCCAATTTTTTTTCTAATAGAAAAAAATTTATATCGTGTGAGGCTTGACTCAAAATAACCTGATTGAATATGCGAGTCCAAAAATAGTCATTACAACTCGTAAAAATATAATTTCACTAAAAAGAATTCAAGATGGTATTTTTTTTTAATATTAAATAACAACATATTAGATTGACTTGGGTCAACCCGGGTTAACATGTAAAATCCGTGACCCAGATTATAAGACTATGATAACACCATAAAAAAATTAAAATAAATTATAAAACTTAATTTTCAATTAAACCAATGTTGAGAGATGAAATTAAAAAAAAATCAATTAGAAAAGGAATTAAAAAAATGACTCGAGTTAACTAGTTAAATTCACGACCTGAGTTATAAGATCGGGATAACCTCATGAAAAAGAAATCGATTACAAAAAAGAGAAGAAAGAAAAAAACTCCACCGTAACCCAATCAGACCTCCTTCGTGAGCATGCACTATACCGCTAAAAAGAGGATGACTTACAACCATAGTTATTAAACTCGGCTCGGGGGTTAACTCGGTAAGGGGTCGGGTCCCGGGTTTCAAGGGTCAACCCGGATCAACCCGAAAAAATTAAAAAAAATTAAAGTTTTAATATTTCATATGAAAAAATCCATGTAAATATAAGTTATACATATTGTAAACAATAAAGTTTAAAAGAATATTTTAAAAAGTTTTTTATCCCACATTGAAAAAAACATAACTTTTTTCTTGGGAACATAGAGTATATATACTAATAGGTTTCAAATCCTACATTAAAAAAAATATAACTTCTTTCATGGGAACATATAGTATATATACGAAAGGGCTTTAAATCCCACATTAAGAAGATAGTATGTTATCCTTTTAAGTTGAAGTATTTAAATTAAAAGGTTTTTTTTATCCCACATTGAAAAAATATGATTTTTTTTCTTGGAAACATATAGTATTTACATTAATGGGTTTCAAATCCCACATTTTTAAAAAAAAATAAAAAAAAACCGATTCTCGTCCGGGTTCACCCGCGTCATGGGTAGACCCGCTGGGTTGCTTGGGTTTGACCGGGTAGTTGTCCCGGCCGGTCTTTAAATAAATCCAGACCGGTCCAGCTACCAGGTCGATCGGGTCCCGGATTGACCCGTCGGGCCGGGTTTAAGAACACTGCTTACAGCTCTAAATTCTACTGTGGAAGGGCAAAATAGCCCCTCACCAAATGCTTAACTTTTTTTGCTTTTAAGTGCAAAATAATTATTTTATTGCTTGTAGAAAAAGGTGTCTTGATATCTCAAATTAATTTTACAATGATTAATTAATGTATCATCTGGAAAAGACAAATCTAACCCTGATGGGAGGCTAAATCAATATTTTTTTTTTTTTTGTCAAGGATAAAAAACATATTTACATTGCTCCAATGAATAAGAACTTATATATCAAGGGCTATAGTAAATCACTGATGGCTTTTATAACACTTTTAAAAAATGAAAACAAATAGGTGTTAACAATCATGTATTTCAATCTTCCATGCAGCCTATCATAAATTAAGATATAAGATCAAATAACACTTTAAGAAATAGGTTCAAAATATTTTTAAATAATAACTACTATTATATTTCCAAACATTCCAAACACTCTTGAAAAGATAAAAAATATAAGATCAGATAGCACAAACTATATGATATTTAAATAACAGAGACTAATTTAATGAAAACTAGGAGCCCATAAGCTTCCTCAATAGAAGGAGCTTTGACTCATTAAACCTAACAATTAACGACACTTCAAATTACAAATTACACTTTAACAGTGTTGTCTACGAAGCTAATAAGCTCGAAGTAGCTAGCTGCACTGGCTCAACGAGCAATGAAGTAATGTAATTTCTCACTTTTCCTTTGGCATTTGTGTACCCATCTCCATCTTTGTACATGACATCCATCACTCGGGCAAGGTTGAGAACACGAGTGAGGAGGGGTATCGGCACACGGTCTTCAGGCCCGATTAGCAACTCTTCGTTGATGTCTTTCCATGCTTCCACAACTTGCCTGCGTAGCTCATCATATGCTTGCTCCTCTGAAACTTCATGCTGGTTCATGTAGCACTCTACTGCTGAGGCAACATGACCTCTCTCTTGTTCAAACTGCAAAGAGTTGGATTCAATAGAAATTAGTCGGAGATCGATCCAATATATTAGAAAGAAAGCACAGAACACACACCTTGTGGGATACAATGTCATCCATGAGTCTGGCTATGAGGGACGCAGCTTTAACAATCTTAGGATCCTTGTTTAGCCTTTCAAAGGCATCTTTTGTTACAATATCTCCCATCCCAACAAAAGATATGCATGTGAGCAAAGGATAGCCAGAGGAAATCAATGAGATGCGCATGTACTCATCCATTGTTGGCATGTAATTTTCATGGAGCCATCTTGCTTCAACAAAATAGGCTTGAACTTGTTTCTTCATCTGAAACATACAAGAAGAATACTACTATGATAAAATTGACTATAAAAAGTTTATTATGTATATATATTTTTCAATGCCTTTAAGACAATTTCCATTGATTGAAATGTCACCATAAGGTGGAAAAGAAGAAGAAGAAGAGGAGGTTGCTATTGATCAATTATGCAAACAATTTCTGATTGCTTCTAAAATTCAAAGTTTTTTCCAGTGAATTAATTTATAATAAGTTTTTCCAATAAGTTTTAAACTAGTTAAGAGTTGACTTGACAGTATACGTACTGCTTCTTTCGCATAGTCAACCCTGTATGATCTTCCTTGCTCGGCCAACTCCGTCTCAATTTCTTTGTAAACATCTAAGAGTTGTTTGTAAAAAAACTTCATATATTCTGGGAGATGATCGATGTTGCTGATATCCCACCTGAAAGATATCAGTAATTATAATTAATTAATGGATTTCATATCCTATTGTGAATACCTTCAAAGAATTTTATGTATACTAGTATGATTTCATGTATATTAATTAATTAATTGATAACTTCATGTATACTAGCTAGTTCTGTGAACCAAACCTCTCAATTGCATCTGTGAAGAGTACAAGTTCTTCCATTGTACCATATACATCATATACATCATCCATCACTGATGTCATGGCAATTACTTTAGTCATAATTATTCTAGCGAAAGAGTATTGAGGCTCAAAGCACACTCCCAATATCCAGAAGTAGCATTCTACTAATCTGTCTCTTGCAAATGGAAGCTTCTTTGAAAGGTCCACTTTTTTCCACCACCTAAATGACAAAAAAAAAAAAAAAAATACCTGTAGTTAATTAAATTCAATATAATAAATTTATAGTTATTATATAATAACTAATTAGAGACCTAACATTCAAAAAACTTACATTGTCATATCTGCAAGTTCCTTTTAGGAAGTTGAAATTTAGCTTTGCAAATTTGAGCAGAACCTCACTATGTGAAGCTTCTTGCTCATAGATAGAGATGTAATGCTTTGCCCCCAGCCATGGTAGGTCCTTGTGGATGGGTTGATCTAAGGCATGTCTTAGCTTTACCAAAAGTGGAGGAGGGCACATGTCTGTTGTTATTGATTTGAGATGAGTGGTAGCAAAGGTAAGTGCTTCCTCTAGAATATCTTCTCCGTGAACCCTGAGGTGTACAGCTTCATACAAGCTTAGCATTCCTTGAAGATCATTAGCTAGGCAAACCTTAAAGTTCCCTTCAGTATCCTTGAACTTCTTGAAGACATCTATGTATATATATATATATGCACCATATGATCACTTTCATCATTTCGTTCCTCATTTGTGAAAAAATATGGAAAATTTTGATTTTCAAGAGATTTAATGGACATAAAGGAGAAAAATTAGAAGTTATCCCGGGAGAAGCGGTATGTACCACATGAAACGTAGTGCCCCTGCTGTCTAAGTAATCGAAATCGAAGAGAAACCATTTGAAGGTCATGATCATGGACATAGGCGCCACCACTACCTTGATAGTACAAGTCACGCAACATTTCATCAATTTCACTTTCAAAGAGGTAAGACACTCCCAAACGTTGGATTACATCGATAAAGTTCAGTTGCTGCGAAAGCTTGTTGGTAGTAGCATATAGCATTTCCTTCACCTCCTCCTTCAGCCTAATAAACTCTTGCTCAAAATGATCATCAAACTGTGAAGAAAATTAAATTGCACAAGTATCATAATACTAATTTGTAAGGGAGTTGATATGCATATTGACATAGATAAACCCTGCAATCTATAGATAGAAGACAAGCAATTAGAAAACTAGCCTTAGTATTCGTTGTTCGATGGACAAATTAAGGAGTTGTATTACCATGATGGAGAATAAATTGGATACTATATATCGATCATAGAGAATTATATACGCACATATATCACATTTACCATGGAGTTGAAAGTGTGGCAAGCAAAATAATCACCCCAGATGCTCGGGTGGAAATTTGCAGAGCGTCGAGTGACATCTGGTATGGCCTTTCGGATTGAGTTTGGAGCAGCTGAAACATGAGAGGACATCTCTACGTACCCAATATGGTGATAGCTAGGGCTTAGTAAGATACAGTATCAAGACAAAAGTATATTAACTCAAATGGCTTAAAGCTTCGTGCTTTCAAGGGGAGCCTGTGAGTACCAGTGTTGCTACCTTGTGGTATTTATAGAGAAATTCAAGCACGAAATTGAAGCGAAATTAGATGCTGGAATTGATTACCACATGCCAATGCCAACTACCTTGTGTGATTTAATCTTAGAAAATAATTTGGGGTTAATTAAGAGATATGCTTACTCCTTGACTTCCTCATTGAACTCAAAAGTGCGGCGTTGCGTACAACGTTCACTCTCTCAGATTAGTTTCCTGATAATCGGGAAAATATAGGAGACAATAATTTCTTGTCTTTTTATCAACATATAGATGAAATGAGAGTC
>Ga0325402_1002416_pt1 | contig 16393 bp, 7 predicted proteins | sample PopdelMetagenome_22_FD_207212 | JGI IMG/M metagenome (GOLD analysis project Ga0325402, IMG submission 207212) | Populus deltoides microbial communities from Bellville, Georgia, United States - Xylem-PdKOR-R3 | ecosystem: Host-associated > Plants > Phyllosphere > Stem > Wood/Secondary xylem... | reverse complement strand
TAAGACCCGGGATAACCATAAAAAAAGAAAAACGAAAAAATTCAGAAAGCTCAAGGCCAAATAGCTTAATTTCAAAAGATGAAATTGAAAATAATAGATTAAAAAAAAACTAAGTCAACTTAGATTGACTTGACTACCCAGCGACTGGGGATAAACTTATAGAACAAAAAACATAAAAAATTAGAAAGTTCATGGCCCAATAGTCTAATGTCAAAAGATATAATTAAAAAAACCCTAGTCAACTCAGGTGATCTTTACTAACCTGCGACATAGGATAACCCTAATAGAAAGGCAAGTAGAAAAAACTAGAAATCTCAAGGCTCAATAGTCTAATGTTAAGATATAAAATTGAAAAAAAAAACTAAAACATACCAAAGTTAAATCGAGCTAACTCTTAAAATCAATGACCCTGGTCATAAGACCTAGATGACCCTATAGAAGGTAAAAAAAAAAACTTACGAACAAAAATCTTAATCATAAAAAAAAACAAATAGTAATTAAAATAATAAGGATCAAATTTCATACAAAAACCCGTGAAAAAAAATAATAAGGGGTTAAATTGAAAAATAAATTAAATTAAGAAAATAAAAAAAACAATTAAAAGAATGAGAACTAAAATTAAATAAAATAATTAAATGAAATAAGATATTGAGGGATAAAAGTGGAAAAAAAAATTAAAAAAAGAATAGAAAAACAAAAATCAAAAGAATAAAGATCATTTTTAAAATAAAAATAAAATAAAACTAAATGGTAAGGGATGAAATAAAAAAAATCAATCAAAAAAAGAATCCAAAACAAATGAGGACTAATCAAAGAAATGAGATTCACAATTGAAAGAAAGATAAATACGAGGAAAACTCTGAATTTTAGTTGACCTAACGCAATTCTCAAGGAAATGAAAGAAAAAAAGGGGGGCAGAAAAGAATCCCACCATTGTCGAGAATTTCACTACATGTGCTATACTATTAGCCTTGTTATTACTAGACGTTTTGAAAGACATGATGGTTGGGTGTTTTTGACTGCTAGAAGTTGCTGCAAGCACCGTCTAAAGAGCGCGGACGACATCTACTCGTTGGCGTGTGTTACAACTGCCAACAATTTTTTTTATTAATATTTTTATTTGTTAAAAAATTATTTGCCCCTAATTCAAGTATATTATAACAAAATAACCATGATGAAAATACCAATATACCTATGGACTTCTTCTTTAAGTTTTTTTTATTTTATTTCAAGTACAATGAATTAATTTTGTTTTTTTAAAAAAAAACATAAAAACCTTACTTTTTTATTTGTTTTTAACTGAAATTATGTTATTTAACTATATAAAAAAAGTTGATAGACAATTCCATCCCAATCAATTTCATAATAATAAATGGATTATATTTAAAAGATTATTTTGCCTTGAAAAACAATTTTTTTTATTATAAAGAAAAAAATATATTATTACACTATAGTAATCCATGGTATGCTAAATCTACTTCTATAGTAATACATGGGTTTTAGATTAAAAAAAAAATTAATTCTATATTAAAAATTACGCAATGTGCAATAGAGCACACCGCCCTTGACGTTTTAACCACAATTTCCTGGCCTTCTTGGATATTATTGTCGTTTTAACCTATCCTAAATAATCCTTGCTTTTTTTTTCTTTTCTCTCTCTCTCTTTTCTTGAGGAAGGAATCCTTGCTAAGGGAAATGACTTGACTTTTCTTCTGTAGAGGAACAGAGAGAGAGAGTGGGACTTCAAATAGTAAGTCTTGGCAATTACTTTTTGGGCTCCTCGTAAAGACCGGGCACTATTGCTTCTTCTATGAACATTCTAGACCCAACTCGTATACCCAGCAGAAACCCCTGGAAAGTCCCTTCAGTTTCTACTTCTCTCCAGAAACTCCCATTTCTCCACCCCCAATATCCCTCTATAAATAACCACCCTCCCCTCGACGAATTCAGACACCAGCAAGAGAAGAAACACTAAAAAATACAACAAGCGAAAACTCCAGCGAGAAGAGAGAGATGGATTTCAGAATCATGGGTCTTGACGCGCCACTCTTCAACACCCTCCAGCACATGATGGATGCAAGTGATCATGAGGCAGACAAGTCCTTCAATGCGCCAACACGCACTTACGTACGTGATGCCAAGGCAATGGCATCAACACCAGCTGATGTGAAAGAGTATCCAAACTCTTATGCGTTCGTCATTGACATGCCGGGACTGAAATCAGGGGACATCAAGGTTCAAGTGGAGGATGACAATGTGCTGGTTATTAGTGGAGAGAGGAAGCGCGGAGAGGAGAAAGAAGGGGCCAAGTATGTGAGAATGGAAAGGAGGGTTGGTAAGTTTATGAGGAAGTTTGTGTTGCCTGAGAATGCTAACACTGACGCTATTTCTGCTGTTTGTCAAGATGGGGTTCTGACTGTTACTGTTGAGAAATTGCCACCTCCTGAGCCTAAGAAGCCTAAGACTATCGAGGTCAAGATTGCTTGAAGAAGAATGCTTGATTACATTTATAATGTGGCTTGTTCTGTGTGCTAAGGCGATGATAAATAATGAGGGTTTTGCTGGGTGCTTTGCTTGGGGGTGCGGGATGATTTTGGGCTTGTTTGCGTTTGAATGAGTTCCTTATTAGTTTTCTCTTTAGGAAACTGGTGATTGCTGTTCAAAACGTGGTTATGAAATATATGAATGTAGTAGTGGCGTTATATATTACTTTTTCTTTCTACTTGGTTGCTTTAATGTATTTTTAGGTATCTGCCAATTTTCTTCCCCTGAACATCTTCATCTCTGATATTTTCGAGGTTTATTTGGAATTCTCGACGATCATTGCATGATAAAGCAACATTAATTAATCACCGCAGCCATATACCATTGACATGCCGATTCACATTAATCCTACTAGCTTAGAAACGGAGCAGACATACCTTGCGGTTCTTGAAACTCTATACTAAAACTAATAAACTTGAAACCCTATTTGCTCGCCATATTGATTTGCCCGATAGTAGCAGGAGCCTGAAAGTCTATCGAGCAAGGGTAAATTTATCTGCAAAAGCTTTCGAACTTCTCATCAATCATGTAATGGGTTTCGTCAGTGTTTAAACTGAAAACAAAAGGCAATTATCTAAAAGGAAAGGACGATGAGCGAAACTAAGTATGCCCATCAAATTGAGAGGTCTTTGATCGATCTTCTTTCAGGTTTCGATAGTTCTTCAATTAGAGGAATTGTATGTCTTTCTTGTCAGCGAGCTCTTGGTGTGCAACCATGGTTTAAAAATACCTCTGTAGAATACAGGCAGCGCCAGATTTTTCTTCTTCACAAGGCAAAATCTTTTTAACCGGCCTTTACCATTTGAAAGAGATCCAGCAAGTTTCCGGCTTCCACTTCGTTCCTCTGAGTTCTTTTCAGAGCCCTTCTTGACGAAAAGGGCAATGAAGAAGCCTTCTTTGTCCTCAACTGGATCAGTTCGAAGCAGATGTTCGGCTGCAAGGGAAAAAACAAGAAATAGTTACAAAGGTTTGAACTTCATACTGCACAATTCATTCAGTAACACGCGATTGCATTCAATTGAGTCAAATCAGGAGTTTTACACAAAGCAATACAATAATGATTCACAGAAGCACTTACAGCCTTCAAAGACTGGGAGACCACGGCGTTGCCATTGAGGAAAGGGAGTTGCAAGCTGGAAACCATTGGATGTGGCCAAAGGTAGAATTGAATTAACAACGTCTTCATTTTCAATTTGATTGATGGAGCATGTACTGTAGACAATTCTTTTAACGGCTGGAACTGCAACAGTTTTTGTTTCACACTATGCTAGTTAGAACGTTTTGAAGTGCACAACAGTAAACAACTAATAGCAGCCAATAATTTTCATATCCCACACTTTTTCGACACCCTTCCACGCAGCACTCTCTCATTTTGGCTGTTATATGGTTCTGGTGATATAAGCAATTTTAAGTTGCAGGAAGGATACCATGAAAGTAACTGTAGAATTAACGTGTTTGAATCAATTAAAAAGGAGAACATACAAGACAAAGCATGGGCCAGGGCCTTCTTCTGAAAAGCTGCAAGCCTGTTCAATCTCTCTGTGTCAACAACATCAGTGGTACGAGACGGGAGTAAATGGTCTAATCTTTGAGCAGCAGTCCCAGATCCAGAGCAAGAAGGGTCTAGAAGAATAGCAGAGACCTGTGGTAAAGTATTGCTCGTAAGTAAGAGCACATGATATGCCAAGTAGATGGATCCCTCATAGTAAGGCTACAATAAACAATATTTCCCTACCTATTAAAGTGAACCAAAATTAAAAAAACGAGGGCATTTTTTAAGGGTTAGCTGGCTAAATAATTTTTGGAAACAACTTGCTAATTACAAGGAAAAAGCAACTCGATGTTCATTAAAAAAGAGCAGAAATACTAGGTATCAGTCACCACAGTTGCAGAAGCGGTGGCATGTGGGGATGCTGCAGTTCAAGAAAGAGCTTAGCGAATTCCAATAGATTATGTTTCAAGCTTAAATTATTCTTTCAATGTGATAAAAATTTGAGCACTGAAAAGCCAAACAGTGTGCAAACAGTTAGGCATCAGGAATCTTAAATAACATCTTCCATTTATTTACCTTGGAAAAAGGACCTTTTGGGTCAATGTTTAGAAAATCACCATGCAGAACTTCAATGTCTAGAAGCCAGTTAAGGCTAAATGGGATGTTAAGTAAGATGAAAAATAAGAAGCTAAGAATAAAAGCAATAATAAATTAAATTATTGACCACGAAAGAGAATTTAGTATGAACAAAACTGGGAGCCAAGTGAGAGAGAGATCTCATGCAAAAGTGAAAATATCAGAAAACTGCATAAAGGATACTAGCAGCACCAGAGAGTCTGACAGTGTCTTCTAAACGTTTAGCCCTGTCCTTATTCAGCTCACAAGCAATAATTTTCCCTTTTCCTTTCATAAGGGCAGCAAGGTGAACGGTTTTGTTCCCTGGAGCTGAACATGCATCAAGAACCTTTACAGAAAATGAAACATTAACCACAGTGAGCATGAGGGAAACTACAGAAGAAATGCAATGGACTGGGGCCCCACTGCCAACATGAAGCAAAAAAATATATCCATGGTAAGGTAAAGGAATTGTTGCAAGGAATTTTTTAACATTATTTTGTACTTCATGCGTCATGTTTCAGAAAGAAAGAAGGCATATCAAAGTAAAAATTCTCAATTGTTATGGTTCAAGAATTAATAATTTTGATAAACATTATAAAATAGCCCAAAAAAGAGTTTATACACCATACATTGAAAATAACTTGTCGGCAAATAATTAGTTGCTAAAAGGGTACTATGCTGAGCACCAAAATTTATTTCTTCAAGAAACAGGTAAAACACATGCTACCAAACTATGTTAAATTATCAAATCAAATGGGAATGGGTATGCCCCAGGTTCTGGAGGGGAAAAGAAAAGGCACATCTAAAACTGACTAGTAAAAGATTTTAACAAGTTACCAATACAATAAGCAGAGAAAGAATGTAGAAAGTAGCTAGCATTTACCAAAACTCACCTCCCATCCTGGTTTGGGATCAAGAACTGCTGCCACCATTGAACTTGCCTTTCCCTATGAAAATAGAGGATTCCATTATAAGTCACATAGAAAGACTTAAATAAGAATTTATCAGCAAACCTTAGTCAACAAATTTTTTATCAAGAAAAAAAAATGCTTCAATGGGAACAATGTGGGTCTCAAGAATCAAAGAAGCCTACTATATTGGTAAAAGATGCAGTGTGGTCTTATCACTATGGTGTTTTATATCTGTATTTTAGTTGCATTAATTCTCAATTTCATGTTTCCATAATTCAGTATGTTGCTAATTTCCATACTTCAGTATGTTCTTATTTTCCTTAATTAAGTTGATTTTTTAGGAGTTAAGGGATGTATTAATAATTTCTTGTTCTTCTACAATAGGTGGGTCTTCCTTCTAGTATGTGTGTTTTGTTGGTTTTGATAAGTAATTTTCCTTTGGTTTTTCCTGGTCAAAGTCAGGATTCATGTTTGACTCTCAATTTTATGTCTCATTATGCAGCCACTTTCCTTGCAAAGTGATTCAGAATCATTAGAATTTTCAACTGTGGAAGGAAATCTAACACTGGGTATGAAGCAGATGGAAACTAAGGTGATATGCCTTCCAGAATTCGTAAATGCATATGGTAGAATGTTCCACATCTCTTAGATTCCAAAACAATTACAAAAAATTCAGATTGGTTTCTCATTCCAAAAGAACAAGAAAGAACCACAATATAACTTCATGCATTTGATTTGCAGTACCAGGAAAACACCAATATTGGCTCCCAAATTTTGATTTTTGATTCTTGAATTGATTCCATATTTATTAATCACTCTGTCCATGAACATTTATTGGCCTTAAAAAATACACATAAAAGTTGCCTTTTCACTGCAAACCTTTTTGGTTAAATTAAACCCCCGCACCTTTCCAATCTCGTGCTTATTTAAAAGAACTGGACTTGACATGTTTTCTGAGTGTAAATTTGAATATCAAAAGCTTTAGTTACAGCATCAATGTAAAATTCAAAAAACTTCTTACTTGCACAAAGATGCTTCCATTCAAGACCAGAGAGTGATTATGCAAATCAGTATGTGGTGGGAGCACCAACAAGTGAGGTATCATGTCGTCCTTCTGAACCTGTTTAACAAAAGAACAAAAAACATAAAAAAATTATTTCCAGTTCATGACATTCAAGATTCCTTTCACGTGAAAGGATAACAGCTACTTTGCACAAATATTTCAAACTCCCTCACTAAAGCTTCACAGAAATCTCAGAAAGTACCTTGAATTGTTTTCCTAATTCATGCAAGGCAGAATCAACATCCAATTTCAAGGTATTTACGCGAACGTAACAGGGTTTTGTAATATCTGCACCATAATTAGCACCCAAATGTTCACAAAATTGTAAAAAAGCAGACAACTAACCTTTAAAAAATTCAAAGAAGGTCAAGGACAAGGAAAAACAAAATCCAAAATCTAACAATAATAGAGTCTCAACTTAGATCAATTATAGCAAAGGAATGTAGAACTTAAAACTAAACCTATCCTCAAGTAACCCTTCTCACTCTAACAGCTTTACCACGGAGCGCAACTAAAATTCAAAATTAACAAGAATATGTACCCGGAGGCTGATAAAGAGCAATAAAGTCATCAATGTTCTTCGCTTTTTTTCTCACTACAAGCTTAGCTAAAGCTGACTGCATAGCATCTTTTCGACATGCAAGGAACTTCTCCGCATCACCGCCAACCAATGAAATCTCCTACGAAAAATTAACACTCCACTCAAACCACCACCAAAAATATCAAATATCACTCCACGCATAATAGAATTATATTTTTTTTTATTAAATTAGCATAAATTACCTTTCCAAATAAAACGTCATAAGCTATAATATAAATCAATTCCTCTTGTCTCTGCAATAACATAACAATAAACACAAATTTAATCCAAAAAAAAAATCTTAATAAAATGAAAAAATGAAAAAATATTTTATTTTTCTTTACCTTCCACTTGCTATTAAGTATATTCGCACTCTCCAAAACATCCTTGATTATTCTTAGATCTGAAAATTCAAAAAAAAAGAACACATTTAGCTTGAATTATAAGCATTTCACTCTCTTCGGCACTGCTCGGTTAGCATTGGAAAAATACTATTATAAATTTGATAAAGCTGACTTACGTTTGAGAGTTTGGCAAACAAGAGCGAAAGTTGCTTTTTTGTTTCTAATGGAAGGGCTGTAGACAAGTGATTTAATGGAGGCAACGGCTTGGCGTTTAGCGTCTCCTTGAAGAACCGTGTGTAAGACCTTGGCTGCTTCTCTTCTAGCGAAGTAAGCGGACCGTTCGGCGTTGTTCAGCCGTGGCTTTGCGGATTTATCGGTGGTTTGTTTTGGTTTCGGTTTGGGTTTGACGGAAGGCGCCTTGTTTCGAGCCATAGTGTGGTGGCTCTGAGTAACTGTGAGGGAGCGAAAGGGATGTCTTAATTGCGCTAAGTTAAAAGTGCAACTAGACGACGAGGCGTTCTTTTCTTTTGTAATCTCAATATTACCACCACAATTTTGGTCCGGTAATTAACCCTGGTTAAAACTCACCCGGGTTAATTTATTTTTTTATAAAAAACAAATTAAGAATAAAAATAAGAATCTTTCAATAAAAATTATATTCACCCACCATCCACCCCTCCAAACAATCAAATCTCCATAATTCATTCTTTCTTTGCTTTAAATATACATATTTGACATTCACTAAAGTAAATCACTGCAAATCCTTCTTTGTCTAGCCTCTCTTATGGAAGAAAGATAGAAGCTAGCTCACATGATTGGTGAAAGAAACTGGCTCGTTAACCTGCCGTCTCCCCTTGAAAACTTGCTCCCTCCCTGTCTTAGACTCTAGGAGACTGGGTTGGAGAGTTCGCTTGCCCACCGACTCAATCAATCGGAGGAAACTCTATATCTCTCATGTGGTTATCTGTAGCCTAATAATCTAACCATCTGTATGTTAATTCTTATGAGAAAAGTCTGAATCTTTACAGCCCTTTTAGTTTCTTGACCTTGATTTTGCTTCTGGGTACTTACTATTTTTCTAAAAGACTCAATCTTTATAGTATTCTTAAATTTCTGATCTAGATTCAATCTTCACATTGTTTCTAGCTTTTTTACCTTGATTTTGCATCTAGATATAGATTCAATCATAGATTCTTGATTTTGATTCTGGGTACTTGTTCTTTTTGGGTCTGAGGTTGACCTGGCGGGTCATCTGAGCTTGACTGGGTCAACTGTGACTCTGGTTTTTGCTTTTTAAGACTCGGTTAAAGTCCTGAGCCAACTGGATCCCAGTCAACCCGCCAGCTGAGCCGGTTTGGAGTTTTAAAACTATGCTTACCACTAAACAATTATTTTATATCTATTTTATTCTTTTATTTTCTAAAAAATTCAATTGAGAACTTTCATTTTATTCTAAAGATTTCTTTTTCATAATTTTATTCAAATGATATTGTATCTTGTAAAAAAATGAAATCATTTTATATTAAAATTATTACTTTTTGTTAAGCGATTCTAACAATAAGTTCTTATTTCAGAAATAAAAATGATTTAATAGTAAAATTAATATGAAAAGTATTTTGAAAGTAAAATTAATGTTTTTACTTTCCTTCTTTTGCTTTTTTAACAAAATCATCATACATATTAACCATTGATTTTTTTTTTTTTGAACTTAGTGAGTCAATCTGGGATTTAATTAGTTTTAAATTAAACAAAAAAACACTCAAATAATCTAATTAAAATATTATTTTGACTGGTTGATCTGGATATTAACCATTGATTTTTTTTAACTTATTTTTGTTAAAACAATGTATTTTTTATCATTTAAAAAAATAAAAAATGATTTTCATGATTTGTAACCTGCCCTTGTCTCCAGTCAAATTTTACAATTATAGTATATATTTTCTATTTTTTTTAGTGTTTATATTTACTTTTTCCAATTAAGCTTGAGTTTTCAAATATTTTTTAATTAAGTATTTTTTTTAAGACTCGTTTTGATATATGTTAACAAGATAGCTTTATTTTCAAATCCATTTTTATTTTAAAAAATCTAATATTTTTAAACATTTAACAATTTTAAACAAAAACCGAAATCATCAACACCACACTCAGTCCATCATCAATATCAACTCGCCCCCATTAGTTACTTTCTCTCCCGTGCATCATCAAACACAACTCAGAATAGTTCGAAAATACCCTTTATTATATATATATATATATATAAATCACAATCATCAAACCCAATAAAAGCTTTATTTTCAACCAAACTCGCAGCAACTATTTGAGATGGATTGATTTAGTTATTTTTAACCAAAATTATTTTTGATGTTTTTACTTTTTTATCTTGTTAAATATACCCCCTTGTATGATTTCAGCTAGATATTTAAGTGGATATCAACAATGTTAAAGTATTATGTTTATAATTTATATTATTTTTTAATATATTTTTTTAAATAAAAAGTTTTTTAATTTAAAATTTGCACTAACTCATTATTATTTATATTTAATTTTATAAAATATAATATAGATAATGAGATTCAAACCCGTAACTATTTGATTAACAAAACTTTAATACTATAGTAAAAAAATCATTTAAATCTAAAAGCGTAAGTTATTATTGATATTCTAAATGAGATTTATATTATTCTCTAATAGAAGTATTATAACAAAAACATTTGATTAGTTATTTTTTAAAAGCTCAAAAACTTAAATAAAAAAATTGAGTAAAAAAATAAAATTAGAAATAAATTGAAAAGTTCATGCATATTTGGTGAAGATGTTAATTTAATAACTCCATCAATACATATTTTAGGTGAAATATAATTGAAGCACTTGACTAAATAAATTTTGAAAGTTTTTGCAACTTAAATAAAGAGAAAACAAATGCTCATATGAAAAAAAAATTTAAAATTTAAGATAGTAATTAATAATTATTATGTTGATCTTCAAATCTTGAATTCTTAATGAAGATATAATAAATAAGAAAAAAAAATTGTTGGAATGTAAATGCAAATCATACTTGTAGACTTATGGAAGTACACATTTTTATGAATACTTGGTTCCATTAGATATCCAGAAGTAATAAAATTTGAAAATAAGTCAGATAAACTGAAGTCAACCGGGATTATGATTTTTTATTTTGAGTAATAATCTAAAATTTATCTTTCATAAATAACCTGAAATAAAATGAGTTAAAATCATTTTAAATTAGAAATATATTTGACTGGAAAAAATGACCCAAAGTATTTTTTTTAATGATAAAAAATGTTATATAAGCTATAATTAATAAGTTAAAAGTTAAAAATTTAAAATCTTTTTTTTAAATCAAAGTAAAAAAACAACTTAAATTATTATTATTATTATTTAAACCATTCCAAACATAACCTAAATTTACTTCAAACTGCTTCTTTAACACTTTTTTGACGTTGGTGAGGTCTAGCAAGTGGCTTCCTGGAAGAAAGGCCTTTGAAAGAATTGGCAGACCCTAAGAAAGATAGACTTGGTGAAGGCTCAGGGTCGGATCAGCGGGCGGCACAGAAGAAAACAACTCTAATTAAGCTGGAAGTTACTCATAAGCTTCCGAGTGAGGCAAAGAGTCTGATTTCCTCTCGATACATTGAATTGAAGAAGATATTAAACTTGGTTAAAATGGCGATGCCCTTCCTTCCACCGTCGGAAGATTCCAAATGTTCACCTTGGTTGGTGAATGGGCTTGACTTTTTAACACGGCCTTTTATAAGTTTGAATTTTGCGTTACACTGTGGCTAATTGGCTATAATCAGCTGGTAACTGTAGGAATGCCATCCCCCCTACTTCTGTCTATAATCATGCAGCTCGGAGAGATTGTGGTTGCGTTTGCGTTTGCGTTTGCGTTTGCTGTTCTGCCTGGTTATAAGAATACAGACAATAAAAAATATTTTTACTGTGTTTTCCAGAAGACCCCGCGCAAAAAGCTGCCGTAGCCATTCCATGAAACGGCGTGGTATGGATTCGAAAGATGTTAGTTGGATGCTCTTTGACAGCTGTCTCCGTACGATGTATTACTTGTCTAGTCTAGCCTATGCCTTTCGAGAGATCAAGACTAATATTTGACCTTTCAATAGATAAAAAAAAATTAATAATAATAATTGCCCATGAAATGTTTTTTTTTCCCTGAAATAACATAGAAAAATATTTCCGAATCACTTTTCCCAAAAATAAAAAATAAAAAACCGGGAATTTTCTTGGAATTTTGAAGATTTTACAATCCGGTCACATTCAAGGTGTCAACATCGGAAGAACATAATTCAACACCAAAAAGCCTTATGTACTTTTATTTTTTATTTTTTACATAAAGTTATAAAATAAAACCACGTCAAAAAGCTATTACACACATATTTTTTAAAAAATTAAAAAACAAAAAACTATTTTTTTTCCTTCCCAGTAATTACAGTTATTTATTAAAATTATTTTTACATCAGCATATCAAAATGATTTAAAAATATTAAAAATATAATAATTTAAAATAAAAAAATTAACTTTTTTTAAAATATAAAAACAAACACCACAGCTAAATATCAAACTTCGTTGACAAGGCTTTATGCATTCTTCGCTGACTGTCTTCCATCTATGATTTTGAAAGCTTTAGCTCATCTCTCACAGCACAGGTGGCAAATTTGGGAGAAAATAAATGAGGCGGCAAACTTAGTACTCAATAAATGAATTCAGACCTTCTGGTATTCATATTGTATGAACACATAAGATGTATATATTTTGTGCGTACTTGTCACTGACCAATAGGATTCCAATTTTACCTCGACCAATGGACACTTCGGATTGGGTTCGGGTAAAAACTAAATGGAAAACGTCATGTTTTGGGTTGGATATAGCTAGTGGTCTGCCAAAACCCGACCCAACTCAAAATAAATAAACAATTTTAAAGTTTCAAAAATTTACATGCATTCAAAGCTGATTATATACTGAATAGTTGTAAATTATAAATATTCGGGTTTTGATTTTAAGTTTGGGTTTCAGTTATGAATACCCGATAAATATTCAAGATTTGATTGAGTTAGGTTTGGATACCACAAATTTATACATGTTCCGTCGGATAAGTTAACTTGAGATTCAATTGGCTCGCTACTAGCTCAACATGAGTATAAAAAAATCAATTAGTAATTTACCTGGTTTAACCTATTCAATCCTATCACAAACCAATTATTTTTTTTTTAAAATAACATTAATTTAATCTTTAAAAAAAATTCTAATTCAAGGACAATCCGAAGTTAACTCATCTACTCAAATTTGAACAATCCAACCTCGAGGTTTAATAACTATTATCTTAATAAAAGAAAGCTTATATGCTTCGAGAAATAATCTGCTACACCCTTCTTTTTCTTTTAGAACTGTCACACTCAAATGACCCCATTATCATTTTGTCATACTTATAGCAATCTTCACCGTGGTGAACGGGTTGGTCTAACCACGAGACCTAAAATCAAATTCACAAAAATCAAGCCCGAGTCTTCCTCGAAGTCATCCTTGGCATGCCCCACCACCTTTAAACGTCAAGAAGCTAAAATGCTATGACTGACCATCAAACTTCCCGGTCACTTGGCATTAGCTTTGAAGTTTCCTGCAACGTCACAGGAAGGTCGTAACGAAGCAGCCAACACTCGGTTGCCATAAATAGAGACACTTAGATATATAATTCTATAATACTGAAAAGTCAGGTTGATTGCTTTGGTGATCAAGAGAATTATGATCTGATTTTTTATACTAAGATGTCCAGTCCTAAGTTTAGCACACAGCAGGATACACCCGAGCTGAGTGACTACGCTCACGACCAGCTGTCCAATTTTGAGCTCTCAGAGTTCTTCACCTTCGATGAATGGATAGCGCTAGAAGATGCTCCATCGTCAATAGCTTCCAGTTATGCCTGCAACCCGGTTTATAGAGCACATGTCGTTGGTGAGTCAGGTGGAAGTAGCAGCCCTCATGAAGAGCTAAGTGGTGGTAAGCAAATTAAGTCATGAATTAATAAGCATGTACGTGCACATACATATTGAGAAGCCATGATAATTCTGGCAGTTTAGCCATTGCTGTAAGGATGTTGATAATTAGCAACCTGATATCTTTGTTTTCATTATATATTAATTCCATATATGTTTGTCGCATCCTCGTGTTTGTGGTAGTAATTAATTAATTGCTCGTGTCTTATTTAGGAGAGGGTGAAGAAGGGCGAGAGAAGAAGGAAGCCAAAGAAAGGGTTGCTTTCAAAACAAAATCAGAGATTGAAATACTAGATGATGGGTACAAGTGGAGGAAATATGGGAAAAAGATGGTGAAGAATAGTCCAAACCCGAGGTATATATTCATACAATGCTTTGTTACATATTTGTGCTTCGGATCATAGGCTAGATGAACGAGATTTATACTAAATATTTTACCACTGTTAAGAAATTGCGAGCCATAACTTGATCAATGAGAACTGCAGCTAAGATCAGTACTAATCTGCAATGCATAATGTCATAATGACCTTATAAAATCATGTGTTTGTTACCAGGAATTACTACAGGTGCTCGGTTGAAGGCTGCCCTGTGAAGAAGAGAGTAGAAAGAGACAGGGATGATCCAAGATATGTAATAACAACCTACGAGGGCATTCACACTCACCAGAGCTTTTCCTAATTCTCAAGTACTGAAGTTGCACTGGCTCATGGTTTCAGATCCTCGGGCATGCTTGATATTGATGAACTTGTTAAAGATAACGTATTGCATCGATCTTGGTTTCACTTTGCTGCGATCTTTAAGAGTTGGAAAGCTCATGTACGACTTGCAAGATGTCTTAGGAGAATATCAGACAATAGTCAGCTTTGCCAACTTCTTGACTAGCTATAATATAGGACGTTGAGTGGTTTTTCGGTACTAATTAATCGGGATCCCCTCTATGCAATATTGTGTCTGATACAATTTCAGCTGTCATTAATTATGTGCTATGAGCATGCGTTCTTATAAAGTTTGATAATTGATTATTAAATTACTTCGTTTGGCTTCTCTTTCAATAGCTAGACTGTATATGTTCATCACAGGAGTTCTTGAAATTTAACAATCAGTAAGAAATTTGCAGTACTGACGCCTTTACAAGGATCGTTAGAAATTGAAATAGTATTTTTTAGATCATGTTTGTTAAAAAATATCTTGTAAATGTCTGAGAGAAAATATATAAAACTTGATATAGATCATTTGATGTCAGATAATAATATTTAATTTTAAATATTATGAAATTGCAGTGTATTTTTCCACTACAATGAGTACTGTTATATCACAATATTTCTAATTAAACTCAATTATTCAAAGGATTCCTTTATTTTGAACGAAATCTATCTGTATCAAATGCATAGATATATAGGATGCATGATTTTATTCAAGATATTATATGAGTAAAAAAGATTATAAATCCTTCTTAAAATATTTCTCTTTTCTTTTCGTATCAGCATTGTTAATAAAAAGGGATAGTATAATCTTATATATTATCAAAGAAATCAAAAGTAACATCAGACAATAACTAAGAATTCCCTATATATAAGAAAAAAGGTAAGAAAGTATCCAAAAAAATAATTTATGGATTTAATTTGATGTAATTTTAATATGATTGTTTTTTATTAACTTGTTTTAAGTATTTTTTAGAGTTTTAATCGTCAAAGCATTGAACCAATGAATATATATATATATATATATATATATAAAATTTAGAAGTGATTTAAGCAACGTTTAGCATTAGTTAAAAAAAGAAAAACTTCAATTGGGAAAGAAATCATGGTTTTTTAAGGCTAATTGCAAAAAGGACTTCTGACCTAATTTTTAGGTCAATCCCCATGGCGACTGAGGACATGTAAAATCCCCATGGTGACTGAAGAAAAGATTTGTGCCTGGTTCAAATTTTGGCAAGTATTGGGAGAGGGGAGAGAGAAAGTAGCAATAGAATGGAAGGACGGAGGAGAAGAGACGGGAAAAAAAGTGTTTTGGCTAAACTTAAAAGGAGTGGTTTTGATATTTTATAAATAAAAAAAAACAAAATATTTTAATGGTATTACCGGAGGTGTAAAGTGAAAATTTTCTGAAAGGATATGAAAAATGTAATTTATATATGATGATGCTTCTAAAATCTAAAATGCTAGGGAAATTATTTTTTGTAATGTTTGGATGATTGATGATCATATATTCATGTCAATCTTTCATTCTCTATAATTGAGGATTCCAAGGGTTAGTGATAAAGACTGAATTTCCTGCAAAACAATTTATTTTTTAGGATTTTAGAGACTCTCCGATAATAAAGTCAGTGACTTTATTATGAGAAGTTACAGTAAATGAGCATTAGATTTTAAGAACAAAAAAGTTTATTCTTAGTTAATATATGATAAATAATGAGAATAAGTTATAAGAGAGTAAATCCTTGGGCCTAACGTGTAGTCGAGCATAGAGAAATTGAGTTTGACTTCTTGTCAGATCCTCTTGCCATGGGCCTTGGTCTTCGTTGAGCTTCGATAATGGATCTTCTTTCTCTTGGTCCCTTTCAGGTTTTATGAGAGAGAAAAAAGGTTTTTAGTATGAAATACATTGATCCATTTGGAGCCTCCAAGTCTTAGCGTATTTAATGCACAAAAATCTTAAACAGACCATCCTCTTTAATTGAGAAATCTTCTTACTTTCCTCCTGCATTTTGTCTTCTCAATGTAGAACTGTTGAGATTCTTGAGGCTAGACATCACATTCTTATTAAAGGGGATCTTTCTCGAAAATTAAAACGACAGCTCACCTTTAATACA
>Ga0325402_1002413_pt1 | contig 16400 bp, 8 predicted proteins | sample PopdelMetagenome_22_FD_207212 | JGI IMG/M metagenome (GOLD analysis project Ga0325402, IMG submission 207212) | Populus deltoides microbial communities from Bellville, Georgia, United States - Xylem-PdKOR-R3 | ecosystem: Host-associated > Plants > Phyllosphere > Stem > Wood/Secondary xylem... | reverse complement strand
TGGAATATGAAGCACACGTCTCCGACTTTGGCACAGCTAGACTGTTGATGCCTGACTCATCCAATTGGACCTCATTTGCAGGTACTTTTGGATATACTGCTCCAGGTGCGTAGCTTTATTTCAACATCAAGTTACTAATGTGTAATAGTGAAAACAATAGTGCTTTTTTAGCTTTTATTATAAAGTCTTTTCTTTCAACTATTTGATTAAAACTAAGCATAATCAATTTTTTTAATTTGGCAGAGCTAGCTTACACAATGAAAGTGACTGAAAAATGTGATGTCTATAGCTTCGGAGTGGTAACAATGGAGGTGATGACAGGAAGGCACCCAGGCGACCTCATTTCAGCACTCTTATCACCAGGATCTTCGTCGTCGTCATCGATGCCACCGATTGCTCAACATGCACTATTGAAGGATGTGTTAGACCAACGCATCTCGCTTCCTAAAAAAGGAGCAGCAGAGGGCGTTGTCCACATGATGAAAATTGCACTTGCATGCTTGCATCCCAATCCCCAATCTCGGCCTACAATGGAAAAAATTTATTTGGATCTTACAGCCAAGTGGCCTCCACTGCCCAAGGCATTTTGCACAATAAGTTTGGGAGATCTCTTCTCATAGTGTTTAGCTACTTCTTTACAATTGTCAACTGGAACAATAAATTTTTGTAATATGAATTTCATCATCAAACTTTATTTCTTTCAAATTATGTTGGTACTGTCACATATATGAAGGGTTTGAGAATATTCCGACTTTAAATTGAAAATCAATACCGTGGAATAAAATTTTAAGTTATCGCTGAAAAAATTAAAAGAACAATAACTAAAGTTTTTTTTCTTTTCTTTTTGAGAATTGACAATTGAAAAGAAACAAGAGCTTCCGTAGGCAAAATAATCAACTGTAAGAAGCTAGCAACAATACCCACCCAAAGAATTTCCAACCCAAAGAACACGATAACAGTCTATTAGTTGGTGAAACTTTCATTGTGGAATCATGTAGATCCATGTACTCCTTCAATGTGCCTGTCTGTGACTTTTTCTGGACGGAAAGTAGAATCAACAAATGAAAAACATAGAGACAGCTCATTGCTCCACCCATTAATATTCACAGCTAATTGTGATATATATTTGCCCTCAATCCCCATACTATTGATAAAGGCTACCATTCAACCATGATTGAAGCTTCAATAATATCGTTTTGTGACATCTGGTTCATTTAACAAAAAACCATTTACATGATGAGCAGGATTGAACCTTCCTTTGTTCGTTGTTTGGAAACGCATGATGCTCTGTAGAAATTTAAAGTAAAAAATAATTTAAAGTAAAAATAATCATTTTTTTCTTAAATATTTTTACTCTGCAAAATTCAACATAACTATTAATTCATAAAATTATTAAGAACACAAAATTGAACATAAATAATAACAAAAAACAAAAATAATGCAAAAAAAAACACAAAAAGAAGAAAATGAATGAAAAATTATCACCTTAATGGCGTGCTTAATTTCGATTGATAATTTTAAAAAATAAAAACAAAAAAAAGAGATTGTTAATAAACCCAAAAAAAAATTGAAAAAAAGACAACATACCTAAGAATAAGAAGAGAATATGATGTTTGATTTCGGTTCAGAAGGAGAGAGAGAAGAGAAGAGAGAAGAAGATCAAGCTTTGTTTGTTCTGATTCTTGTCTTATAATTTAGTGTTACCAACGAATTACCGACAAAACATTAAATATTAATATTTTTAATATTTTCATCGGTGATGTCGTTTGTAAAGTCAAATTGAAATTTAATAGTCTTGGTATTTGGATGCTTTTTACCCATTGGAATCACAAACGTAACATGAAATTTACACCACTTGCATGGACATCTAATACCGCCTCCACTAATAATTCTCGGATTAGATAGTGCATAATTAATAAAATTCTAAACCCCATCACAACAATCCATCCTCCGCAACCCTTGGGGTGAATCTCGATACATCCATGAATGATCATCTGTTACTTATATCAAACCTATATAAAATAAAAATGACAAGATGTATTAATTAATTACGTTAACTAAATAAATTTACAAAAATATTGGTTTAGCTCAAACTTATTCAATCTATTTTAATAATACTCTTAATTCATTATAAGTTATCTATATAATTTCAAATTTATACACAATTAACGAAAATTTCAACTCAGCAATAAAATTGACAAAATATAAAACAAACTCGTTAAATAAGTTATTATTTATTTCATCACAAAACACCTAAGAAAACAATTCAACATAAGTTTAATCAATTTATAAACAAATATAATTTTACAAAATCTAAAACAAATCTTAACATGTACAAATCATAAATCCATACAACAAATTTGTATGAGAAAAAAAACTATAAAACAAGTAAATACAAAACAAATACATATACTACAAAAATATGCAAACAAATTAACATTTTAAAATTGAGTTCTAATAAAAAGGGATAGATTTACTTAATTAAAGTGGAGAATCCTAAGAATTGAATTAGAACACGAATATTGACAAACTGAGTGTTGTGGTGGACGAATTTGTTGTGGGAGGTTTAATTGTGTTGATATTGGGGGGAGGGGGTGGCTGTTTGATGCCGAAAAAAATGGATAACAAAGAAGGATACATGGAAGGGGGATATGAGGGTCGATTGTCAGGTCATAAATTAAATATTACTGATGAAATGACTGACATAATAATTTTATCAGTACAAATATCATGTCACCGTATGATTTGTCTTTTTTGAATCCCACTGTAATACCCTCCATATTTTCCTTGGCATATATCGAGGAAGTTTTTTCTTTAGCATATTTATGGACATACTTTACCGTCGAGTTAATTGTGTCGATATATTGCAATTTTGTCTGTATATACTGAGAAAATATTTTTATCGGTGTTTATCGATAGTTACAGGGATGTAAAATTTTACCGGTACAGACATCGCAATATACCGATGAAATTTTTTTGTAGGTGTTTTCGTTTGTATTTGTCAATTTTCTGGTATTGAGTTAACTGCCATTAAGTTCTCAATTTCTTTTTTTACAAAAGAAAGTCTTGAGTTCAAATATCTTTTTGTATTAAAAAAGTGATAAAAATAAAATAAAAGTATAAAACAAAATTTTCTTCCTATTTAGAGGTTAATAAGCATAAAATGAAAATAATGATTTTTAATCTTTAAATAGATGCAGCTAAAATTTGGTATATAATTAAAATTTTAAGTGTTCAGGAGAAACTCAATAGATAATTTTATATTATTATCCAACTTTGGCCCTCCATTATCTTCCCTTGTCGTTAAGGGTGATCGATAGTCTTCTCAATTGCTTGAATTTGACAACGTGGGCCCTCCATTATCTATTCAGTGGAAAATTTGGTAACTTTCTCGTCAACCTCGTAGAAAAGCTGTAAGAGTATGATTTCTCATCGTATTTAACACTCTTGTTCAAGAGTTCCACGGAATACATAATAAGTGTACAACAGAAAGTCAACATTGTCAGTATCTACAGGGCCAGCACACTAGCAGGGAGAGCCCACAGTATTATCGTATCATATGATTTGGAAAGGGAGAATAAATTATTCATGATTTGGAATTTTTTTTTTAATCTCTTTTTAAAATTTCATTTATATTATTTTTTAATATATTTCTTTAAATAAAAATGATTTAGGTTTCAAAATTTACACAAACTCATATTATTTTATATTTATTTTTATTAATTAAAAATAAATGAGATTCAAACTCGTAATTGTTTAGTCATCACGTTTATAATATAATATCAAAGAATCTGATGGAAATTTATTTTAATTAAATAAATTATGGTTGAATAAAAAATTAATTTAAAAAAACCCTTGATTTTTCTAGATTTAATTCTTGATTTATAGTGGTTAATAAAAGGTTGATAATTGTAATAGTCCGACCCAACCTGTAATATATTGTCTGTTTTGAGCCTTATTGCCCTCACAATTTTATTTCTGGTTACGCGAGCTCACTTCAGAGCCTAACGCCCCAAAAAACATACAATAGATCAGCTACCAACACTACTCATAAAACCTTAATTTTAAACGCTCGTTTTGGGACATCACAATTCCCCATCTTAAGACAAACAGTACTCAGCTCTAAAATCAAATGTAATGTAAAAGGAATAAAATATATATGTTACTGATTTTTCACAGCCAAAAAGGCTGGAGCCCAGCTTCGATGTTAGAGTGCGTGATGGAGGACAAATTAAGATAAGCTGCACTTGACAATTCAGTGCAAGAAGACAAAAAAGGAATTAAATGCACTCGACAATTCACTCCTACCACACACGCATAAAGGAAGACCTCAAATATTAATTTGGATGAGTAATAATATTGGAGGAGCTTGCTGCCATAGACAATTCAAACGTACCATACACGAGAACAAGTTTAGTGCGCAAACAACAAATAGGATTTAGACCAATTTTGCAAATAAATAAATAAGAATTTAGAACTGATTTTGCAACTCCATTTAGAGGCCAATATTTCAATCTTAATAATGTTGAATAGACATATCAGCAGTACTAGCCACGTCCTGTGCAAAAAACATGATTTTAATGAAGCCTTTAAAGTTTTTAGATTAACTCATGATATAGTGAAACTAAAGGAGCAATAATTGGTGAAGCTGAATAGATAATTTTATATTATTATCTAATATATTATTTCAAATTAAACTTTTTTTGAAATTATTGAGAGTACTTGTATAATATCACTAATATATTGTGAAATCATATTTGTGAACTATCTCAATTCAAAATTTTCAATTTATATTATCCTATTAATGTTTTCAAGTCACATAAACCGAGTTCCTACTCACGTGTTTTAAGCGAAGAAAATGAGGTTGTTCAACTTTAAAACAAAGACTAGACAGAAGGGATGCAAATTTAGCTTGGCTGTAACCCCTTTTTTTTTTTTTAATTATTATTTATAAACAAAGGGTTACAAAGATACCAAAAACTATATATTTTTTCGTTTTAAAAATATTTTAAAAAAAATTGAGTTTTTTTTTTCTACATTAAATTAATATTTTTTGATATTTTTAAATTGTTTTAATATATTGATGTAAAAAAAAAACTTATTTTAATATATTTTAAGTAAAAAAACAAATTAAAAAACAGAACAACAAACCACATATGATAATGTGCCATAAACTAATTCTTTTTACTAATCTACATCGATTTTATGATTAACCATGGTTTTTTACATGGTTAAGAGGTCTATTAGTTCTAAAAATTCAATTAAGGAATTATTTATATTTAAAGAAAGAATGACATCACATTGATAATATTATTTTTTCTATGAAAAGTTATCTTTACTTTCTGTTTTTTTTTTAATTTTATCTTTTTGATTGCCCTATTTTTTTTAGTTTATTTCTAATTTGTTTCTAATTATTTGAGGAAAATTTGATGTTGATCCTCAAAAATGAAAGATGCATCAATTTGATCATTTGTAAAAATCTCTTATCAATCCTTTAAAGAAGGAGGTTTGTCGTTAAAAAAAAAAGAAGAAGAAGAAGAAAAAACTCTTTGTCCTAAATAAAGAGACTTATCGGAAAAATCTATATTAAAGTTAGAATTTTTAGTTTCCAAGTTAACGCCTAGGGTTCTCAAATTTTATTTCTAGGTTTCCTTTTGCATTAAAGGTAAATAACATATTATTATTTTTTTTTAGAAAACCAGAGTTGTTTTTTATTTAGTTTATTGGGTATGTAGATCCAATGTATTTTTTGATTTTGATCAAGTCTTAATAGACTTAATAAACTTGTTATTAAATCCAAACATGCAATATATATTTTTTTAATAAAATAAATAAAAAATAACACAAGAACATTTTATTTAGATGCCAATGCAAAATAAAAACTCCCTTTTTTTGTGCTAAAACATGTATTTTTTTTAGAATGCTAAAATATTTTTGTTTTTTTTTTCCTCTTCTGTTTTTATGTAAACAAATGCCTTTTATTTTAAAAAAATAACACAATATTTTATTTACAGTTATGAAACATGAAAAAAAATATTTTATTTTGAAAGACTTGGCCATAATGCACAATATATACTCACATAAATTTGATGTTATTTTTTATATTGTTTTTTTCATCATTTGTTTTACATGTTTACACTTAACCAAAACCCATTTAACCCAAGAGTACAACCCAAAACAAATTAGCCCACGTTATAAAGAATCATAGCCCAATTTATTAACATTTACCCAAGGATGATTTAAGCCCGGCCCAGAATGCATTGAGACCCATAAGCACTAACCCAGCCGGCCTATTAGGCTTTAAAAGCCCATAAACACTAGTCCATAATTCTTATTGCAAGAAAACGGATCCACCATGAAGGGTTTTAGTGGCTTGAAAACAAAATCCAATGCTCGTGACATCTTCTTGCCGCGAGATGCCTCGTGATTTGCTAACCAACTATTATATTGGCCAGCGGTTCAATATTATTTTTTTTAAATATAAAAAATATATTAAAAGTATAAAGAATATTTTAAATAAAACTGAAAAAAAAAGTTATATGTTACTCAATGTTACGAACTAGGAGACATGATGAAGGCCGGAAGGAGAACAACACGAAGCAATAACAGCACTGAAAGAATAACGGTTGGTCTTTACTGTTAGTAGTTAATTAGTTAGAAAAGCAGTTTTCTTTAAGCTATAAGGTTAGAAGCCAATTGACAATTCAATTATTCAAAAGAGAAGAAAATCCTAACTGTCAAAAAACAAGGCTTCTGATACAGAACAACCTTTACTAGACTGCTATATTATCTCCTACTTTGGGCTGGCAAACTTCTGATGCAAAAAGAATTCCTTGCTATATTACCTGTCAGGACTCAGGAAACAAATATAACTGGTAAGCTCTTGTATAGGTTTATGCAGATGGTTCCGTGTTGGATAATAATTCTAGTTTCAACTTGCTTCATGTTAGTGTCTTTCGCGACTTGTATTTTCTGGATAGGCTTCTTCTATTCTTCTTAATGACAACTTTTCATAAAAGTTTGTTATTACACGCAGATGCTTGCAGTGAAGGTAAGGATGTATATTTGTGGAAGCTCTCGCTGCAATATATCTGCAAGTTGCTTTTCTGCGTAACAACAGCTAAAGGTCACCGCATTAGCTTTCTCTACTTCATGAGCTCTGGAACTTCATTTTGATATGCTTGGTTTTTCCTTGACTAACTGAATATTTTGCTATTGCAATTGCAATGGCCGACTTGTTATCAACTTGAATTCTAGTTGCTACATGCTGTTGCTGCCCCATATCTTGGAGAATTTTCCTTAACCATATGGCTGGATTCAAAGTTGCTGCTGAAGTTATGCACTCTGCTTCTCCAGTAGATTGTGCCACGGTTCTTGCTTCTTGGTCACTGAAGAAAGTGCACCTGAACCGATATCGAACACAACCTGTTGTGCTCTTCATATCATCGACTGAAACAGCCCAATCACTATCTGAGTAGTCAATTTTCTATAGCCAGTAGCTTCAAACAACACTCCAAAATCAGTCATTCCCCTCACAGATTTAAAGCAGGTGGTTCTGATCAATTGGGCCTACCACAACTGGGCCGCATGGATAGTCTTGAAGGAATGTCTATGGACTGATGGCAAAGAACAAAGCCCAAAACAATATTTGGGATGGGCAGAGTGATTGACTTGACAAAAAGATCCATAATTACAGCCTTCAATTTCACAGCTGAATCATGCTCAAATTTTGCTATATAGGCCTATATATGTAATGGTCAGCAGGTCTGGAAGACATCTAGACCCAAAAGGTGCTATTCAGGTTAGATTTGTAATTTTTCCTTTTTATTTTTAAATTTTCTAGTTTGTTTAATATTTTATTGCATTTTTATTTTATTTTCAGGTTTTCTAGTTTAGAAAGGTAACAAAATTTGAAATTTGCGTGGTGATCCTATGCAGTTGCTGTCTTTCTTTTGTTGTTTATGTCAGCGTCGATATCTTAGGACTCTCTTTGTTTCCCTAAAAAGTCAGCTTACTCGAAGATTGCATAAACCTTGAAAGAAGGCTTGCCACTAACATCAAATGAAGTACATAATAAGGTAAGTGTATCTTGATCATGTCATGTCAAGTGGTGGTATGGGTGAGATTTGATTTCTGGACGTGTGAATTTGGAAAGTTAGTCTATCGAAATCTGTCATGGATTCAAGGATGTGACTCTTTTAAGCTCAAGGAGCTAGATCAAAGCTATTAAAGATGATTCAGTTGAGATTTCATGTCAAACTCCTCTGCCATTACAGATGATTTGTTTTGATGTTCAGAAGTATATGCTCAAATGTTCTGCCAGTGATGATTTAGAATTATAATTTTGACAATCATAGATATCTTCATTTGCTGTCACACCCACTTGAAATCCACTTTTTATAATCTATTTTTTCCCCTGCATTTCCAAGAAAATTAGTTGTTGCAGCATTGTTGAACTTGCCTCTCCATTGATACCCTCCACCTTTCGGAAAAAGATGAGATGCTAGCTACCTAATTGTATAACTAAAATTGTACATTGCACCTAGCTTGATCCTCTGCCAACAACTATAAAACCTGACTCTGTCCCTTCTTTACACATCAAACACTTTTCTAACTAAGATCAAGCTCAATTTACATTAACAATTTTGTATCATTTCTAGCATATAGCCCAAAAACATAAACATGAAGCAACAGTCAATCTCCTCATTTTTTATTTTCCTTTTTTTCCTCCAATGCACCTATACCTTTGCCCAGTCACCAGCTGCAGCCCCAGCGCAGGCACCAGCAGTGGTTGTGGCACAACCTCCAGCGGCAACCCCAGCACAGGCAGCTGCACCGCATGGCATCACCAACGTAACTAAAATCCTCGAGAAGGCTGGCCACTTCACGATTTTTATCCGTCTTTTGAGATCCACCCAAGAGGAAAACCACTTGTTCTCCGCGCTAAATGATTCAAGCACTGGTTTAACCATCTTTGCACCAACGGATAGCGCATTTTCGGAACTCAAATCAGGAACTCTCAACACCCTAAGTGATGGAGACAAGTCTGAGTTAGTGAAGTTCCACGTAGTTCCAACATTCCTCTCTACTTCCCAGTTTCAGACTGTAAGTAACCCTCTAGGTACATGGGCTGGAACAGGCAGTAGGTTACCACTTAATGTGACAAGTTATCCAAACTCAGTGAACATAACCACAGGACTTACCAATACAAGTTTATCTGGCACCGTATACACAGACAACCAGCTTGCCATTTATAAGATTGAAAAGGTTCTCCTCCCTAAGGACATTTTTGCTTCTAATGCTCCAGCTCCAGCACCAGTGGCACCTGCACCAGAAAAACCTGCAAAGGCGGTTCCTGCGGCTAATGTTGAGAGTCCTGTGGCTCCTGTGGATATATCCAGTGCAGTTTGGTTTATGCATAATAATGTGGTGGGATCAGTTGGTATAGTTGCTTCTGCAGTGTTTGCTTTGTAATGTCGAGAGTACTCCTGTGTCTCCTCTTTATGGTTTTTCTGATTTGGGTTGGATTCATGGAGTCTGTTGAATAATTATGAATTTATTTTTAATCCAGTTTTTATTATTTAATTTTTGACGTTGTGATTAAGATTGAATTTGAGTATTTATTTATTTTCTTGGTCAAATTGGAACAAATTTATGTATGTGAAAGCATTTGATTATGGATAATTATTCATTAATCTTCTTGATTAGGTACTAATCACTGCCCATTAATCTTGATTTAGTAAATTTTATTTTTTACTCTCATCTAATCATTTTCCTATCTTTTGGTTAGGGCTGGATTTCAGGGAAATCTGCAGCCCATAGGATATTCCCTCATTAACTTCAGAAAAATGGGATTGGTAGGAACTTGACCAGGCTCATTGAAGGACCATACTTGTTTGACTTGTTCCCGTGGTTGTCACGGGTACTGATCCATAGTCTTCTCAGTCTCTTCGTCAAAGTTGGCCCTCCATTATGGAAATTTGGTGAGTCTCTCAAATACACTTTTCCGTTGTCTTTTCTGTGGAAAATATGGAAAGGGAGAAGAAATTATTGATGAACTGGAAATTACAAAGCGATCTCCCATTGAATATATAGAAGTGATCACATTGTTTAAAAAAACTTTCGAAATTAAAGTTTCTTTCATAGAATTCTTAGCTTTTTATTACCCTTTATTTACTTTCATACTCAGTTGGTCATAAAGAAGCTATATTCTCTATGATCCCACAATACTTTCATAGTGATTAACGTTCTCTATCAATCTAATCTCCTGCTGGAAATAGTCTATCTATTTCATTTTTCTGTCTACTTGTCAAGCATGAGAATTTACAGAAAAAGCAAAAGTGAGAAGACTTGTGTAAAACCCCGGTTATAATTTTTCTGAGTATTTAAAAAAAGAAAAATTTAACCAATAGTAAAATGGGTTAAATTAAATTAAAGAAACCTAAATTAAGATAAAAATAGTGAAATTAATGAAATGAAAAGTGAATATAGTACTAAATCATTGAAAAGAAAAATATTTGTGAAGACAAATGAATACGTAAGATCAAGAGAGGTCAATATTCAAATAATAGAAGGTTGAAAGTTTATGTATAAATGATAAAAAGGGGTGGGGATACATGTGCAATTAACAAGATGTTAGAACTATAAATATCATTCTATTTTCTCTCTTGGAGGCACTGGCAAGAGTAAGAGAGAGTTTAGAGAGAGGCTGGAGAGAAGATATATTGATGGTAAATCAACCGACAGCTATAACTCCACCTTCCACCGTTGGATCAGCACGATATTCGGATATGTTGTTCTCATCCATGTCATATACATTGTCACCGTAGGGATTTTCTATATCAGTACCCGTTTGAGAGATACCGAGGGAGGAAAATATCTGGGAAAATACACTTCTGGACAGTCTTCTTTGCTGTCTGTTTTCTCATTCGACCACCATTGGATTAGGCTATAACTTGGATATGTTGTGTTTCTTGATGTTTTCTAGATTCTGAACGGCGGAGATCTAAAACAAACATTCGGTATAAAAGTTGTGCATCTCGCACAGTAGGTCTGCAAGTTTGAGGTCAGTTAGGTTAAACCCATATTTTTGGAAATTTCACCATTTGATGAAGTTAATATTTGGATATGTTATACTCATAATAATGCATTATAACTTGACAGTATAGATTGTTTGGAATATTATTCGTTTGTTATTTATGGTTGATAGAAACTGTGTCAAGGATTGTGTTTAGAAGAATATTGTTCGGAAAGTTTGTAAAATCGACAAGAATGTTTTATTTTGATGTTAAGAGGGAAGATTGAAATAAATAAGATAAATTGACTCTTATAAAGATATTGTCTTTTACAGTCTTAAACGATATGTGATATGGCCAGGGGTTGAGATGATAGAGAAAAAGTTAAATTGCGAATGTTGTGTGTAAATGGAAAGGTTGATGAATCTGGACAGATTCGTCTCCTAACTTTTGAAGAGAATTCGAGTAGAAGGATAAGAGAATTAGGATCAAGTTTCTCATAGTAATTGTAGTTTTGGATGTTAGCTAACTAAGAAATTGGTCTTGCTCAATATTGAGCTGTGGAACCCCAGCTATGGGTCATCAACCGAGATTGGGTCTTGACAGACCTTGTAGGGTAGTGTTTGTTGACGAGTAATTTTGACTATCTCAAAGGCAGAACTGAGTTCTCCTTCTTTCAAAGAACTTGTAGCCTCGTGTATTAGCTTTCTAACGAGACTAATCTCGCTTGAAACAAAGTTCTATAAGTCTAGATATAGTTAAAAATATGATGAGTGTTCAGACAATAACAGTTCAATGTCTAGATAGTAACAGTTGGATAGTAACAGTTCAATGTCTAGACAGTAACAGTTGGACAGTAACAGTTTAATGTGTAGACAGTAACAGTTGGAAAAGTCAGACAGTAACAGTTCAAAGTCAAACAGTAACAGTTCAAAGTCAGACAGTAACAGTTGGAAAAGTCAAACGATAACAGTTCAAAGTCAGACAGTAACAGTTCAAAGTCAGACATTAATAGTTGGAAAAGTGAACAGTAACAGTTCAAAGTCGGACAGTAACAGTTGGAAAAGTCAAACAGTAACAGTTCAAAGTCAGACAGTAACAGTTCAAAGTTAGATAGCAACAGTAGACTTTCACGTGAATACTATATAAAAGAATTGAGTTATACGAACACTTGCACATTGAGATACTAACTCTGAAAATATACATGATATATGTATGTATGTTATTATGAGAAAATGAACATGCATAAGAAAGTAACATATGAGTAATTGATGAATATGGATTCTTTATAATATTGGACTGAAGGAATGATAACTATGGTTGGATAAAGGATGACAACATTAATAGGTGTAATGAGAAAAAACGTAAGATATAAAGAAAGAAATGATTGAAAGAAAGATTTATTAGCTATTGATATGATTATTATAAAACATATCATTGAATGAGGAAAATTTATGAGATGGGTCTGTGATTGCAGGAGGGACCACAGGTGTGGTGCAACAGCAGCAATAGGGGAGCACGAATAGAGCTTCTACTGCAGGTAGGTGACTTTCACCTTCCTTTTAAATAATGTTGAATAATAAAAAATACTTTATCATGAATATTACTGTATTGTGTTAATTCAGATACCAGACTGTCAAATGCTTAAATGTTGACAAATGGTTGATTAGCTTTGGCTAATAGCATCTGAAGAGATGACTTTGAACAATGAACTACCTTATCATGAACGTTGTCATATTGTGTTAATTCAGATATCAAATTGCCAAATGCTTAAATGTTGACAAATGATTGATTAGCTTCGGCTAATGGCATCCGAATGGATGACCGGGACAAACGATTGATTAGCTTCGGCTAATGGCATCTGAATGGATGATCGAGACAAATGAATTATTAGCTTCGGCTAATGGCATCTGAATGGATGGCTAGGACAAATGATTGATTATCTTCGGCTAATGGCATCCGAAGGAATGACCGGGACAAACAAATAATTAGTTTCGGCTAATGGCATCCGAATGGATGACCGGGACAAACAATTGATTAGTTTCGGCTAATGGCATCTGAATGGATGACCGGGACAAATGAATTATTAGCTTCGGCTAATGGCATCTGAATGGATGACTGGGACAAACGATTGATTAGCTTCGGCTAATGGCATCCGAAGGGATGATCGGGACAAACAAATGATTAGTTTCGGCTAATGGCATCCGAAGGGAAGACCAGGACAAATGATTGATTAGCTTCAGCTAATAGCATTCGAATGGATGACCGGAATAAATGAATAATTAGCTTCGGCTAATGGCATCAGAAGGGATGACCGGGACAAACGGTTGATTAGTTTTGGCTAATGGAATTCGAAGGGGATGACCGAGGTGAGTGAATAGTTAACATCGACAAATGATGTCTTAAAAGGATGGCCGGATTTAAGATTATAGTTGATTGCAAGAATTGGTACATATATATGTAATGCAAGTTATGTATACCAAAAACATAAAGGAACTACAAATATCACGCTTCAAACATGAGATAATGTTAATACTTCATTAAACTGTCAGATCATTTTCTTATTGTTATTGTTATTGTTATTGTTATTGTTATTGTTATTATTATTATTATTAAATAATTGCATTCTTGTAAATGTTTTGTACTGCAGTAGGGATGTCATACCAACAAGGTGCCTAGAAAACCCGATACACGGGAACCTACTTTTGCAAGGAATCATGTAGTTGCATTCTAAATCATGATGTATTTATATGAATCAATGTATTGAATGTATAATTATTATTAAATCCTTTTAGATTAAATTCATGATAACTATTTGTAGGATAGAATACAAACTCATGACTATGCATGTATATTTTAAATGTGAACTTCTAATCATGTAAACATAATATTATGAGTTTAAGTAAGATTCACTTTTAAATGAAATGTTGATTGTTGTTGATGTATGGATTATATATTGATGATGTAAAGGAAACATGTTCGTCGATTACCGATACAATATGTGTCTAGTATAAAAAAAAATATTGTTGTTTTAAGCTTGAAAAACCGAGTTGTTACAACTTGACATTGTAGAGACCTTTATCCCTTCATGCTATACACAAGGCAGTGTGCATGTGAACGTAGGACTTTCCAGTTAATGTCGCAAACTATGATATGGAAAGGGGAAAGAAAGTTGAATTGGAATTTTATCATAAAATTGACAACCGTGTCAAGCACGAGAGCAATCATCATAGTTTTAAATTTTTAATTCAGAATATTTTTTTGAATCGTTATAAATATTATGGATATTTTTATTGTACATAATTATTCAGAAAAAAACTCAGTTCATTTATTCACTGTTACTCATTTATTTAACAAGTAAAAAAAATGAGAAATTACTCATCTTCTCCATTTATTTAAGACTAAAATTCTCTAATGTGTCTCTACAATTATACTTTTTCTCAATCATTCTCTAAATTTATGATCATTCTCCAATTCATTCTTTTGTCATAATTTTCATCCAAACTGTTGTAAATACCCACTTGCGAGACGCTAAATCCTATTGGAAATAGCTTTGAAAATAAATAATTAATCCCTATGAAAATCTATTTGTAATTTGATCCTGTTCTCCATTTCATGGTCTTTTTCAATTTATTTTATTTCTTTATATGAAATAGTAAAAGGGAAAAATAAGATAAGATGGAAAAATTAATGAGAAAAAGAGGATATTTTCTAGAACAAAAAAATTCAATCAAGCATAGTCAACATTGGTCAAGAGATTAATTAATATTTTCGAGCCAGGGGGGTATTTAATTCATTTTACAGAGGGATTAATTTATAATTTACTCTAACAACAAATTGGGATCAATTAGGTTAAGAAAAACATATTAAAGACAGAATCTAAAATCTAAAAATATATTAATTTATTTTTTCTAAAATAATTGATCAATCGCATAAAGATAAAAATATTTCTATTTTCATTGGTTGAAAAAAATGACACAACCTCTGTGTATTAGCAGTATCTAGTAAGTTGTGTCCTAGGCAAAATTATTTTTTTATGGTTATGTCTTGGGCTCATTGAATGATAAGCTTGAATTTTTTTCTAGAAAAAACTAGTTTTTTTTTTTTTTTAATTGGAAAGGGACCGTTCATTGTAGAAATGAGGAGAAAATGTTGTATGGTACTCAAAAAGTATATCTAAGTGGTCCGTGTTTGAAAATAATAATAAATTTATTTATTTAAATTTTATGCACTATCACTAGCATAGTTAATTTCAATTTAATTAGAGAAGAGATGTAATATTCAATGATTTTTTTTTTAAAATCCCAATCATGTTTTCCAACCTATAAATACCTCTCCATGGAAGAGCCTAATCTATCATAGCAAACCATATCCTATATCTCTTGAAAACACACCATGAAGACGTCCTTACTAAACAAACCATTCTTCTTGTTCTTTCTCCGCATCCTGTTTTTGCTCCTTCACATATTCAACTTTTCTTCTTTCTTTGCTTTAGCTGAACATGCTTCCTCCACAACTTCACTATTTGGTAATAATACAGAAGCTGAGGCTCTTCTCAAATGGAAAGCCAGTCTTGACAACCAAAGCCAATCTCTCCTTTCTTCTTGGGCCGGCATCAGCCCATGCATTAACTGGATTGGAATCACTTGTGACAATTCTGGAAGCGTCACCAATTTGAGCCTTGCAGACTGTGGCTTGAGAGGTACGCTTTATGATTTCAACTTCTCGTCCTTCCCCAATCTTTCTATTCTTGACCTTCAGAACAATTCTCTTTCTGGGACCATCCCACATGAAATTGAAAAATTAAGAAATTTATATTTTCTTAGTCTTTCTAGAAATCAACTCTCTGGTCCCATCTCTTCTTTTATTGGAAACTTGACAAACCTATTTGGACTCTATCTTTGGGATAACAAACTCTCTAGTTCCATTCCTCAAGAAATTGGGTTGCTAGAGTCTCTCAATGAACTTGACTTGTCAAATAATATTTTAACCGATGAAATCCCTTATTCTATTGGAAACTTGAGAAACTTATCTTCCCTTTACCTTTTTCAAAACCAACTCTCAGGTCCCATCCCTTCTTCTATTGGAAACATGACCATGCTCGTTCATGTATCACTACAACAAAATAATCTCACTGGTTTGATCCCCTTCTCTATTGGAAACTTGACAAACCTATCCATACTCTATCTTTGGGATAACAAACTCTCTGGTTCCATTCCTCAAGAAATTGGGTTGTTAGAGTCTCTCAATCAACTTGGCTTGTCAAATAATATTTTAACCGATGAAATCCCTTATTCTATTGGAAACTTGAGAAACTTATCTTCCCTTTACCTTTTTCAAAACCAACTCTCAGGTCCCATCCCTTCTTCTATTGGAAACATGACC
>Ga0325402_1002411_pt1 | contig 16408 bp, 8 predicted proteins | sample PopdelMetagenome_22_FD_207212 | JGI IMG/M metagenome (GOLD analysis project Ga0325402, IMG submission 207212) | Populus deltoides microbial communities from Bellville, Georgia, United States - Xylem-PdKOR-R3 | ecosystem: Host-associated > Plants > Phyllosphere > Stem > Wood/Secondary xylem... | reverse complement strand
TTTTCAGTTTATATGATGAATATGTTTGTTCTCCTATGCTTATTTTTCCTATGATTGTTTATTTTAATTGCTAGAGTGGACTCTAAGTTATTATTGTAGACAATCTATTACCAAGTTTGATATCAAAACCGAAGTTGTGGTATATGAACTTGTGAAGCAACTGAGTTTAATAATTGTGGCGGATCTACGTTATTAATCTTAGGGAGAACATTCAATCAAATCAAACATAGACTGTGGACAGTTATATTTTCTTGATTAATCAACTTATCTAGTTCTTAAGGCTGCCATTGAATTAAATTACTAGTGCGAACACTGATTGTTTGATAGTTAGAGTTAGTTATACGGCGGATCCGTTAACTAACCAGTGTTAAGAAGAGATAAATATTCAGAATATAAATTGATGTTTCGTTTCCATGATCAGTTCTGATTTCTATAGGTGGATGTGTGCTTGCGACCAAGGTTTGTTCTCTTGATAATTTTCTGATTTTATTAAATTTCGTTTGATAGTTTTCTATTTTCTTTTGCTTTAGCCTAGATAACGTCCAAACCCCCCCCCCAAATTGCATATCATTTAGCATAAAAATCTGACTTGAATCTTCCTCGTGAGATCGACCCCTTGCTTGCTCTATACTATCTTGTGTATTGTGTTTGAAATTAGGGCAATTAATTTGTGCGACCGCGACAACGCAACACTGAGCATGACAAATATGCAAGTTAGGTCATTAGAGTGGGATAAGTAAATAAAAAAATTCAAAGTCAATCTAGGTGAACCCGCAAAACCCGTGGTCTAAGTGATGAAATCGGGATAGAAGAATAGAAAACAAATTAGAGATAATCATGAAGCCTAATATCAATAAAAAAAAACCTCAACCTTGAAGAATGGAACCATAAAAAAAAATTCCCAACTGATATAATGTTGAAGGATAAAATCAGGAAAAAAAATCAATTTAAAAAACTTACAAAAGTAAATCCAACAAAAACAATAGATAAAAAGACCTAAAACAACTTATGTCATTTTAAAAAAACATGCAAAACATCATATAGAAGGTAAATAAAGATAAAACAATAAATGCTAATGATATAAATGTTGAATAATGGAATTTAAAAAAAAATCAGCTTAAAAAAGGAAAAACAATAAACCAAGCAAACTTGGACGAACCTTCTAAACGTGGACCAAGATCTCAAACGCACAACCTATTAAATTCTAGACCCATGATTAGTCAAGAAGCTCGATTCTTAACCAATCTAATATTGATTAGACGAAGTATATCCAACAAAGAACAACAAACAAAAACAATCTAAAAAATCTGGGTTATTTTTAAAATTAATGAAAAATCTTACAAAAAGCAAATAAGTAGAAATAATAGAGTCTTGTCTCCAATTAAATAAATATTGAAAGATAATACTTAATAAATAGTAGCTAAAAATAAAACTAAACAAACTCAGACAAATTTTATGGCTTAGGTTGATCTCTAAAACCCAAAGCCTATGAAATTATAGACCCAGACTTAGTCAAAAAGCTCAAATTTCAACTACTCTAATGTCGAATGATGAAATCAAAAGAAAAAAAATATCAATTTAAAATACCTACCAAAGCAAATAATAATAATAAGTTGATTTGATAGGGAAAAAATATTGAGGATGAAATTATAAAAAAAAAAGTTTATCTCAAATAAAAGTAATTAAAAAATGACTAAATTTGAAAAAAAAATTAAAGGAGGTGAAATTAAAAAAAGAATTTTACTTTTAAAATTTAATTTAAAAATTATTTTAAATATTTTTGGATGGAATCGGAAAAAAAATTAAAAAATTAGTCAAAAAATCTAACAAAGAATAACAAATAAAAAGACTTGAGATAATCTACAAAAACCAAATAAATAAAAAGAACAAAACCCAAACTCCAGTTGAATAGATGAGAAGGATGAAAAAATGAAAAAAATAGCTTAAACAAAGGAAAATAAAAAACCAAACCTCAACATGGTCTCATCTCTGAAATTCTGGATTCAGGTTGAATTAAGAAACTTAATTCTCAACCAATTTAATATTGAAAAATAAAATCGGGAAAAAACAATTGTAAGAACTTGCAAAGGTAAAAAAAATAATAATAATAAAAAGAACGGGGATCGAATTTGATAAGAAAAAAATCGAGGATAAAATTGTAAAAAAAAACAATTTAAAAAATTATCCCAAAAAAATAGCAATCAAAATAATATGGGCTAGATTTGAAAGATAAAAAAAAATAAAAGGGGATGAAATTGAAAAAAAATAATAATTTTATAGATTATTCAAAATAAAAGAAATGGTAATAAAAAAGAAAGGGACCAAATTTTAGGGAAAAAACTAAAAAAGTTGTTCTGAAATTTTGAAAGGAAATGGGATTCGAGGTAGAGAGAGAGAGAGAGAAGAAATAGAGAAAAAATGATCGTCAGTGCCAAACTAGAGGTGTGTTTGGTGCATATGTTGTCCTACCATGAAAGGGCAACATGGCCTTTTAAACATTATTGCGAAAAGCAGTGTTTAGTGACTAAATGACCTTGCACGCTTCGCCTACCTGTTGACACGTGCAACAAAGTTTTTTAAAAATATTAAAATACAAAAAAGCTTGAGTTAACTTGATATTAATAAAAAAGAAAACATAATAAAAAGACCAAAACACCTTTGTGAGATAGGTTTGTCCCCCAATCATGGTAAACAGCTATCATACCCTAAAATCCTAGCTCAATGTTTTTTTGAACCAGGGGAAAATCTGTCAAAACACTATTTCAATAAATAGTGTTTATTGGCTAGGGCTACGCTACGAGTCAGATAAAAAAAATTAATATAAAAAATATTTAGGCATTACTTATGTTTTTTTTCCTAATAGAAAATACATTTTAAATAATGTAGGGATTGACCCAATATGACCTGATCAATCTGGCGAGTCCTAAGACAACTCAGACAACTCGTAAAAAATAGTTTGATTTAAAATAAATAGTTAAGATGATATTTTTTATAAATATTGAGATGACAACATATTGGATTGATTTAGGTCAACTCGGGATGTCAATCCGCATGCTGGGTCATGAGACTATGCCAGGTTATAAAAAAAAAATCAAAACAAATTATGAAGTCTAATTCCCAATAAATCCAATGTTGAAGGATGAAATTTAAAAAAAAATATACCAAATAAAATTACTCGAATCAACTTGAGTTAACATGTCAAACACACACCCCAGATTATGAGACTGAGCCTAATAGAAAGTAAGTTGAAATAAATGTTGAAGTTGAATTTCAATAAACCTTAGTGTTGAAAGATAAAATTAAAAAAAAATAACTATAAAAATGATACAAAAAACAACTCAAATCAACTCGAGTTAATCAACTAAACTCGTGATCTAAGTCAGCTCAAGTTAATCCACCAAACTTGTAACTCAAGTCATGAGATGAGGATAACCTCATATACAACAAATTGAAACAAATGATAAAGTCTAATTCTCAATCAACTAAATATTTAAAGATAAAATTGAGAGAAAAAAACAAATTAGAAAATGAATATAAAAACTCGAGTCAACCAAGTGAACCTGTCTAACTTAGTCTAATTCTCAATCAACTAAATATTAAAAGATAAAATTAAAAAAAAAATCAATTAGAAAATGATATAAAAACTCGAGGCAACTAAGTTAACTTGTCAAACTTATAATCTAAGTTATGAAATTAAAATAATTTTGTAAAAAGTGAATTAAAAATTTTATAAAATTTAATCCTTGGTAAACCTAGGATGAAATTGAAATATATAAAAAATATTGATTAAAATTTTTTTTTATTACAATGAATAGTTTTTTTGGTGGGGGAGGATATAGTAAAACCTCTTCTTTTTTAGTTTTTATTTTTTATTTTTGTTAATACAGGTAAAATATTTGATTAAGAACAAAATTGGTCTCTGTTTAAAAAATATACTGAATCTGGCATTATAACTTCGATTTCACTTGCTGCACTTTCTGTTTAAGTTGCAGGATGACTCTATTGCTCATCCCTAGAGGATGTTGAAAAACTACTTTGCTGTTGTGTCTTTCTATAAAACTATACTAAGGATAATTTGACTTCAAAAAGCGATTCACGTATCTAGGATTTTGTAGCTTTTTGTGTTTATCAAACGCTCTTATTCGAAGCGCGGGCAATTTTCTAAGTAGATATTTATTCCAAGAAATTCCCCGCAACAGTACATGGAGCAATGCTTTTTCATATTACGCAACCAGACTCTCCCTGGATTAACATGTTGCTTTGCTGATCAACAATTGCTACCATAGAGCATCAACAGCGTCATTGCAGATTTACGCTAGGCACCAGAATAACCCTTCCCGGGAACTCATCTCATCTAAGGCCACCACAATAATTACAGTCAGAAGTAGGCCCCAGAGAAATGCTATTGCTATTGGCAGGTTGAATGTGGAGCATTTCAACAAACCTAACAGAGACATTTATAGCTAAGACCCTGTGGAGCATTTCATATGATCTACCAAAGAAAAATTCCGACTACTTCACAAGAGGACCTCTTTTTAAGTTCAACATAAATCATTGTAAAGGTGAATGAGAAAATCTAAACAGCAGTTCTGAAACTGCGAAGCAACTTTAAGTAAAATCCAAGTACCAAATCTCCATTTGGAACAAAATAAAAACAGATCCAGTCCACCGAAGTAACAAGATTAAAGCCTTCTCCCTCTTCTACCACCCTTTCTACGAGTGCTATCCGTTGGAATTGGAGTCACATCCTCTAAAACATCAAACCAAGCAAAAAAAAATAACATAAATATTTTAGTATCCCATAGAAAATGTAACTAACTAAAAGTATCGTTCAAAACTAAAACTAAGTCAAGCACACATTCTCACCCTCAGCAACTTGTGCACTCTAGAGACTAGAAATCAACAAAATCCACAAGATAAATTAAGGAAATTGGAAGGAGAAAAAAGAAAAATCTTATAGCTAAGAAGCCTTCGTTTAAAGCAAACAGCTTATAAATGAAAATTTTAAACACTGGTATACGAGATATGCACAAGTGCCAAATTCTACCAGAGAAATTTATCATGGAATGGGGTCTGACAATAAGCACAACCTACAGATAAGCTGCAGGTGGATGGACCAATAAACCCAGGATTTGCGCCACAAGCAACCAAAGAGGAAAAAACTGATTGACACATAATTAGATTGCACACAGCAAAGCACAACACAGAAAAAAGGCTTACCTATGCGACCAATTCTCATTCCAGAACGAGCAAGGGCACGAAGGGCAGACTGTGCACCTGGACCAGGTGTCTTTGTCTTGTTCCCACCAGTAGCACGAAGCTTAATATGAAGGGCAGTAATGCCAAGTTCCTGCTTCATAACAAAGAAAAACTAGTTAAATAATAATTTCATAGTTAAGCTTATGGTGCTTAACAAATTAAAAAATTCTAATGCTCAATAAAATTGTTTGATTTTACAGTTAACAATGATACTTTAAAATTTGAAATATTGAATAGCTCAAAGAGAAATGGTGCAAAAGGATTGACACAAAACACCACTTAAATGATAAGGAAGGCCCTAAAATGAGATTATATATGTAGAATTAAAATGAAAACAAAGTAAAACGCTTCTTGGCTTTGTCTTAAGACTGGATGCACTCTGATTACTCAAGAAATGACCAGGGCCATCTAAACTTCTGGGTCACACATGTAATATATAGCAAGGCGCTACTAAACCAATGAGATGCTAGCCTCAAGTGCCTCTTGGCACTGATGGGGCAGTTACCTAGGCACTAGAAAGACACCTCACAGTTCAGGCACTGCAGGATTGTATTGTTTCACCTAAGCACTAGGAAAAGCACCAAGCTTGGCTTTGGCCACAGAAGGAACTTGTACCAGAAATGAAGGTAACCTCCCCTAGCCCCTAAAGAACACCAGATAAGAATAATGATTTTAAAATAATTGAGACCTTGCATCTCTGTGACACATCCTGGGCAGCAAGCATGGCAGCATATGGTGAAGACTCATCTCTGTCAGCTTTCACTTTCATTCCACCTGTTTTAGGAAAGAAAGGATTATTAACTTTGCAAGGCATATATAATTAGGGTTTACCAATCCTGTGCATGCAAATATTTCCCAAAACCTTAAGGGGAAAAAAAAGCCAAATATGTACAAGGCCACAATACATACAGAAGTCAATCTTGGGAGGAAAACAAAATAGTAGCAAACCAACTACATGCCCCACTGGCTAATAGAGCAATTTTAGCCACCCTACACTTGAACAAAAAACAGCAGCCCATATAGGTGGAATTCCTGAATAATTGTCATTAAAAAAAAAACGCATCACTCACCAGTTATGCGTACAAGGGTTTCTCTTCCAGAGAGATCAGTCACATGCTGCAGTCGAAACAATCACCGGAAGTAAATCACAAAAGTGAATATCAAGTAATGCTACTTGACAAAGTATCAAGAAATCTTTTGTACACTCACAATGAATGTATCGTTAAATGATGCAAAGATGTGAGCAACTCCAAAAGCATGCTCCCCTTCCCTCACAGTGGGTCCAAGGGTCACATTTTCTTCCTTTGGCTCTCTAGTCTTTCTCCTTGATGACTAAAGAAAAAAAAAACAATAACTTTAGTTAGAAATCTTCCAAATACTAAACAAAGTTTAAATGTTCAACTCTTAAAACCCATGCTGTTAATGACCCAACATTCTACATTCTATAAATTTTACAGAAATAACATCGTAATCTATTCAAAATGTCCCTCAACAAGATTCAAAGTTCACACTTCAAACTAATATGACAGTCAAAGCAGACAAAAAGGTTTTCATGATTTTGAGTACCTAAACGAGATAAAGCCTCTCAAACTAAGATAACTAAATACTCTTATATGTTAATAAATCGATACATGGATCAATGGTCTCTATAAGAACAGTACTGTATGAACAATATAAAAACGAAGCAAGGTATATGAAAGCGAGAGTGAGGAGAGAGAGGGGGGGGGCATCGGCTTACCATGGCTGCGAAGAAGCGAGATTGAGATTAGTTCTGAGGAGGCTGTGAAATGCGAGAAGAAAACCTTAGAAGAAGGAAATACCGAAGCTATGTAACGCGGCTGCGATTATATGAAGTAGTGGGTGGGTTAGGGTTCTGGCTATTTAAATTTTGGAGTTTGCGGGCATTTAATATTTTATTAATTAATTAATTATCATCTTAAAAATAAAAAATAAAAAGTTGAGGAGTTTGTTTCTAATCTATTTTAATCTATTTTGGTGTGATTTACAATAGTAATTTATAATAATTTTTTAATTTTATATTTTATATTTTTTAATTTTTAATTTTTTATATTTATTACTTTAAAATTGTGTTTATTTAGAATTGGGCTTCATGTTTTGTTTAAAGTGTATAGATTATAGAATCTCCAAGTGTTGAGAGAAAAAACTGTTGCTCAATTAATGTTTAGTTTGATAAAATTAAATAAAATTTTATTGATTTAAAACAATTGAAACTATAAAAACTAAATTTGAATAATAGATAAATATTGCTTTTTATTTAAAGAATTAGAGACTGAATTACAGGGGAAAGATTAGTCTTTTTTTTATAATGAAAAATCTTAATAATTATCGAAATGAATTTAAAGAAAAATGTAAAGTGTTGTGTTTTATGAAATATGCAGAAGTTTCTGGTAAATATTTAATGAAAAAAGGAAACAACCAAAGTGAAAATATAAAAATTCCATGTGTTGAAATTTATAGGAACAGAGGTTTTAAAATGTTTATAAAGGGCAAAATCTTATAGACAAGAATGAAAATTCTTGAGGAAAAGTAAATAATATACAAAGTTAAAGAATTTCCTTTTGTGAATAGGAGAGACAACAACAATAAAAGGAGCAGGACTTGTAACATGAGAAGCTTGGTTAATAGGGGTCAGGTAGGTGCATGAGACCTTTTAAATTTTGTACAACTTTATTAATAATTTTGAGATCCTTATATCATGTTGTAATCATGAAATTGAATTAGAATGGTTGAATTATGTTTCTGGAATGGGAGAATGAATTATGCCATTAGGGTGAGAATGATATTAAATGATCTATGCTTTCAGGGTGGGGAATGATATCAAATGAATTTACATTTGAGGCAGAAATGATGTCGAATGAATTATGTATTTGAGATGGAAAAATACCATGAATAGAAACATGTCTTTATAATAATAATTGTTATTTAAAATTTAAGATGGCTATAATTGCAACGGCCAAAAAGTGTCATAAAAGCACAAGTTGCATGTAATGAGAATAATTAATGAACATGGATGATGTAGAACATAAACCAAAATTATCAAAATGAATCGATGAGTACATGGTTGATATACAGTACATGTCATAAGTGTTGAGATAAAGTAATGATTGTCTGGTATACATAAAATACTAGTCTCAAATACTAAAATGGACCATTGAATATGGTCGATGTAAATTCCAAGCTAAGGTTATTGAAATATATCAATAAATACATAGTGACATAAGGCATAGAATACTGATCATTAAAATGAATAAGTAAACGTGGTTGATGTAAACCCCAAGCTAAATAATGAATGAATATAGCAAATATAAAATATGAGCTTTGAGTACCAAAATAACTTGAGGAATCTAGTTGATGTAAGCAATCACTGTAAGGTAAAATTCATGGTTATATCATTGGCTTTATAAATTTCATAACTAAGTTAAGGCCGAGTTAAGGATATTGAATTGGGTAATTGAACACAATTATTTTAAAGGAAAAACCATGTTTGTGGAATTGAGTTAATGAATCCTGTATTTTAGATAAGGTCAAGTTAAAGATATTGAATTAGGTAATTGAACATCATCACTTTAAAGGAAATTTCATTTTTATGGAATTGAGATAATGAATCCTATATTTTATACAAGGTTGGGTTAAAGACATTGAATTGGGTAATTGAACACAATCATTTTAAAGGAAAAAACATGTTTATGGAATTGAGCTGATGAATCCTATATTTTAGATAAGATCGAGTTAAATATATTAAATTGGATAATTGAACATGATCATTTTAAAAGAAAAACCATGTTTATAGAATTAGATTAATGAATTCTATATTTTAGATAGGGTCGAGTTAAAGATACTAAATCTGGTAAACAAGTATAGCATCTTAAGGTATAAGCCCTGAATAGGGAATGGATTAATGAATCCATGAGTTGAATTAAAGTATGAGAAAAAGGAATTAGATGGATCAAGGAATCAATAATGAGTATGGTAAGATATTAACAAATTCTTAGTGGGATTAAAGCACGAGTTATGATTATTGAAATTGATTAATGAATGAAAAATTGATACAGATCTTAAGTTAGGAGTGTTGAAATAAATCAAGTAATATGGTTAATTAAGAGTATGAGCTGTGTTTTTTACTATAAAAAAATGAGAAAATATATATTATTGATTTAAAGTATGAGTTATAATTATTTGAAAAGAATTATGGAAAACATAGTTGACAAGATTTTAAGTTATCCAGGGCGGTGATAGTTTAAAATGTACACCAAAGAAAATGATAGTTTTGGATGATGAAGAAAAAGTAACAAATTAGAGATTTGACACATATTTAATATACTAGAAAAGGGGATTAATTATGTTATATTTATTGCTAGAGTTGTAATAAAAATATTAATAATATTGAAAAAGGATATGCTTATTCTATTTTCAATGTTTTCTTATGATACATGTATATTTCCTCTTTCACCATAACCTTGGTATTGAAATTTAGACTTCCGTGGTCATTCCCTTGTTGGAAAAACATTGTAAGCTTATCATAGTTATGTAAATAATCTCATCCTAGGTATTAAAAAAAACAAATTACCCTATTTTTCATTATTTTGACCGTTCAAAAATTTGAAATTGATAAAAATTTTAAGATGTTATAGTTGGTATCAGAGCTTATGGTTATAATTCAATAGACTAATTGAATTTGAAAAATATGTAACTAATGGATATTATGTACGGTATGGATCGGAGTTAGAACATAAATTAGCCCACCTTTAAATGGTAAACACTAAGAAAATTGTTTTAAGACATGCAAACCAGTAATAGAGGTTATGGAATACAAGTTTCTGATTATTTGATAGAATAGAAATGCTGCAAAGAAAACAGGCTGGAAATTGATTTTGTGATAAAGTATCGTTTTGCTTTTTACAACATCTAATCTTAGAAATAGGAAAATCAAAAGGCAGACTAATGCATATTTTTTATAGGCACGGAATTCACTCGAGGAATAAATGATTATCTTATAAACTTGTAAGCAAAATATGATTTGATTAGGATTTCACAATAAATCTAAAAAAAAAGGCAATGTGGACAATAAAGATCAAGCAATCTCAAATGTTATGATCACTAGTTATACATGGCATGAACTTGTAGAAAAAGAAAAGTTTTGCTCTTTTAAATAAATTCTTAAAAAATAATGATGAGTAAAGAGGAAATAGAAGGTTTCGGTTGGGTTAAAATATTCTGGTTCAACCCTAGTCTAGTTAATGGCTATATGATCAATTGAGAATTAGGCAAAGGAAATAATACTTTTTATTGAACTTATTATAGTGAAAACCTGCTTATAGAATTGTTGATTTGAGTAATCCTTAGTGATATTACATAGAAATAACATAATTAAAAAACAAATTGAAGGAATTAAGGTCAACCATGGGGTATAGACTAGGGTGGTTGGTTTTAGTGTTGAAATTTAAAGAAATTCTGAAAATTGCATAGTAATTGTGTATTATATATTGACATGTGAGTTTAATTGAGTATGATTATAGTGATTTGGTTTGTTATATGCTTGGGTTATTATTGACAAGATTTTAGAAAAATAGAAAAATGTAAGATTATGCGTGTTTTGAATAGGATGGTGTAATTGTCACATCGATTAAATTCTTTGGGATTTTATGGTTAGAAGGGTATTACTAGTAGCGTAGTTGATGTAATTTAGGGCATGAATGCATAAGAGTTAAAGGTTTCAATTTTGAACATGACTAGGTGGTAATGGTGTGTTTGAGTTGGTTTGTGTGTGATATGATGATCTTATGATGCTTAGGTTGATTATATTATTCTTAAAGTAGTATATAATATGTAAATTGCTATGTAGAAGAGAGGTTGAATAAATTGTATATAATGTGTTTGATTAAATGTTTGGAAGAGATGAATAAGTTAGTGGTGTATGTGTTGATAAAATGATGCGATAAGGCTTGTATGAATAGATGAGTTAGAAACCAAGTAACTTTATGAAAGCTAATATGAAAATTCAATAAAATATGTTGGGATTGATTTGAAAGGTGGAGAATTGGTTTGTCTTGAATTTTAACTTATATGGTCGAAACATTAATATAAACTATATTATTTTATTTTGGGTTAAAAATTTAGGTCAATCAAAGACTAGAAAGGCCTAGCGAGAGTGTCTATGATTAGACAAAAAATACAAAAAATAACATATAGACTATGTAGTGGTGTTTTTGTAAATAAATAAGAATAGTCCCTTCCCTCTTTCTCTTGTGATGACCAACAGTTCCACCAGTACCAAGAGGGAGAGAGGACTCAAAATTTCCTTCACTCTTCCTCTTCTTTGCTTTCTTGACAAAAACATTGGTGAGAGATTAAGTTAGTGATATGAGAAGTTAAGTTTTATAGAGAGACTTACACCAACAATGACTAGAATAAAAAGAACAATGGAGGGTTAAAACTTAGAGAGAGAAACAAGTATTGTTGAAGGAGGAAGAAAATTTAAGGAAAAAAATTAAAAAGAAACTAACAAATTTAGCTAAAAAAAGGTAAGTTGATGTTACATTGTATTGTCTTGTTTTCTTTGTATTGTTGATGAGAAGATGAAAACCCTCAATTTACATGTCACGAACTCATGTAAAATTTTTTAGGAAATGATTGTTTTTATGAACTTTGGGTCTATTTGCATGATAATGGCTAGAGTAATAACAAATGGAAGGGAAATTTTGGATGGGAACAATGGGTTTTGGGCATGTGAGAAAGAAACTGAGGGAGATGAAAACTTATTTTAATATTGCAGTGATGGTGGTTAAAAGTTAATATGAAAGCCTAGGATACAGTACTAAGATAAAATTTTGTTAAAGGAAAATAGTTACATGTAAGGAAGTTAAGAAACTTGCTAAGCTTTATGGAAATTTATAGTTATTCAATGTGTATGTATAAGAAACTTGTAAAGGAACAAACCTTAAGCTAAATAATGTTTTGCATGTGTATGAAATGATAGATTATGGAATTATAAAGGAAGAGGATTTTACATATGAATGTGTAGGAAATCAAATAAATATTGTGGTTTGGTGGTGTGTGAAAATTAATGAGATAGAACAAATGAAACAAATAGAAGAATAGAACATGAAATATTTTCTTACCAAGGGTTGGATATAGATAAAAAGAAAAAAAATGATTAAATTGTGTATGAATTGACTAATTGGACTTGTATGTTTTCTTAGTGTTGAAATAATTATACTTGAAAATGGTAGCTAGGACAAATCATAAATGAGATAAAATGAACTTAAATACTTAGTTAACATATGTTGTTCTAAGTTTTGTAAGTTGATAAGAGAAATAAAAGAATATGTGGAGTTAAATGTATAATAGAGAATTTTAATGGTTATCGAAATGGATTTAAAGGAAATTGTAAAGTGTTGTATTTTATGAAACATGTATAATTTTATGCTAAAATAACCAAAGTGAAAGTATGAAATTTCATGTGTCAAAATTTATAGGAACAATGGAGATTTTAAAATGTTTATAAACGACAAAAATCTTATTGACCAACCTGACTAATAGCTTGCCAAGATAGGAACATAACTCGTCAAACAATGTGTAGGTGTTATCATTATTTAACTTCTTTATTGACTAATAAGAATATGTTGTATCATGTTTTTAACTAATGAAGATGGCTTATTTAGGTGGCAATTTTTCTTCTATAATCAAAAGACTTATACATGTTAACAAGTTTCATCCAACCAGTTATTTTTATGGTGTTACCTAACTTCTCAAAGAAAATGTGTTTGAGTTTTATAGGTAAGTTGAGTTTTATAGGTAAGAAAACTTGGAAAGTTTAGAATATTTTCATACACTAATGATTATTAGACCAATTCCTTTTTAAAAGTTTTACAAACATGAAAGAGATTTGTTTTTAATTTTTTATAGTCAATAGTCTCAATATTGACCTAAGATTTATAATAATAATATGATACATACATACATACACATAGAGAGAAAGAAAGAGTATGTGTATGAGTTCTATAGGTGAGAAATTTAGAGATGTAAAAAAAAAATAAGAGAGGGGAGAGTGGCTCCATCTATCTTATATTTTAGGATTTGTGTCCACTCAATTCTTAAATATTAATTGCATCCAATTTATTCCTTAAAAGTTTTGGTATTTCTCATTGATTTTTTTTTTCCATCCAAACTAACAACATTATATCATGTGAGTTAAATTTTATATATTCAAAATACCTTTAATCTTAAACTTGTTAAAATAAGTTAATGTAATTATTTTTTTTATCAAAATTCATCATGCGCGATATTTATATAAAAAAGTAATTATTACAACTTCATTGTTAATTTCATAATAAAAGTTTTAGTACTTTTAACAAGGTTTATTTTTTTGATTAATAAAAAAAATAACCAGTTAAACTTTAATTCTTAATTTTAATACACTATTTAATAAAACACTTGAGTGAAAGCATAGATTCTGAATGTAACAATCTTTGATATGATTTAAAACAAGTTTAAAATAAGAAGTATTTTGTTTTATAAAAAGTTAACTTCATCACATGCAAGTCATATGTCATGATTTGGTTAGTTTTGATGAGAGAAATCTAACAAAAAGATAGATTGAAAATATAAAACCTTTTGAGGATAAATTGAATGCAATTTAAAGTTTAGGAATATATTGCTAACAACCCTTTAAATATAAGAGCATATTGAGCCATTTTTTAAAAAAATACATACAAAAACTTAGTTTAACTTGCCCTTATATTTTAGAATGATAAATCCCTAAAAGTTTAATTTCTAATATATCTTGATATTTCATGTCATTCTCTAATTTATCCTTCTTTTACAATGATAAAAATATCCTTTATTTAAGAAACTTAAACTTCTCTTAATTTACTTTTTTAAAAAATAATTTTGATGTGGTGTTAAAACTCATTTTTTTCTTATGATTATTTGTTGTAATAGATTAGATTGGGTTAGGTTAAATTGGATTTTAGTTTCTTATGTAAGAGTCCAAAAACTTATCCGACTTTTATTTTGGTTTACACATTACTTTTACATGTTTTTTTAACATATTTAGTATCGAAACCAAAAATAATAACTTTTACATGCATTTTAATTGATTAAATATAAAATAATAAAAGTAAAAAAGTAAAATTAAATTATAAATAAAAGACATGCCAACCGAACCAATGCACTTTTTAGAGCAATGTTTGAGTGTAGTAATGGTTATTTTTTAAAGCGTTTTTTTACTCGGAAAAGTATTAAAATAATATTTATTTTTTATTTTTTAAAATTTATTTTTGACATCTGCACATTAAAATAAATTAAAAATACTAAAAAGTTAATTTAATTTTTTTAAAAAAATTTAACAACAAATAAAAAAAGCAGGCTAAAATCAAACATTTCAGGCTCCATTTGTTTGTAGGAAAGTTGTTTCCTTTTGGAAAGTGATTTCTAGAAAGTGAATTATTTTCCGATGTTTAGTAGTGTTATGAAAAATGAACTGAAAAACACTTTCCAGCGTTTGGTTATATTATGGAAAATGAACTGAAAAATAATTTATTAATGAATTAATTTTTTTTCAAGTTTATATAATATATATATATATAAAGTATTTAATATAATATTTAATCACTTACAATACAAGAATGAAATCTAAAATGTATAATGATGAATTTTTTTTATTATATCCTATATTCATATATAGCTTATTTTATAAAATATAACTGTATATGTCATATCATATTATAGAGAAATAACATTGTGAAATATTTCTTATAAGTAAAACCTATTAATATATATTTTTATTAAATTTTAAAAGCTTAAAATAAGTTTTTTTTTCATATGAAGAAAGCCAAATTAGTTTATGGTAAGAGTTAGATATTTAAGTTTTTTTTGTATGAAGATTTTTTTAAAAGATAGATAAATACAAAAATATTTTGATGGGTTTTTTGGATAAAGATTTTTTTTTTTACGGGAATAGGCAATTATCCCTTTAATATCCCTTTAATATATATCAAATAAGCATCAAGAAATAAATATAAATATCTAACATCAAATATAGTCATGCATAAATATTAAGTTTTGATGTCATATACATACATATTAGTTCAAATTAACAAACATAAACATGCTAGACCGAATTAAACAAGTAAACATACTTGTCAAATAACAAATATATAGTTTCTTATCATAGTCAAATCATCTTAGCAAGCAGGCCTGTAGTAGTGTTGGTTCACAAAATTTTGAACCCAAATTTTCCTCAAATTAGCATTTTCTGCCATCAATGCTTTTGCCAACATTTCATTTTGGACCAAGTGATCAAATGCATTCCCAAGAGTGATCTCATCAAAGCCTTTAATTTTCATCACTTCTGTATACAGCGCATTAACATCAAGTTAATTTTTGCTGAGGCTTTGAATTGCAAATGCTACATCTCCAATCTGTTTAGATAACTTTTCAACACCATCATTTTCATACATGCGATTTCTCTTTCTATGTTGCATCTTTTGTGTACTACAGGAAGATGTCTCTTTTCCCTTAGAAGTTTCTTCATATTCCCTTTCATTTTCCCCTTCATTTTCAATTGAAATTGATTGCTCTTCAGTGTTCTCTTCCAAGTTGACATCAGCATATGATTTGGCATAATTACCGGTTGCCATGTCTTTTCCAATAACAATTGTCATTGTCTCGTACATATCACGTTTTTTGTTGAGATACTTGTCATGATTGGGATGTGCATGTTCATAAAGTTTAGAATATGTAATTTTTTAGTTCATTGTATAACATTTTAGAAACAAAAGTAAATATAAAAATTATAAAGAGTATAATATTTATCATACATTTACTTCTTCATCATATACATCTTTCGAAACTGTAATCATCTTTAAACAATCATCCCAGCCAAAGCCACTTTTATTTTTAAGTTTGGTTATTATTCCCCATTTTTTTTCACAATCTTGAGATGATTGTCCACATGCTTAGGCTCGCATTGCACGTTGAACTTTTGACTGATTTATGTAATCACCTTAACAAAAGATTCTGCTTTAAAGGTGGAAGAAAGTTTGCTTCCTTTAAGTGCCTCCTCAACTAATATCTCAAGTAACATGTGAGACATAGGCTTAGACCATGTGAAGTGCTTGCCCTTTCA
>Ga0325402_1002409_pt1 | contig 16412 bp, 6 predicted proteins | sample PopdelMetagenome_22_FD_207212 | JGI IMG/M metagenome (GOLD analysis project Ga0325402, IMG submission 207212) | Populus deltoides microbial communities from Bellville, Georgia, United States - Xylem-PdKOR-R3 | ecosystem: Host-associated > Plants > Phyllosphere > Stem > Wood/Secondary xylem... | reverse complement strand
AGGAGATCTTATAAAATCTTACTCTTCGAAGAGGGAGTAGTACTGCAAAAACCTAAACCCTTAGATATTTCTCCTACACAGGAGTAGGAGAAAGCAGTACAACATCACTTTTTACTGTTCACTCCAATCATCTTTATCTTTGCTTACTTTATTTTTGGTATATTTTTCTCACATGCATTGAGGGGATAAAGAGTTTGGAATAGCATGCACTCTTTTTTCACAATTCTCCAACCTATCTAAGGGGTTTCATACCTAACATAATAACATTTAACTTTATAGAAAACATGATAAAAAAACTTAGTAAAAAAAAAGAGAGTGAGTTTTCAGAGAAAATCACAAGAAAGGTCCTTACATTTTCTAGGGGCATATTAATTTTGATGATAAAAAAAAAAAGTTGAATCATAGGAAATAGTGTTTCAGAAAAGTAAACCAAAAGAGACTTGCCAAAGATTGAAAACTACATGCTTAGCAACATCTCATCATGCTTTGCCATGATGTCTGCCTGAAATTCATTCAACTTTAAGGTGATTTTGTAGACCCAACTAACATTCTTCCCTATCTACCGTTCAAGATCCTTGCATCTCAAGCTTGGTTTGAAACCTGAGGTTACTTAATCATATTGATGTTCAAGAAATTTTATATTTTTGCTGTGTTATAATCTGTTTTGTAATGTGATGCACCATTTAACAAGTGTCGCGACTATAATATCTGTTACATAATTTTTAATGTTCAAGGGATTAGAGGTGTAACAGCCTTACACTTAAAAAAAAAACAAACACTTCTGTTAAATGAACAACAATAACCAAAAAAAGGAATACAACTTCACTGTGAAGTACAGAGTCCTTGATTTTTATTTACATATCAACAAGACTTATAATGTATTACCATGGCAGATAAGTGACTTTATATGACAATGAAATAGAAAAAATGAATGGTTACTGCTTACTAAGGCATGGAGGAAGCCATGTTAAATTGCATGCATATATGTGGAGATCTGCAGTCCCAGACTTTTAACTGGAATAATAGTATTACCTTGCAATTTTATGCAAGGCATGGAGGAAGCCATGTTAAATGTCATGTTCTTTAACATGCCCCTTGCTTATCCATCTCAACATGTTCTCTTCCCCGCCTCCTTTCTCAAAGATGTTTTATTGAGAATTTGATATGTTTCTTCGATCTGCTTCTAAGAACAGGTTTGCTTTTGCATTTTTTAGTTCTTCCACCGCTTGTTGCTAGTGTTTTGGTTCAAATCTGTTACCTATCGTGCTGTTTTCAAAGTCCCTAACGTGTAGAAATCAAGGGTGGATGTACGTAGTCATTGATCAAGAAGATTTATTTGCTTAGAAATGTAGTCACTGATCGAGAAGATTCACTTACAAGTGTTTGATTGAAGGTCAATCATTCTATATCTTCGCTTTTACATATGATTTACGTATTCCTCAGTTTAATTTCTATAAGAGATTAAAGAAACCACATTTCGGTGCCAGCGATGTTCCCATCTTTAGTTTATTTTCAGCACAACGTTACATAAACCAGGTTATGTGCATTCTTTGGTTTAGTTTCAGCACAACATTACATAAACGACGTTACTTGTGTTCCTTTAAATCATGTGAGGGTTCATCCTGACACTTTATATGTATATATATTGTAATATAATGAGCCATTGATTATAATTATAATATGATATTATATTATAATTTAAAAATTACACAATTAAATTATAAAATATACTAAATGATATCAGTTTTTGTTTATTCATTATCTCACAAAATACTGTGGATTAGAGTAATATTTTTTTAATTTGATCCTCAAACTTTTGTTTTGCGCAATTTAGCTTTTTAAAACCTAAATTAGCCTCTAATTGTATATTTTTCTAGGAGAGAGAGATGAATTAGAAGATAGGAACCGAAGTGAAAAAAGTAGGTAAAATAGAAGGAGTGTTTGAAGTTTGTGGTGGAAATTCATTTTCATCCCCTATCTTTTTGAGATATTAGGTTATTGGTCCTTATAATTTTAAAAAATTATGGGCTTAGCACACAACACGTTATTTTTTTTAATTAAATAGTTGGGGTCCACCTCATTATACTTTTTTTTAAAAAAGGCTACATGTGGGCTGTAACTTTATAGGCCAAGTGCTAAGCCTGACTTACTAGGCCCAGTAACGCCTGACTTAATTGTTTTTTTAAAAAAATTAAGATGAATTCTTTTTAATTGATATCTTATTTTATATGATTTTTTTAAAAATAATCTTTTGGTATATGATTTAATTAATAATCTTTCTCTATGATTTTCTTTCACTTATTTAGCCTTTTTTAGACTGTGATTTTATTTTTATGATAGTGGGTTTGTTTAATTTTTAAAAAAATTGGTATGATTCATCTGTGAGTTTTTTTAAAAATTTTTATATAGATTGAATTTTTTTTTTTTATAAAATTTTTAATATTGCAACCTTGCATAGTATTTTTTCTTCTTTTATTTTGTTCATGGAATTTGAAAAGTTAATAGGGATTAAAATCTTTTTTTGTCTTATTTGTTTTTTAATTTTGTCATTTGACATTGATTTTTAGTTTTTACCATATTATTAAATTAATCAAAATTTAACTTGGTTATCAAATTTCTTACTTCTTTAAAAACATACATGTCTCATGAACTTTTTTTCTTTCTTGTTAAAAAAAATTTGATCTTAGATTTCTTATGAATAATAGACAAATAAGATCATTGAGACATTTTATGAATATTTTATAGATATATTTTTATAATATTAAAAAGCATTTATATTTTGCATTAAATCGTTATTATTTTTTTTCTTTTTATTTTTTGTTAATATTTTATTTTCTAATCACATTATTAAATTAATCAGTCTTATTAACCTTACTATTTTGACAACATCCTTAGATTTTTTTTCAAAAATATTTGTATCATTTTAATATTTTTTCTACTATGAAAAAAATAAGCCACCTAGTTAGTATTATGTAATTAAACAAACCGTTAATTTCTTATCAAAATATCGGAGGTGTCCTCTCCTTGTGGACGGTGAACAACAGTATACTTGCCTGGTACTATTAAACTTGTTAGCTTAGTGCTTCCTGTTCTTGTTCTTTTTTATACCATTTTCTAACCAATCATTCTTTTACTTTTGCCAATCATATGCTCTGAACAAATTCTTTCACATGCCTTTCCTCATAATGTTGTCCTTGAATTAAAGCTAACTCTCTGCCACCATTCATTCTTTTTTTAATAATTATCAAATATTTTAGTGTAATAACAGGTATATGGTGCTTCGTTATTCTGCTTTGCTTCAGATCTGTCATGTCCATCTCTATCAATATGAGTTGTCGTTGTTTTTGAACAGTGCTTTTTTTTGCTGTTCATGCTCTTGCAGCAGCAAACTGTTGAACAGAAACCAATATTTGGTTTTGGAAGCCCCACAAAGATCGATATATCAGCTCCACTCAATAGAGTATTGGACTTGAAGGTCAGGTCGTTTTCTTCTTTCTTTCCTGCAATTGGAAATGTGCTTATCTTCGTTTATTTCCTTTCCTTTTGTCACTTGCTCGTATGATTCCATCGATTCAGAATTGTTAGATATTTATTACTAGCTAGTTCTGAAACTAGAAGGTTTCTAAGTTAGCATTATCTTGAGTAGAGCAAAAAGGTCAATACATCAACTCGGTGGGAAGGGTAGTTGAACAAAATCTCAATACCTGATTCCCATACTCTGAACCTAACATTATTCCTCAGTTGAAGAAGGAGAAAACTCTTCAAACTGTCCTGTTTCTTGAAATAGACTTCTGCTAAATTTCACCTCAGCTGCACGCGATGGAGTGCCAGATAAGCGACCAATCGATAACCCACTAGCATCAGTGCCATAATTGCCACATCTACCCATAAATGGTTCAGACCCATTGATTTGACAGAAGGAAAATCTCCAACCCGGCACAAGACTCCCTTTGAGCACTCATAGTAATCATCCTCATTGTACTGGACACCAAGAAGAAGCTTGTAACTGTAGTAACTGTAGCTTAAGTACTTCAGCCATACTATGAAAGGAGGGATTTGTTGAACGTAGTATCCTCCGGCAATGAGAAAAACCAGAGTTGTAACTGAAGCTATTGTAGTGGCTTGTTTTATGTCCATTAGAAGAGCACCAATGGCTAATCCAAGACTTTGAGAGACAAGAACGCTGTAAAGAACAACAAGTAGGGAGAGGATAAAAGTTATAGGATCGGCTTTAAGTCCGCCCATCCAATAGATTATGAAGACGAATGCAGTTGGGAGCGCAAGCTCCAATGGCAGATCTCCGAATGTTCGAGCCAGGAAATAGGATGAAAGATGATACATTCCCGATGCTCGTTCCTTAACCAACATCCTTCTTTCCTGGGGAAATGTGAAAACTGCATTGTAGAGTGGGTAAAATCCCCAGAAAACAGAGAAGAAGAAGAGCAATGCAATCTGCAAGAAAAATGCCAACCTTCTTAGCAGTTAGCACATGTGGAACCAAGGAGTTGGAGTTAAATTTCTCGGGTTTCAGTTTCTTCCGATTTAGAAGAGGTGGGAAACAGATTATAGAAGAAAAGCTATCATCAACAAAAAAAAAAAAGAAATTTATAATAGTCTCATCTAGCTTGGAGTTTCTATGAAATTCGAACCAGTGTGTTTTTTAATAAATTCTAGCATGAATTTTGAGGTAAAAGCAGTCTCTATAATCTACATGGTAATAAGCGAGAAGAAAAGCTCTTACGCGGTCTTCAATGTGAGAAGTTGGTGTATGCCACCACAAAAGTCCGCCAAGTATACTGACACTGAGGACTTGAAAAATTCTTAGCCTGTTGAAGGACTCGTACCTCCGCTCCCTTAGCCCCCGCTGAAAGAGCACTTTGAACTGATACCACCAGCTTGTGCACCATTGCTCTGACTTTGTTTCAGTTTCTGTTACAATAAGTATTTCTACTTAGCTAAACACTAGAGAACAGGAGGGTGAAATGGGATTCTGACGTCGTTGTCAATATAATCAGATGGATAGAGAAAAGGTAGTCATACTTGCAGAGGCATCTTTTGTATAGTTGTAATTATTCGGGTCCGAATTGCAAAGCTCAGCTTTCAGTCTGGTAGAAATGTTCTTCTCATAAGCAGATATAAGAGCTTCCTTCACTAACTTCTGTTCTTGCTCCATGTTCTCACCTTGGTCAGTGGCATTTTTAGAATCAGGACCAATGCCTGCGAGTTTCCAAAAGTTGTAAGAAAATATATAAGATGTCTATTATCTAGTTAACTTAAAAGAATACTTATTAGCGCTATAGTATTTGTGTAGATACATGATTTCAAAACTGGAACCATTTTGTTTTGTGGTTTGTTTCGAAAAGAGAACTATAATTTCCTACTGTCAACCAAATTGAATACTGGAAATATTGTTTACCCCTTCCTCTACAGCGGTGGTGTCTCGTTAAACTCCCTTAATAAAATTAATAAAGTATTATGTACCACAGAAACCTTCAGTGGCCCAACAGCCAACTTGAATCTCTGTCTTGCTCAAGTGAAATATATATATATAAAGTAAGAAATTAGAGATTCTTAATAATTAGAATTTCAAATTACCATTCGCAAGATCAAGTAAGAGATCAGCTGGATTGACAGTCATGGAAGTAGAAAATCCAAAGGAGGAAAAATATTCCAAAGCTGCAGATGCAGGACCATAGTAGATGGGATGTCCCTCAGAGAGCAAGACTACCTTATCAAACATGTGGTAAAGTCTGCTTGAGGGCTGGTGAATGGTGGTGACGACAGTTCGTCCCCCACTCGCAAGCCGTTTGATCGTGGTCAGGATCCTTTGAGCTGTAGTTGAATCCAAACCTGATGTGGGCTCATCTAGTAGTAGCAAGCTTGGATTGATTAGCATTTCTTGACCAATACTAACCCTCTTCTTCTCTCCTCCTGATATTCCTCTAAAGAGTGGCCCCCCTATCATGCTGTTCCGGCACCGACTCAAACCCAGTTCAGTTATAACTCGTTGTACATGCTGTGCTTTCTCATCCCTGGTTAATGTTTTGGGTAGCCTTAGCAGTGCAGTGAACAGAAGAGTTTCAGTCACAGTTAGATGTGGGTACAGAATGTCGTCCTGAGCAACGAAGCCTGTGCGTCGTTTCATGGCACCGGAAAAAGGCTGTCCGTTGTACGTGATCTTTCCGGATAGCTTACCAGTTAGACGACCTCCTAGAGCCGTAAGGAGGGTGGTTTTGCCACTTCCAGATGGACCTAGCATTGCTAGGATCTCCCCTGGACAAACCATACCTGTTATCTCATTCAGTATGGTCTTTTCTCGGGTGGTCCATGTGCCACCCCAGCACAATCCCTTCTGATCCTGTTTAACCTTGTACACCACGTCCTCAAACTGAAAATAATCAGAGATAAAATAAATAAATTTGTAATAGGTGTGAAAATGCTATTTGATGAGAAAGTATTGTTATTCTATATCACATAATCATCCACTAGTCCTTCTAAATATAACCATTCTATATGCTGCTACTAGTATTCCCAGATCAAAAGAAGAATAAAAAAGAGCTTTTATGATTCTATGTGAGAGACCTTCAAGGTTGTAGGATATATGGTGAGTTGGTGGACAGATTGTGAATTGGCTTGTCCTGGGTAGGCGACGACAGCTCTGTTGTTGATTTCGGACATCTTTGGCAGACCTTCTACAGGAGCACTTTTGTGGTCTGGCTTGGGAACTATGGAGTTGAGCGGCATGGCCTGGGAGAGGAGATGTACCCGTTGTTGTCAGTGGTGGTAGTGATGTCTGTAATTAGGAGTGGAGGAAGTTGATCAATTTCTTTTAACTTGACTTCCCAAAATGAACTGGGCAGCTTATAAATATATAGTAGAGAAATACAACCTAGGTACCAAGGAGAATTCTCCTCTGTGATGTGCGCCTAGCCTCCTTGGTGGGATCCCACCTCTTTCTTTAAAAATATTCTGTCACTAACTCTTAGTTGTGCTTTTATAAATTAATCTCTGACGGAGTTAATTTCCCTTTATCAGTTTATTCACTAATTACTCCTCTCATCCTAGCTATTTGGAATGTGGGTGCATGCGTCTTTTTATAGCCAGAATTGAACGGTTACAATTTGAAAGATCTTCCTAAAAATAATAATACTATGCAACTCATGAAGATCATTCTTCTAAATTTAGTCAAACCGTTTTCATGGGGCTCGCAACTCAGAAAATACACATAATGTACTGCTGTAAGGTACCGATCTTGTACCAAATGTCAGTACTAGAGCACCAACTGTCGTTATTCTTCTAAATTTTTTAGTCGTAAATGACTTCTGCTGAATCTTCGTTCTGTGTTTTATGTGCTTGCGCTGCACATGCATACTGTATTGAAAAAATTCAGTGCATGTAGAACAGGAAGAATAGGTAATGTTGGGTAATTCTTACAAGACAACTGATGGTGCTTCCCACCACTGCACACAAAATACCTAAATCATGAAGCAAGTGGAAATCTTATTAGAGCTATATATTGCACTACCCTCGGGTTTCATAGCTCGTAAGCTATTTTTTTTTTGCTTCTCTATTTGTGTGTCAATATATCTTCTGTTATCTGTATTTTCCACACACTCTCACAAAAAAATAGTAAGAAAATAAATATTTTCCAGACACAGAGTTGCGTGTGTCCGCGCGCTCTCGTGTATGTTTGTGTGTGCTTATAAGTACATATCTGCAGTGCCTGGAAAACCTTGATGGTGCGTCCAATCATTTCTCAAAGGAATTTAAATTGCCTTTGTATTTCTATTAATAGTCCTTGACGACGAACTGGGTGCAGATCCGAAATTTTTCCCTGAATAGTCCGGAAACACACTAATGACCAATTGTCCTTCGATAATCTTTAGGTAAATGCCATTGCAGCCTGGCTATTTCTATCTCTTCTATGGTTTAAAGAGATCTTTTATGTCGCCTTCATTCTTTCTTATGCTATGAACACAAGGAGAATTCCTCACCCGGTACCAGGAAACATGGTCCATCCTTGGAAAGTTTGTCATACATGCTTGGTGTCACGAAAATTGTTCTTTTGAGACAGGATTTTTGTGGTGACAAGTGAAAAAAATAAAAAAAATATATTATTTTTTATCAGTAAAACAAAATAAAATTGCCATTTATATCTTGATAACTAAAAATCATAATTAATTTCAAAATCTAGATAAGGGGACTGATTATTTATAGAGAGAAAGTATCACTCATAATATACTTTAGCTGAGGTAATCTGTAATGTTTATATGTTTGATACAAACTAAGATGATATTGTATTTTCTTAAAGTTTAAGAAAAATTCTTCTTAGTTAGAATGTCCTTATCTTATCAGGATAAAACCTAACTATTCTAATGTTAAAATATATTTTTTTTGTATTTTTCTTTTAATATCGAAAATATGTCTTACATATAAGTTCGTAATCCCTGATATTCGAATAAACAAAATATTTTTTTGGTAATTTAAAAACATAGGTCAAATTTTCATGGATTTCATAAATTAGTTATTAAATCCAAAAATACATGCAAATATATCAACAAAACTATTTTTCTTGAATTTTTGTATTTAAAGATGCTAAATCATATCTTGTATTCTTTATTATTATTTATGCAAATATAATTTTTTTAGAGACTTGGCCATATGCATATGAATAAAAACGCATCTTTTTTCGAAACAAGGATTTTTTATTTTCTTGTATTTTTTTCAGAAATTTGAAGAAAAATAGGTATATTTAATACTGGGTCAGTATCTTATAGTATAAGTTTACAACTCTGATATTAAGTGAAATGATTGGAAAAATATGTGAGACCCATAAATAATTTAAAAATGGTCTTTGAATTTCTTTAGAATTTTTTGAAATTTTTTGGGATCTGTTTAGCAAAAACACAAAAAATAAGAAAAATTATACAACTGGAAAAAGTAAACACGCCCTTAGCAAAAAATCATAGGCTTAAAAAAATGACTTAAGATCATATTTGGCAAACATGCCTTAAGAACATAAAAATCATTTTTTTCTTGACAAAAAATGACATTGCCAAACGCAGTCTTATGGAGGATGGACTCAATCTAGCCATTTAGGCTGGGTTTCCCAGCCCATGCCCAGAAACAACAACAAAGATTTAAAGATCAAAAAATTTTTTTAGTTTGACTTTGACAAAGAACATGAAGAAAACGAAGATAAAACCTAAAAACATTACTTTGAAAACAGTGCATACTATATCAAATTGAAGCCACATTCATATGTGAAATCAACATTTAAGTAAGATTTTGGGGCTATATCATTACCATAATCAAATAAAAACCATGATTATTTGATTTGTATACAAAAAGAAATGATGGAAATGAAAATCAAAAGCCATAGATTAAAGATCAAAAAGTACGCATGCATATGTACGAATAATCAATCAACCAAAATGACACTGAAATCAACGACTTAAGGCAAAGTTCATCCGAAGAACACCAACCGAGAATGCCCAGCAAAGTTTAAACCTAGAAAAAAAACATCCAAACCCAGAATAAAGAACTAAAGCATATTCATATGAGTCACATACACACGTATCTTTAAAAGCAACAAAAAACATGTAAGACAAAGATATCAAAGTCTATACCTATTGTCAACATTCAAACATGTATCTACACTTATTTTATCAATATAAAAGCTCATTTAACATCACAAGCAACATCAAAATGACCTATATGAACTCTTAAAACTAAACAAAAACACTAAAATGGCCAAGCAATGCTCTATGTCCCATTTTTTCATATAATCATCAAACTATAAAATATACTTTCTATGCCTCAAAACAAGTATTCAATCATCAAAAGCATGTCATCAATCAACCATTAAACATTATAGACAATCGATTAACAACAAAACAACCAATCATGTAACAAACTTGGATTCAAAGAAAATTCAAAATACATGCTAAAAGATGATTGTGACTGGATTTTGTTCCCTTTTTGCTTGGTTTGAGCAGATTCTAATGGCCTATTCCAAGAGCTTTTAACCTTCTTCTAACAGTATCTTCCTTTTCCTTTTCTTTTCTCTTTTTTTTTACTATTAGATTGGTTTCTTTCTCAATGTTTCTTCTCTTTTAGTGGCTTTTTCTCTCTTAAAAAATCTCTCATTTTCTTTTGTTTTCCTTCTCCCTTTATAGCCTTAAAAGGCAAGTACTTGTGAAAGCACTTGTGGGTTTGAAGGTGGTTTTTTGAAACTAGATCATAAGGGATTCTTTCTCATTGTTTTCCTCTAATCTATTAGGAGATGATTCTTCTTCCTTTTTCATATGTTTTTCTGCTCCTTATATGTTTAACAAACTCTTAGATCTTCTAGAAAAAGTTAGGAGCTTCATAATTGAAAATGATTGATTGTGGGTGCACATTTCATGAATTAATCGTGGCAAATGGAATGTTATTGAAGCCAAATAAACCATAGATCATGTAGAAGAGGTGTTATTCTTTAACTAGGATCAAGCCATGATTGATTTGGTAGCTTGTAGTTTTCCAACCATCAATATAAAGTCAAATGTAACACTACCAAACTTTGTTGAATCAAAAAAGGCTACCTTGGAAAAAAAAATTGAGGACTTCCATACATTAGGTGGGGCATAAACATTGAATAAGGGCGGCACAACCTTAAAGAGGAAAACTTCCTATGTCAAATGGTGGTGGTTGAAGTCCCTGAAGTGATCGGAGATGCCACATTCATTCACCTAAATTTTGCAGCTCGATCAACCTTCTTAGCCGAAGAAGACAAATAAACAGGGGCGAATGATGTGTCACTCAAACTCTTCAATAAAAATAAATGACATATTGTCTGTTTAAACACCTAAAAATTAGGGCTTTCTAATTAAGATTTGATATATTTCAATTTGGTCTTTGTTATTTAAATTAAAGCTTAAACATCCTAAATTGAGACAAACTTCTTACAATTGAACCCATGATTACACCAATTTAGTCGTTCCAAACTTTCAATTGTGTCCCTAATCATCCAATCTTTACAAATCGATCCAAATTAGACCTCAAAACTTGATTTTTTTTTTCAAATGAGTTATTGGTTGAATCCACAAAACTTCTTAGAAGTTTAATTAAGTTTTTAAACTTAATTAATTCTTCTATTTTTTCTCAATTAACTTTAAAACTAAATCATTTCTTTAATTAAGTCCTTAAATATGTTAATTAAACTTTCTAAAAGTTTAATTGAGTCCTTAAACTTAATTAATTCATTTAATTTTAGTCGACTTTGGATTTCAAACTCAATTTTTTTCTTTCTTCATCCCATCTTGTCGAATTCTCCCAATTTGGTTATTCTTCTGGTCTTTGGTCTTTGCAGCTCGAAAGCTTATCTTTTCGTGTTATGAAAATATAATTTTGTTTTAAAATTTTTATTTTTTTTGGATATATATATATATATATAACAATTTTAGGGGATCCAAAATTAGGTTATGACAAGGTATCTTGGACCTAACAATATAAGTTAAGGATGTCCATACCTGACACCCCTCCTCACCAACTTAAAATAGATTTTTCCCCAACACATGGCTACCATCTTATGTCTTATGCTTGTATATCCTAGTGGAAAATCCTTAAGTTGTGATAGGACATTTTATACCTAGCCTATAGGCTCATCTATCATAGAGAGACTTGAACTAACTAGGGTAATAATCACACATGATTAGCTCTAATACAAGAAAGGTTCCCTTTTTCACTTTTTCCCTTCTTCCATGCAAAGAATGGCAATACTAGTAGTATATAATGTCAAAGGGGGAAGGGGATTTTCTCTTTGAAGGGAATAAAAAAGTCATTCTAAATAAGAATATACTCTTTTAGTCATGAAGATACATGGAACATTTTCTATAATATTTTCTCCTCAATTAACATGATAGTGGATTTATCTTGCATATGTATTGGTAGATCGAAGCCCCTTGAAAGTCTTGATCATTAGATCGATCAATTCACTTTCCAACATGGTTTGGCCTAATTTTAATCTCTTCATACGTGACTATCATTCTTGTTAGGCTTAGGCACTCCAACCAACCATGAAGTAGCCCAACAACTCATTAAGAAGTTTGAAACTTGTCAGCCTCATCAAAAGAACTCACATGATATGGCTTAATATAACACTTTATAATTTTATTTTTACATAGGTTTAACAAAGAATTGAATTCTAAGTACAAGGTTTAATCAAAGGTAAAGATTACAAAATATTTTATATTTTATATAAAATATTAAATTTCTAAAGTATTGAAGGGAGTAGAAGAACAATATGACCATAATAAAATAGGAAACTTAAAATATGAACATTTATGATGCACAAAAAATACATAACATGTTTTTCAAAAAAAAAAAAACTTTTGGTCGTGTGGGCTAAGCTCACATGGCCACGACTATTGGTCACATGTGGGCTCAGCCCCTCAACAAGAGCAGCTAAGACTGCTAGCTATGCGGGCTCATCCCATGCGGCAAAGGTTGTTGGTAGCATGGGCCAATCCCATGTGACCTTCTCAGTCACTCTTTCTCCTTTTTTTTTCTTGCTTCTCTCTCTTCTTTCGTTTTTTCTCTTGCCAAACTAGGCACATACCTTTATGTATTTTTTTTCAAGTACCATTAACAATTTCTCTCTTTGTAAGACACACATATATAATTTTTCCATGCACACAGACTTTATATGGCAGGTAGTAACGCCATATTCTTACACCAATGGCTACAACATGCTTAATTGTTATCCACCATCTCCACTAATGATGCATGACATAATGATGGGTTTTCAGCTCCATAACCAATGTCTAAAGCCAATTTACCCTTTAATAATAAGTCACCTTCTCCATAAAGAAAGTCCATGGTTGAGTGTATATGTATACAACCATTAAAAAAAAAAAAAAAACAATGAGAGATTTTCCATACAGAGCCACACATGCATACAGACACACAAAGCCATATAAAACTTACAATTACACACTCCCAGCTTTCTTTTTATTTCTCTTTTACAGTACATTATCTCTCGACACTTTTACTAACTTAAGCATCAAAGTGTCTCATGTTCCCACAATAGACTAATTTTTCAGGCACAACTTAACCCCAAGATGTTGCCAGTCAGGGAAAGCCTTTTTATGTGTGAAGTTTTTTAGAAATTCGTTAAACATTTGTTTACTTCATTTACATGATGTTTGGTTTCTTCTTTTGTTTTTTTTTTTTTTTGTTCCTCTTAATTATCATAGTTTCCATTATAAAGTGAAATCAAATCTAGAAACACATAAATTAATGAAAATCTTTAATATTTAATTTTAATATTGAATTATAAAAAATGTTTAACTAACATATTGACATGGGACATGTATCGACATGTCCAACTCTAAGAAGAATTATGGATGTGTCAAACGATATTTCTGAAAAAAAATGGACTTAAATTTATTCTAACCATTGCATTAGGCTAAAAATTTGTTTGAGTATTCTAGAGGTCTAGTTCTTTAAAGGATCAATTGGTATAACTAGTTGAGATCATTTCATACCAAAATTAAGTTAGAAGATATTATTCATAATTTTTTACTCCTTTCCTAGTTAGGTTTCATAATTTTAATTTAATTAGATAGGTCAATTTCATATCTATTTAAATAACTTTGTATCTTATTTTTCAATATAGTTAAGATTTATTATTTAGAAAAATTTTACAACTTTTTAGTTCAAAGTTTTCTATAGTAACCTTAGAGTTTGAGAAACCCTAATTCTTTCTTTCACTATATATATATTGTATATATTAGTATCAGAATAGGTTGGCCTGTTTGATAGAAGAATATATTAACAACATCATTCCACCTTATGATACAAAAGTGGAGGTCATTTTAGAATTGTAATATCTCAAGAGGTAGTGTAAAGTACCTTATCACAAACGCTACATTAAGTGGAGTCTTAGTTATCAGATAGAATTGACTACTACTAGAGAAAGGCACAGACATGAACTATGATGAGAGAGATGTGCCCAGAGATTTACCTTATGGCAAACCAATCCTTATACCTTTTTCTTCAATCCTATATAGACAACCTTATCTATGTAAAGAAGTTTAGTGAGGATCAAATTGAGGGATGTTATATGGGTTTTTTTATTATGGCAAGACTAGGCCTAAAATACATTCTCCTAAGATGAATAAATTTTATTTGAATATTGATATCACAACTTCCAATGGAGATCTAAGCATTGACAAATTTATGGTCTAGCTTACTAATTATGATAAAGTGAAAGAATAAATGATGTAGTTGGTTGAGAACTGATTAAGGACAACAACTTTCTCGTGGCAAAAACAAGTCCAATATAAGTTACCGAAAAGTTAGAATAGAGGGGTGCAGGACTGATTCTGACTTCTCCGTTGTTGCTACAATTTAAACTTGAAAACGGTCATTTTGAATCTTGGAGTCTTCATGAAAGTTTTAGGCCTATGTCTTAGTTTTCCATACATATAAACTAGACCTAAATCCAACTTCTACAGCTCCAATTATGATCCAATAACTGAGTGGTGTTTCAGTTTGGACTAAACCAACATCTCTTTTCTAAGCTTAGCCCTTTCTTTGTCTTCTCAATTTCAGTAATTAAACTCATCAATCAATCCTTTCATTTATGTGATAGGCCTGTATTTAAGATGAACATGTACCATAAATTAAAGGTATCTTATATTATCAGACATGTTATTATAAAGCATGCTCTAGTTAAGGAGTTATTGATACTTCAAGTGCAAAATGATGATATAAAACCTTGATAAAAATGTACTTTTAAGTACTAATCAAACAACATTGTATAGAAGTAGTTGCCAATAATAATTTAAAATAAGCATGCATTGTCATTCACTTGCATATATATTTTTGAATGTTAACCATCGCTACCCTCTTTTGTTTTTCAACATTTTGGCACTGAATTGAAGCTCTCTATTATGTTTTTTATTTATTTCTTTATAAATATTTGCAATTCATTCAGCCTCGCGTTCTTTATCTAACCTCATAGAAACATTATGATCATAAATATTTGAAACATGTAATCTTTAATTCTCTTCCTTACTCATATTTAATCTATTCTGATTAACCCCACTTATTTGTTGTTTTATCGAATCTATATCATCTTTCAACCCCCTTCATTATCCTAGTCAATGATGCAACCATATTATTCAATAGTTTCACCCATATTTAACTAGTGTTTTGCCTATGTTTTATATATAAAATGCCTTGATATTCTTTGTTTTATGTTTTGAAGGCACTTTTAGATGAAAGATGCAAAAAGGAATAAATTGGAGGTAATTGACAGATTTGACTTTCAGTCGATGTTTTGTGCAGAGCATGAGCTCAAGAGGTCAAAATGAAGTGATTCCAGTGGCATTAAAAAGCTAACATTCATACCTTTCTGGAAATCTAAGGCAAGAAAATAAAAAAAGGAAGAGCATGGAAATCGCAGCTGTCAAAGTCAAATCTCACAATCTACCAATGTTGACCTTCGTCCATTCCAACTTGAATATCTGGAGCTACAAAAATCCAATTGATGCAAACTTAATTTTTTTGGATTCCTGACTCAAAGGCCTATCAACATTGAATATTTTAGCCAAAAAAGATGTGATATGAGGGAGATATGATTTTTCAAAGATGACATCTGAATTCTGCCAACAAACAGGTTTCGTGAAGAAACGAGTCCAAATTACGTTCCGAAACATCTGAATTCTGAAATATGATTTTTATTTCAGGAATTTAGATTCTCTAAGTCAAAGCTTGAAGATTTCATACAAGGCTGTTTCTCTTTTTTTAGAAAAGTAGTTATTGAAGTACTTAATTGTAAACTGTCTACTTAAAGGATGACTATTTTGTAAAATAGAGACTAGGGATTCATAGGATATAAAAAGAATGAGAGAAGAGAAGAGGGGAGCCAGCCAAGAGGAGAAAAATGCCCCCCCTCCTCTAAGAAACCCGAAATCATGCATTCCTCCTTCTTTTTGATTAGTTGTTTAGTAAACATGCAAGGCTAAACTCGTTTTCTTAGTTGCAAGGACACGAAAACCTTCGGATTTCAAGAACTGTGAGATTTATTTTACCTTTTCTTTTCAGTTTATATGATAAATATGTTTTTTCTCCTATACTTATTTTTCCTATGATTGTTTATTTTAATTGCTAGAGCGGAATCTAAGTTATTATTGTAGACATTCTATTGCTAAGTTTGATGTCAAAACCGAAGTTGTGGTATATAAACTTGTGAAGCAACTGAGTTTAATAATTGTGGCGGATCTACGTTATTAATCTTAGGGAGAACATTCAATCAAATCAAATATAGACTGTGGACAGTTATGTTTTCTTGATTAATCAACTTATCTAGTTCTTAAGGCTGCCATTAAATTAAATTACTAGTGCGGACACTGTGGTTGTTT
>Ga0325402_1002405_pt1 | contig 16420 bp, 5 predicted proteins | sample PopdelMetagenome_22_FD_207212 | JGI IMG/M metagenome (GOLD analysis project Ga0325402, IMG submission 207212) | Populus deltoides microbial communities from Bellville, Georgia, United States - Xylem-PdKOR-R3 | ecosystem: Host-associated > Plants > Phyllosphere > Stem > Wood/Secondary xylem... | reverse complement strand
GCAAAGACAACAGTTCCCAGCTGAATTACGTACTGTTTTGGGCTTTGCTCTTCAACCATATCCTTGGCGATATTTGCAATATCATCTTCCCATCCAGTCAGGATTTCTTGATCTTCCGTGAAGGGATAACTTCAAGCAGGAAAACAGGGTATAAATTAATTAATTACATTAATGAAGATAAGGATATTAAACATTAAGAGTAATTATACATTACTTCACCTTCCGTGCCAGGAGGCTTCAAATGATCGGATGGCTTGACGAAGGTTGTTCTTAGATTTGTCAGCAATCTTTTCAGCCAATGGATATGGCAATTCTATGCCTTCTTGTTCAGCTATGAATTCCAAAACTTGAACAACCTAATTATAAAGTTAACACCTTTGTAAAAGAAAGAAAGAAAGAGATTAATCGTAGCTAGCTAGCTAGTATATATAGTAATTAATATTCCAGTGCTAATATATAGTCACCTCTCTTTTTGAAGGTGGCAAAAGCTGGACAACAGTGCAGAGTGATCTAATTGGTTGAAGCCTTGAGACATCGTTGCAGCAGAAGAAAAATTTACTGAATCCTTTATACCTCTCCAGCACCCACTTAATATAGAGGAGGGCATCTGTAGATAGCATGTCTGCCTCGTACAAAATAATTGCTGCAAATATATAGTCATTTTTTTTATTTTTTCAAGAAAAACCAGTAGGGATCTTGGTTTTTAATTGAATATATCATAGGAATAAAAATAGATAAATACCTCGGCAGTCATCAAGTCTTGACTTGGGATTAATAGGGTTGTTGGAAATAATCCTCTTATTATGATTACTATGTGTTTCCTTGATGAGCTCAACAATGACTTGCTTTTCATAGCCTTTGAGATCAGAGAGATTGACTTCTACGTGTTGGGAGGATACCTTCACTCTTACCTGTATACTTCCAATCTGTTCCCCCTGCATGCCATGCACGGCCACCATAATCATCATTTTTTATTTTTTATTAATTTATTAATTAATTACCAGATATATGTATATTAATTGAGAGATTAACCACCTTCAAGTTGAATGACTTGCATTCTTCCCTCGCCTGTGAAGGCATGAAGAAAAACATAAAGAATTCAATGAATTGTTTGTTCGAGCACGTAAGTGGGTTTAATTAAGATTAATCAAGGAATCAAGAAAAAAGAATTAAGCAGTGCGTGTATGAATGAAGGGCAATTGGTGTGTACTAATTAATATTAATTATGAAGGTTAAAAACTCAAAAAAAAAACCTGCACTCTCTCCTGTCCAAAGGCTTCCTGAAGCATGGCCCTTATCATGGTTCTCTTTCCAACGCCTGCAGGTCCTTCAAATATGAAATGGTTGCAGTCAACGTCCCTCATCTGTAAATTTTATATATATAGAACAGATTATTTGGCTGTAATGACTCAAAACGCCTCTGGTTAGTAATTAAATTGATCACTCCCACTTGCAATAAATAAAAGAGAGAAGAACAAAACTCACGACACCCTGCATCCTAATGGCTTGATCTCGATTGCAGATGAAATCTTTCAAGGCTTTGGGCTGGTACTTGTTTGCCAACGTAAACTTCCTGTCAATATTCATCACGTCATGAGTACCTGGACAGTCCAGTATGTCACGATGATCATCATTTGTTAGAGATGGTGCTGCAGCAGGTGGTTTTGATTCTGATACTCTCTCCCTCAATGGCTTCTCTTCAGTAACAACTCGTAAGGCATTAACGTCACGCGTCTCCTTCTCTAAGGTCGTCCTGCCCGATGGTTGAGAAGAGGAGGAGGCAGAATGACTGGGAGCTGCAGGTCTTGGCTTCATAGGTTTAATTTTGTCAGTGCTGTTAGCAATTACTGCAGCCGGGGCATTGTTCTCCTTGCACCTGACGTTGTTAGATTTAGAGGAAATCGAAAAGCAAGAACTCCACTCTTGCATCTTAAAGATGAAAGTTGAAAGAGAAGAGGAAGTGACGGCTGTGGCATGGCTTTCACGGCAGGGACTGGTTGGGGGTATTGGCAAATGATGTCTCTCGCGGCTGATGATGAGGGAATAATCGACGAGGCCCTTGTAATAGGGACTGCATTTTGCGTTCTTGTCATGGAGGATGTTAATGGCTTCTTGTCTTCTATTATGTGCCTCGAGACTCTCCTCGGTTAAGTTGGAGTGCCTGGATGACCAATCTGTGCTCTTCCTTCCTGGGAGGATGAAGCGGATGTTACTCCAAGCTTGCCAGTAGGACGACTTGGAGGAGTGATTAGAGCACGCAGATTGGTTGGACGGAGGTAGACGGGGGGCGGCTTTGGATAGTGATGATGTACATGACAGGTAGGGATCGGAAGTGGACTGGGGGATTGCTGGACTCGGTGGCATGGCATAATTTTCGGAGCTGAGATTTCTGTTTGTCCCGGGAAGAGGAGGTGGGGGTGACACTATGGCAAAACATAGGATTATGTGTAAATCAATTTGATTTTGAAGGATATTCCAAAGAACGGCGATTGCATCTATGATCAACAAACGGGTATAATAATAACTTTATTATAACACCACTGCTGATCCGCGGGACTCTTGCGACACGAACTATGCAGAACCTGGAGGTCGACAAAGCACCAGCCTTCAGGCCGTCCATGCCTGTGTCAGAGCATGAATTTCAAGCTACAAAAATCGCTCATGAACTGTTTGATAAGAATTCCCTTCTTGATTTGATTCCCACTCGTGAACTGGTTGATTATCTGATTTTCTATTAGAAGCGTGCTCTATTGAAAAGTGCTAGTGTAAAGGGTTCCCAATTTAGCTCTCTATTTTGCCCTTCGTTATCCTCGAAAAAGTGTTCCAGTGAAACTAAGGCAAAAGAAGTGCTCAAACTCTAGGTTCTTGTAATGGATGGGTGGATTTCTCAGGAAACCACTGATTCGGTGTGATGACCTCCTTTTACCTGATTAGGGAGAACGTAGATGAAGATACAAGTCTCTCTAGGCTTGAGAACGGAACTTTCACCTTCAACTAAATAAATTTATCATAATGTTGCATTGTCTATTCGTCAAACTGAACAGGAATTTGCTGTTTTAGCAAATCGAAGGTGTAGCAAGAATCTTGAATCAGAAATCGAGCGAGCCTATAATAAATTCTAAAATAACTGTACAGAACTCTCAGATGATAAATTTTACAAAATTGCTAGTAACGATGATCTCACTGAACTGCTAGTCTTTGAAGATGATCCAAGAAAACTTCAAAGCTCACATCATCTGTAAACAAGACATCTCCACCGGGAAGAAGAGAATCAGAGTTGTATGTAGCAGAAGGGTTCAATTTTGCCAGAAGAAAACGGGCCTGAAATGACATCATATGTTAGCAACACAGTACCAAATTAAACACATGTACCAGTTAATTTGATTACAACAGGCCAAACAACCATGCATCTAATACCAAGACACATGGCAATTGATGAACATAGTTTCAATTTGGATGCATAGGCCCCCCTATAGTAAAGCATATGCAGCAAGCTTGTCTTTATTCGGTCAAGGATACAAGGCAAAAACTCTGTTCAAGACAGTTCGTAGAACTGGCAATAAGCTGATGCGTTTGTTTTGAGGGGTTAGTTTTCAGATTCTACAAATTGTTGGCTACAAGCACAAGAAGCAAATAGGAACTAAAAGCCCCTAGAGACTAGCCACGAGGTGCAAAACGCAAAAGCATGTATGTAGTTTTAACATGTAAAATGTGTAATAACACTATTTGCAAGACACGACAGAAGAAGGCCCTTTTAAAAAATGGGGGAAACAATCTTAACAATGACAATTTAATTAGCCTATTTAGCTCGAATGGTCAGTCAAATGTTGTTGATAAAGGTTTCCCCAGATGCTACATGGGTTTGAAACCTCTGTTTACTAACAGGCAAAAAATCAAATTTATCAATAACATAAAACTATGTAGTATATGATAAGAAAATGTTTCAAGCAACGAATTTACCACCATCTATTCCATTCTTAGAAGGATAGAAACATTATCCTTGTAAAGCATAAGACTGGCAAACATTGAACTCTCTCTCAAACACATAAAAAAAAAAAAAGTACGCCAAAGTCCCACTACTTGTCAAATATTTCTCCCTTTTCAGCTTACTTCAGGAAACAGTTGTGGGCCTAACAAAACAATTACATAAAAGCTGTATCTTTTATAAATAACAAGAATGAGACTGATGATAGTGATGATGGCATCTTCTTCCCCCAGACATTTTGTCTGTATTGACCAGGCTCTTGGTAAAGAGCCTTGGGTGCCTTGGTAGCAGGTGAAGTGCCTTGCTAACTTAAAAGTGTTTAGCCACGAAGAAACCTTCTGCATGGTGCCTATAGTTCATGTTTAACAACAGTGGTTCTACAGAATGTACATAGTGGTGAAAACTTGAACTTCCAGTCACAAACTAGTAGTGGAACAAAGGATAAGAGCAAACCGATGTTGCTTATCAAAAAAAAAAAAAATCAAACTCATGTTATCCATAACAAAATGATCATTTACAAGTTGCTAACCTGTGAACCATGCTGATCACAAATGACTAAGCGAGGAACTGGAAACCTTTCCTTGATTATTTCATCTGCATCATCATGAGGAGCTTGCAGCAGCTGGGCAAATGCCTGCAAGGACAAAAATGAATTCACGTAAAAAAAGGGGGGGTGGGGGGGCGCTAAAAAAGAGAGACCATAGCAGCATTAGGGTCACCACTCCACAAGATTCCAGAACCATATATTCAGTTGTTAGGACAAAATGAACCAAGATTCCAGAACCATTAGGACAAAATTTTGCAATCGCAAACCGAAAACCAAACTCTGAAGATATTTTTCCAGGATTGCATATATTCAGTTGAAAAACTAATTTCATACACATACCCATGATGAATCATGAGACCATCTGCAGGTAATATCTGATGCACTTGTTTGAATGTATGGTAAGGTGGTTTGTCATCTAGAACAATTTTTATAGCTTAACGGTGCTGCTTTGCACCTCTAACATTAGAGAGCTAAGACTGACAAACTAAGCTTTATCCTATCAGTAGTTAGAAAACAAAGCTGATTTTGATGAGAAACCATGAGGTAATTTAGTGGTTCTCAATTATTGCAGAACAAAATGTGATATGAAGAGGTGGAACTGCAATTTTTTTATAAAAAAAAAAAAACCAGCATAGGAAATGGCTACTAAACAATTACATGTCACTTCATAAACTTTGAGAGACCAAAGCAAGTGTTTACTAATCACAGTGATCTAGTCAAGATAGTGATCATCATGCTGATGTCATGGGAGTAAAGTTCATTTTCTGAAGTTCACAAACATAGTTGATTATGTTAATTACGTCAAGGATTTAGGTTCTCTCACTGTTAGGAATGACCTTGATTATATGTCAGTTTCAGGAAAATGGAGGGGGCTAACATTGGACTTAAACCAAAAGACATGTTTTTTCATTTGGTTTATATGTTATCTTAACAAAGTACCTGATGTTCAGGTTGATTATGATACCCAGCTTTCCGCCATTGAGCAATAGTTGCCCCATGAAAAATGACAACAGTGAAATAAGAGTCCAGAAGCAGAATTCTATCAGCTGCAATGGCAGCCACGTCAAGAAGTGCTGGTTCTGGTCCTGAATGAAACGAATAAGATATCAATGAAGGCTGTATCATCACAGCTGAATTGGCAACATTTTCACGATTCAATATCACTCTGAAGTATGCTGTCTCGTCTGGGCTGTTGTTGAAGACCTGTAGAATAATATTAACTGGAGCATATGAGGATTTCAATGGACCTAACTGGTGAATTTTTTTAAGGGTAAGTGCTTAGTAGATAAACCTTGAATTCATAATATTACCTGGACAAACTGAGAACGTCGTAGATGAAACATAAATTGAGGAAATATTGAAAGCCGAGAAGATAGGCTGAAAGAAGATGGACTATCCTTCTGATAGTCTCCAAATCGAGCACAAATATGTATCAAAGCTTTGTCTAGCCATCTTATGGGATCAAACTCAGCCTGCTTGCCACGTATCATAAAATAATGCAATGGCAGAATGGTTAAAATTCCAAATACATATTACTCTTTTAATAAGGCAAGCCTATATAACAAATTGACCCTTTTTCCACCTGTCATAACTTTGGCATGTATCAGTATCTTCCAGTCAACTGTTTTTATCACCCCTTAAAATATGCTAGCAACAAAACAAAAGCTAAAACAATTTCATGAAAAACGAAACCCTGATTTTCAAAGATGGAAGGTTCTTTCAAAACTGTGTTGACACTCCACAACAAAATGGAGTGGTGGAGTGAAAGCATCTGACATATTTTAAATGTTGCTCATGCCTTTAAGATTTCAAGCCAATTTACCTCTTCCTTTTGGGAGGGAGGGAGCGTGCAGTTACAGCAATTTATATTATTAATCATGCATGCACCCTTATTTTCTGGACATAGTCCATAAGAAGCTCGTTTTCATGCAAAACCTTCATATGCACACGAGTTTTTGGAATTCTCTTATATGTCAGCACTCTTGCATACAATCACTCAAAATTTGACCCCCGAGCATGAAAATGCATTTTCCTATTTTATCCACATCCTCAGAAAAGATGGAAAAGTTTTTGATCTAGAAAATCAACATTTTTTTTATCTTGAAAATCAAACATTATCTGTTTCTAGGGACGTAGTCTTCCATGAAAATATTTTTCCCTTTGAAACTAATCAGCAAGAAAGTTCCACTCTATTATGCTAGCAACAGACGGGAAGAAGCTAAAATAACTTCTTCATGAAAAAAAAACGGTTTGAAGGTTCTCTAAAACTGGGAAGTGGCGTATTCTCAATTAACTCATTCTTATCTTCACAAACCATCAAATAAGTGGCACTTACAAAAACAAATAAAGGGTGGTTCTTATTCTAATATTTTAGTGTTTCATAAGCCACTCACTAGACTTGATCAATCACTGTTTGTTTCTAAATGTAGTGGTGCATGTCTTTCTGCACAACAGAGAGCTTAAAATTTCTGATGCTAAGGGGATCCTAGAAGAAAAAACTGAGAAATTCTCAGCATAAATCATTACACACTCCTTTAAAACTTGTAAGAGAAATCCTCAGTTACTAGAGTGAGAGCAAATCCAATATAATCAGATACCAACATAGATGGTAAAAAGAATGCTTGCACATACTTTGGGTCTCACTATTTCATATCCAAAAATATTCAAAAGCCATCAAAGATTTTATAGTTACCTCATTTTCCATTTTGAAAGACACTAGGCGTGCCATAGCTACAGCAGCTGCTTCTTGGTCAAATCCAGCAATCAAGTCCTAAAGCATATAAAAATAGATTGAGTTACAAATAAAAATTCACAATCACTTAGAAGAAAAGGGAGGGGAAAAAATGATCCATACCCTTCATTAGATGAAAGAATGAGCCCCCTAGCATTTCTATTCCATTAATTTGTGGAAGAAGCAAACATTAAACCAAATATTGAATATGATTTAAAGCACCAATAGATATATTTGGGTGGTCAACACGCCCATTACCTGACCAAACTTTTAGTAACCTGAAATAACATGTGCACAGCCTTCTATCCTTAAGCATTTTCACACACAATATTAAAATAGCATAATTGAGAAGCCCATGTTGTTCTGGAAGATCACAGGAGATATTGTTATTAAAATATATATTTAGGGACAAAAGATTGAGAAGCTTGACAGTATTTTATTCTGCATGACATACTGCCTGTCAACGCACTAATGTCCTATAATACCATGTGATCACCTTTCATCAATAGATCAAGTCAAGATGGCACTTTGTTGCTAATATATAAAGAGAGAGTATCACCGCAATTCATTAAACACGTATGGAAATTTCGAGCTCCCGGTAACAAATATGAAAAGGAGAACTACTATATTCAGAGAAAAAGATTAGGATAACCCATTTCCCCATGTCACCTGAATGCAGTTTTTTTTTTTTGTGACAGACACAGGTATGGTATGGTCAGAATAGCTCAGTAGGCCACAGTTTTATTAAGGCAACCTGTTTTCCTACTGTTCATGGATTTAAGATAATAACAGCTCATCACGCAAGAAGGCAGATAGGTTGAGAAGCTTGACAGTATTTTATTCTGCATGACATACTGCCTGTCAACACACTAATCTCCTATAATACCATGTGATAACCTTTCTTTGCTAGATCAAGTCAAGATGGCACTTTGTTGCTAATATATAAAGAGAGAGTATCACCGCAATTCACTAAAAGCGTATGGGAATTTCAAGCTCCCGGTAACAAATATGAAAAGGAGAACTACTATATTCAGAGGAAAAGAATAGGAAAACTCATTTCCCCATGTCACCTGAATGCAGTTTTTTTTATTATTTTATTTTATTTTATTGCGACAGAGGGACAGGTATGGTATGGTCAGAATAGCTCAGGAGGCAACAGTTTTGTTAAGGCAACCTGTTTTCCTACTATTCATGGATTTGAGATATATCCATGAATAAGTTCATAACATAATTTCTTCACTTCTATTCTTCTCCCACATATATCCCAGTTCTATAGGAACGGCTGGCAGGAAAACAATACATATGAGAAGTATAAGATCAGATATACTTCTTGGACTCAGATTTTTCATAAATACAATTGATATTCTCTTTAATAAAGCAACATGTACACAAATGAAAAAATTACAAATTTAGTAATAATGTGCATGGTAAGAATATTAAGTATATTATGTCTCTTAGATTGATGTCTAAAATTCTTGGCCACCCAAGACTTTCCTCTTTCTAGTCAAACACCCAGAAATATACTAGTTACTTTTTTATTTCATAAATGAGCCCTGATTATTAATGAGATTGTATTTTATTATATTAAAGAGCATCCCTACTTGTTTTAAGCTCTAATAGGATTAACTAGTCCAAGAAAAACAGATGGAACAACAATGCTTCACATACAAGAGGGCAGCAGAACTTGCCTGAGAACTTCCAGGTCCAGCAACCCATCTTCTTGAGAGGGTTGTTACACGAAGTCTCATTTGACCACTACTGTGCTGATAGCTGTAGCAAATTACCATTAATAAGTCAGAGGTCCATCCATCTTTTCCAAGAAAAAAAATATCAGATAACTGACCACTCAAAAAATCATAAGCTTGGCATACTAAGTCAAAAATTGGAAGTAGAATTGATAGCTTGAGGGTTGTTGAGCAGTAGCATCTGGGCTGTCCTTCTTTGCAATTTCAAATATTAGACATAAAGTTGTAGCTTTGTCCAGGCCACACATCTTCCATGCACTTGTATTTCCCTGGCCTACAACTGTGTCCGAGCACAAAGGACCTTTCTGCACAAATTCACGGACAAGTAAACATTGAAAAAAACCAAGAAGAAAAGGAAAACCACTCAAAGATCCATTGGATTATACCTTTTCAAGTGATGCACAAGGACCAATAATGCCTTGAACTTTGATATCCTTTGAGCAGTTTACCTCAAATATACCACTACATTGCATGTGAAAAAAAATAATTTCTTAATATAGTTTTGCAGTCCAAGTAATCAAAAATATACCATCACAGAACAACCTAGTAAATATCTATTGTTTGGTTAGATACAGTATACACTAAAAAACACTTAGGATTAGAGTTCGACATGCAGATCATGCAGCTAAGAAAACAATTTGGTCTGAGGGACATTGTCTTCTATTTATGCTTCACTAAATTTAGCATTTGGTAAATTTTTATTTTGTAGGGATGGGCCCCAGTTATATTATAATGGACCTTATGTCAGGTTTCCTTATTTACGATCATAATAAGTAAGTGATGCAGCCAAAGACAAAGAAGTTAATGAATTACATCATTTTCATTTTTAATTCTTCAACAATTTGTAAGACTAGACTGTTGAGAAATTTCTGTTACATGGGAATATTATTTAGGAAACTTGGTTTATTTAGGAACTAGAATATTAAGTGGGAGTTTTTAGTTTTCCTACTTAGACTTCTATTTCCTATTTAAATTAAGGCTACTACATTTTTGGTACACATAGAAAATGAGCATGTTCTATGCAATCCCGGACTTTGAATAAAGGAATTATGAGTAGTTGATTTAGTTTAAGGGCTAAAACATCGTGCTTTGTTTCTTCCTCTTCTCTTTTCTCTTAAGCAGTGTTTTCTCCTTAATCCTCTCATATTTCTTCTTGATATGGATTCTTATTCTCAGAAATTGTAAAAATCCCAAATCACTCTAAAACACATCCTTAACCAATCCCAATTCCACATACATCAAACCCTAACCCTAATTTGTTTATGAAATCCATAATTCTCCAATCCTAGCTAACCATGGGATTCGGACAACAAAGGAAGCAGAACTTGTGGCTTTTTTTGACAAGGGTATTTTTTGAAATTTCTAGAAAATTTGTCTAAGTCTAGGTTTTATTTTCTATTTAGTATTTTATTAGGAGACATTTTATGGTACTCAAGTTGCAGCCAGTCAAATCCTAAAAGTTGTAGCTTGGTCCATTATAACAAATGCACCATCATTAAATAATTGAAAATAATGTCACTTTATAAAAAAAAGAATTTAAAAAAAAAAACACACTCTCTCTCAGCATACTCTTTCTCTCCCTCTTTCTGCAGACTCTTTCTCTCCATCTCTTTCAAAAAAGAGAGAAAGGGAAGGAAAAAAACAACACAAACTTCCTTTATGCCCATTAGAATCTGAATTTTACTTCACTAAAACAAATTATCAAGTTATTTAATTATGCTTGATTAAGAGATTAAAAAAACTAACAAAAAAATCAGAAAAGATAAAAAGTTTTGATTGTAACTCTCCCTTTACCTTTGCAAATCCAACTCCTAATTCACTCCTTTTATTAATCAACAAGAAAACCCTAAAAAGTTTATAGCTTTGATTTCAATTCTTGGTTCATACTTTATACCAAACAAAATGCTAAACTAAACAAAACTCATTTTTCTTTGTCAAAGTTTTTGTACTTTATACTAATTTATTGATTGATATTCCTTCTTTCTACTATTTGTGCATCAAATCAAAACATGCGTACCATTCTTAAATCAACAGAAAGGGTTTGTTGAAACAGAGAAGGGTGGAAAGGAAGGGACCAAGCTAGAGATGGAGAGAAAGAGTTTGTTGAAGGGCGAGAGAGACAGCGTTTTTTTAATGATGTGGCTTAATTATTTAATGATATGGCATCTGTTTTAGTGGGACCAAGCTGTAACTTATAGTAGTTACAACTTGATTAGTACTAGGAGGAATTAGCTTTATTAGGTTTTTCCTGTTCTACATAGACCTAGTATTTTCTTATGTAGGAATCTAAATCCTTTAAGGATATGGACTACTAAAACTCTATAAATAAGCATGTAGTCTTTCAATATTATTAATTGAAGTTTATGAATAAAATTTCAGCAATTTTCTTTTGATTAAGTGACTCAATCTGCCTTGGGTGTTACTCATAAGAACCCTAGGAGTGAATCTTAGGTTTTGCTATCCTCTAGGTGTGACTCCTAGAAATCCATCCACATGCTTCCTCATAATCCACAAGAAATCTACATCAACACAGCCTAAACAGCCCTTGAAACTTAGATTCAGAACAGCCCCTAATCTGTACCGCATCACCACAAACCCTAGGTATGTCACTAAACCATTTTTTTCCTAATTAGTTAGTTTCTAATCCTTATGGATTGGATTCACAAATTATTAGAAGATTGACAAATGAGTTTTCAGTTACAAGTTGATTTATTTCATCCATAACTGAATATATATCCTTGGGCTTAGACTAAACCCCACACATATTTCCCTAGTTGTTCACTACTTCAATCATCAAATCAACACTAACAAAATGCATGTCACCACTGCAGAATTTCCTCCAAGCTGAAAATTCAGTCACCCCAATAAAGCCATGAACACTCTTGTTTCTCCTTAAATTCAAACTTAGGCTGTTTTCTTGGCCACTCATGCCCAAGAAAACTATGGTTTTATTACCTTTTGGTTTTATTTGCATAAAGGAATACTAAAACTAAAGTTATTTCCTATTGTGTTCAGAATATAAGGGTGAGTTTCACCAGTTTATTAATGTCCATGCTACTGTTACCACTACAAATCATGACACTACAGTATGCTATATTCACAGCTAACTCAATTTTTCATGTATAATTGCATTGTGGGTTCAGTGTTATGATGTAGGACAACTTTGGATTACCGTCCCACAAAGAAGTCATGGTGACCTAGGTTCTGAGAATTGAGAATTAGGAATTCTAGGAAGAAATTAGGTGTTTCATTGCGTTAGGAATAGTAACCAATTACTGAAACAAGAAAAAAAGGAAGAAAAGGAAGACAAAGAAGAAAAATAGTGCTTAGAGAAAAAAGAAGAGAGGATGGGCAAGGCCAAAACTGTTATTCAGAATCCTTACAATTACATAGAATAATTCTACATTTTAAGGCAACATAAGCCCTTGTTGCCTTAAACCAAGAAGCAAATCAAAAACTGAATACGAAAAGGAAACTACAACTAATAGAAAACTCATAATTAAGGAGTACTGTAGTTTCCTAAATTGTAAAAAGATTCCCAAGTAAGGTATGTTACCAAACAATGAAAGAACAAAAGAAAAGAAAAAAAAAGAATATACAGAATTAAATATCAAAACAAGGAATTCAGGAACATCCTTGGCTTTGGCTGCATCATAATAATATTTTGTCGTTTAATTTGTGTTTTTGAGCTCGTTGCCCATGGTGGATAAGATTGATTGTTATCAAGGTTATGGCAATGAAAACTCAGTAACTTAAACAAGCTTAGAAATGTATTATCCAGTTAAGAACTTGCAAACATGTAGGAGTTCATTTTTCTTCAAAATCCAGTGCTTATGCTTTGTCAAACGGTTTGATTACTTGCACCAGCTAATGTGAATCTAATTGCTTGATCTCCGTAAAATTAAGTCAGACTAAAAAATAAAAATCACATACAGCAACAATAACACAGCAAGCACATGCACGAGGCCATACTCACAACGACCAGATTTATAGTTGCTTTAAAGTAAAGCCAAAAGTTTGGCAAGTGACAGGAGAATTGCAGAGTTTAAGAAATCTCAAAAATGATAATGTGAAACTCCATAGATAAACATAAAAGGAGATTGAAGAAATCTCACTTTGATGATAGTCCAAGATCATGGTCACCCGACTGGAAAATACGTCTGAGAGAATCCTTAAAGACTGAATGGCCAAAGCTTTCTGCAAGCACAACAAGCCCACCAGTTTTTTCAACGGCAACTTTAAGCTCAGCAACTCCCACCTAGGAAGACAGACAAGCAAAAGAAGCGCATCATGATTTTCAATCCATATAGCATTCAAGAAAGTTGCAACTATAACAATGATTATGATGAGAATAAATATTTAAAAATCAGAAGGCAGCATATCAAATGTGTGTAGGGACCAAAAAAGTCGCAATATCATACTGACTCTGTTCCCCAAATGGCTAAGAACAAAAATAATTAGAGAGCCCAAAGGGAGAGTGACAAAGAAAGCATTATGACTGCCAAGCTATCCAGACAAGTCAGACCAAAAAAGATGGATAGCAAAGAGCTCAATTAATAGATGTCTAGTGAATAAGTAATCAACCATGGAGCAACTATAGTATACAAAGTTATTTATGTATTTGACACAAGAAAGCTTATGGCCCCGTTGTTGACCTTAAGTTTTTTGACATGCAATATAGCTCTACAGCACCATGTTATAAGACTCGGCTCAGCCTAGCAGGTCAACCTAGTGACCCGCCGACCTAGGGCTTGGCCTGGGCCAAGTTAGTAGAAAAACCTGGTTGTTTTACCAAAACAAAGTCATTTTGGGTTTTTACCAAAAAACCATTAAAAAAATGAAATGATGTTGTTTCACGGTTTTTTTTAAAATTTAAAGCTCAGGTTGAGCCGTGGTCAACCCACCCAACCTGAGACACGGGCCTTGGACCGGGTTGACGCCCGGGTCGGGTCTTATAACCATGTTGCCGCATCTTGTTCCAACAACAAAAAATATTTCTAAAACTACAAAATCCATTCAAACAGTTTCAGTAAAAAGGTAAACTAGAAAGTTGTGCTTTACTTTGTGAGTGCCCTTTCATCAAGATATTTGCATAAGGAATACAAAAAAGGATACATATATAGCATCATATGGATTGTAAAATTCCCCTTCTTTCTTCCATCCATACATATAGATACAATGTACTCATAAAGTTACACACACACTAGACCAGTAAGTGCTTGTTGTAAGAGTTGAATATTACCTGGTCAAGTGCACAAGCAAAAAGATCAAGCACATGGCCTTGATGTACAAGCTGCTTAGCAAGTCCCTCGTAGAACTTGACAGCTTTATGATAATAAGGAGCAGAGTCCTTATCGAGGTCCTTGTGAGAACGAATTGGTTCAGAGAGATTCTTTGACACAATCTAGAAGAAATTCATGAGAAATAAAAAAAAAATAAATGCCGGTAAAAAAGACATAAAAAGAACAGAAAAATTGAGGATGCAATATAAGAAAAGGTAATGCATGAATATACTCATAAAAGTTACAAGAGATGAAGTAGAAACATTACAGTGGAAAATGGGATAACTAACTACGAGAAAACATGAAAGCAGTATCTGGGTAATTGACTATACTGTAATGTACGAGTTAGAACTGAGAAACAAAAGTTTAGACACAGCGAAATCATGTAAGATCCATGTAAGCAAGCAGAAGTCCAGTTTAGAATTAGAATTTTGAACCAACAAACATGGTGAGGTATTACATAAATAAAACAGTAAATCAAAGGAAACAAAGTCCTTACAGCACCAAGTCCTTCAGTGGATGGACCGCCAATGAAAGCCAAGATTCTAGCACCGGAACCAGGAACACAAGCTCCCAACAAACAAGCAGCAACACTGAGTGCAGTGCTGGTGCACCTGCTAGCCCGCTGATCGGGAGGAACAGGCCAAGGATCTTTCTGCAGTTCCTCCAGCACCTTTTTTTCAATTTAATAAATTTAACAAATTAATTAAACAACTCCATAAGAAGATTATACTGTGATTATCACAAAATGCAGTGTAAATAGGAATTGAGAAAGTACGGAATTGAGCGTAAATTCGCATTGGGAGGCAGGCAAGAGGAAGCGGGAAATGCTATCGGCAGAGAGACCATCCTTAGCGCCGGCAATGACACCAGTAGGGGGCTTGGGTTTCTTAAGAAAGAATCCCATCTGCTCGAGAAGCTGCTCCTTGGAGACATCCTTGGAGCCCTTAAAAACGTAGGTCTTGGTGATTTCACCAAAGCCAAGCTCGTGAACGTGGACCAGAGTACCAAATGTGATCAGACCCACCAGGGAGTTCTCATGGAGGAGTTCGATGGCCTGAGACAGGGCCGACTTGAGGAAAGCCATCTCCTCCTCGATCATACACGTGTCCACCACGAACATGAATATCATCGGTGACGGAGCGGAGGAAGAGATCGTCTGAGGGTCCTCGAACTCGATAGTAGTGTACTGAGAGAATAGCTCGGCGGGGAGGTTATCGTCCGAGATGGAGGCATAGTGAGGAGGGAACTGGTTACGTTGAAAACAGAAGGGGCAGATCCAGATCTTGGCAGAGAAATCAACGGTGCAGAATGGATTGAGGATGGAGCGGCAGGCGCGGCAGCGTAGGGGAGAGTAGGGGAGAACGGGCATGTTAGGGAAGGGCTTGATCGGAGTGTAAATGGCGGAGACAGGGACCACACAGTTGCTCGATTCTTGCTTGGTGCCCGGCAGTACGTTCCACGGCATTCTCACGCCGTCCTGAGCTTCAAGCTCGACGAACTCCCCCATCGCCCAATATTTTTCCGATTCGATTCGCAGATTCCAAGGGATCACTCCTCGCCTCCTCCTTTCTGCGCTCCTATTCTTTCCTTTTCCTTCTTTCTTTTTTTCGCAGTAGTTTTAATTTCTTGTACGGGTTTTTTTCCTCCCTTAAAACCAAAATAAAAATATAAGTTTGTTTTAGCCACTCATGTTCTAAGCAATTCTTAATCTTGTCCAAGAGAAATTAGAGATTTCAATTGCATCCCGAAGACACTGTTTGACCGTCCTCGGCCGGAATGAGTCATCCAACCAAATATTAATTTCCTTTTCTTCTTATTCTTATGGTATTTGATAATATAAAATGTTCTAATTTATCATATTATTTTCACCAAATTTCACAATAAAAATACAAATTGAGTTATTGAAACCAATATACATAAAAATGAAAATTTAGGTTGAATTAAAACTTAATCCTCAAACTAATCGATGCTTTATTTCATTTCAAGTTTATTTTAAAATAGTCATACTCACTAATATATTACATGTTTAAGGTTAATTAAACAAAGTTCACCTAACAATGCATTAATACAACATCAATAAAAGATGAATTTGTCTAAAACTAATAGCTAGTCTTTTAAATTACAATT
>Ga0325402_1002404_pt1 | contig 16422 bp, 8 predicted proteins | sample PopdelMetagenome_22_FD_207212 | JGI IMG/M metagenome (GOLD analysis project Ga0325402, IMG submission 207212) | Populus deltoides microbial communities from Bellville, Georgia, United States - Xylem-PdKOR-R3 | ecosystem: Host-associated > Plants > Phyllosphere > Stem > Wood/Secondary xylem... | reverse complement strand
GGGTGGCGCGTGAACCACGATGCTAAACACGCCTTTCTTTTCGGGGGGTTTTGTTTTTTGGAAAACGACGGGCATTAAACAGGTGGACCTCTCGAAGGAGCATGGAGGCAATTATCATATGTCCTTTTTTAACTCCCTACCACAAAATGTTTGAAGAGACACTTTTGTATCTCATCCCTTGAATTGATAGGTAAAGATTGGATGTATTTAAATAATATTTTAAAAAGATGTGGTTATTTTTTTAAAGTATTTTTTTTTATCTAGATATATATTAAAATAATATTTTTTTATTTTTAAAAATTTATTTTTGATATTAATATTTCAAAATAAAATAAAAAAATAATTTTAAACAAAATAAAATGAATTTTAACAAATCTCTAATTGAGCAGCACTGTAGCTAAACGGAAAAACCGAAACTCATCAAATTTTATAAACTTTTTGTTCGTGTAAGATTATAAGTCCATGATTCAATTACTTTTCAATATTTAATGCATGTTAATGTGCACCTCTAGATACGAGATATAAGATTGTAAAAAAATTCCTGGTTTTAAAGGAAATTAAAGTACTTCTTATCTATTGTTGTCGAATTAGATATTACTAGTTTGATTTTACTTTATTTCATAGGTAGAGTGTTTTTAATCGATTTATGAAAACAAATATATATCAAATATCTAAAATACACTGCATTAACCTCAATAAACTAATATCTCAACTCAAAACATATCTAAGTCAGTATAAAAACATAAAATCAAATTGAAAAGATTATCTTATAAGCTCGATCTATTTTTTTCAAGTAAAAAGAAGGCCAAGAACCAAGATTATCAAACTCTTCTCATCAAATAAAACTCTTTAACATCAAACTTCATCGTTTTGATTGCCGAAATCATGGTAGTTGACAACTTTCTCTCGCTTAAATTGTTTTTTATAGGGGTGTTTATATATATGGTTTGATCGAGTATGGGTTTATAATTTTATTCGATCTAGATTCTGATATTTTACAAATTATAATCCCTACAAATTTTTTTTTCACCTTAGCAGCTTTGATATACCGGGTTGGGATATTATTATGGATATTACAATTATTCACAAGTTGAGTTTATATTGCTAATTCTTATGGGTCCGTATTTAGAGGCAAATCTATAAAATAGACTGGAGGTAACATGACACCCCTAGTGTCAGGTCTATTTTTCATACATTGCACCACCATTAAATTTTAATTACCTCCCTCTTCCCTCTAGCAAAGAAACGAGCTTTTTTTTGTTACGTTAAATAAATCTAATAGGAAGACCACTAATAAAAACATTGGAGTAGAATATATGTAAAGTCTATGACAATATCAATATATAAAGACAAAGGGAGTCTATAATATACAGTTTGGATCGGGTTATTGGGTTTCACAGATTCCTACTGCCCCAAGACTTGTGATATTCATTTCTTTAGTTTTTTGTTCCATGATCATATATAATATTCATATTATTTAACTTTTATAGGTTGAGCTAAGTTAGGTTTATATAACGCAAGTATTATAAATAGGACAAAAAAAATTGAACACTCGGTTCTTTAGTGTCTTTTTCTTTTCTTTTCTTTTTTAATTGAGAAATTGAAAAATAAATAAAATGAGCTTTGGATGAATTATTGCAAATTTAAGAGTGATATATTTTTTTTATGTTTTGAAATTGAGTATTTTTTATTTTAATTTGGTGTTTTTACCATAACTGATTTCATCTAATTAGGTCGTAAAAGAATTCAATTAAAATAAAAAGGATCATATGCTTCACCATTCACATCTGAAACCCAACTCTTTTATTATTTTGTATAATAATTAGTTTAATTAGTAAAAACTAGTATAAAGGGTCGCAGTACACTGCGGCTGGAATCAAAACTTTTTTGAACTTAAAAAAAAATCCAGGCTATAATAAATTATTGGCATTATTATTAAATCAGGTCTCATGAGACATCTTTAAAAGTTTTTGACTCGACTCCTTATTCAATTCGAGTTTAAAATTAAAATATTTAAAAGTTGTTATGATGTGACCCATTCTACTTGGAGAGTCTCAATGTAACTCAAGCGAACAATAAAAAATATGATTGACTTAAAAAAATTAAGATGTTTTTTTCTTTAATATCAAGACGTTGACATATTTGATTGACACGAGCTTTGCAGCTTAACTAGTCAAATTCATGATCCAATTAATGGACTCCATTAGGTTTAAGAAATTTATTTTTAAAAAATATTTTTACTTAATTATATAATAATAAAAATAAATATTTGTAAAATCGAGCACAAACTAAATGCCAATATGTATATTTGAGACTACGGTTTCTACTTAAAAAGTAAACTAAAACCATTTATGAAAATAAAATCAAAATCAAATAAATATTAAATAAAAAATAAAAAAAGGTGAAAAATGCAAAAATAAAAACTCATTTCCTCCACTATTCATCTCGATAGTTAAGGTCCGTAAAAGAATCCAATTTATTTAGTTGTTTTCGGTAATTTCGTAAATTTAAATTCTATTTTCAGTTATTTAGATAGAGAAATTTTTATTTATTATTTATGGCAACATTTAATGGATTTTGGTCACCAAAAATAGATAAAAGATATTAAAAAAATCAACACTTCCCTGTACGAGAAGATTTATCGAAGAGTAAATTTATCCACTAAATTGGCTAGTATCTACAATATAGTGTTTACCTAGGATTAAAAATAAATTTCGTATGTTCTGACAATAAAATAGAAAACATATAACAATGCAATCAATTGACCCGCGTAAACAAGCAAATAATCCTTAATTTGCTCCTGAATTTAGTGTGTGTTTGGAAGTGGTGCAAATACCTTTAAGATTCAGACACTTGTTTTAATGTATTGATATTAAAAATAATTTTTAAATAATAATAAAATTTTTTTTGATATATTTTTAAATAAAAAACGTTTTGAACAGTCACCGTTATCACAATACCAAAAATGCCCTTAAAACAAATTCTGAATTTAAAATTTTATCGTAATCTTTTTCCCTTTTCGTGAGAGCATGGATAGCCGTCTTAATTTTTATTGAACATGTTAAAGGGAAGAAGAGCCCTGTATCGAGGAACAAACCAGTATGGTCTATGGCTCTGTCTCTCGGTAGCGATATTTTTTTCTTGGCTACCCCCACACCACTGATTCATGTAGTTTATTTGTTTTTGTGCTTAAAATAAATTTTTTTATAATTTTGAATTACTTTGATTTGATTTAATGATGTTAAAAATAAATTTAAAAAAATAAATAAATATTACTTTAATATATATATTTTAAAAAATAAATAAATAATTCTCATCGCAATCTTAAACAACAGGACTTCTCACCCTCGGGGTTTCCATCTTGTGGACAGGGCCAATTTTCCTGAGGGTGTCTACTTTTTCTTGTGAAGTTTCTTTTCTTCAATCATATTCAATGAAATATCCCATCCTTGTTGATGAACCGTCATGTCCCGTCATAAATTACCACTATATATAATGTTGTCCCCACGTTCTATTATTTAGACCATTCTTGCAGGAATTTTTTTTTAGCTTTCCACACCTCTCATCTTGCATAACCGTAAAATTTGACATTGTCAATTTGTATGGATTTAGTTTAATCAGTTTTTAATTTATAACTTATTTTATTATTAATTTTAAAATTTTAAAAAATTAATAAAAATATAGATAAACTGGTTTGGATATCCATGCTTAAAAGAAAATAAAAAAAAACATTGTCATTTATTACTGCTGGTTATTTGGCCCATGCAAGTCCTGTACTCGAACATGTGACCTAGCACGACAATTGTACTGATAGGCTAAAAACAGCCTACATCTACAAAATACCTAAAACACTGTTACTTTAACCTATTTACAAGCCTATTTATACAAGGTAGACAGGAGGAAGTAAAGGACATTATAGAAGTAGATGTTATCTCAAGTATGAGGAACCACGAGCCTCGTGCAAGCTCTTCATGTGCAGCTTGTAAGTTTCTGAAAAGAAGATGCACTCCTAATTGCATATTTGCTCCATATTTTCGCTCAGATGAGCCTAAGAAGTTTGCCAAAGTACACAAGGTTTTTGGTGCAAGCAATGTGAGCAAGATCTTGATTGAAGTGCCTGAAGAGCAACGTGAAGACACGGTGAATTCTCTTGCTTATGAAGCTGAGGCAAGGCTCAGAGATCCTGTCTATGGTTGCATTGGTGCTATAGCTTTGTTGCAAAGAAAGATGGTTGAGCTGCAGGTTGATCTTGCCATTGCTAGAGCTCGTCTAGCTCGGTACGCTGCCAATTCTCCTCCTCTCTTGAATGATCATGGTAGCATGATACCAACTTTCGCTGAATTTCCTGCTTGTGGTGGATTGGTTGACAGTTTTAGCCAGAATTCATCCGATACCATGAACGATTTCAGCCAATTCCCATATATATTTTAATGGATTTTTCTGTTTTTCTCTCTCCTATTGCTCATGTAATGTAAATTTGAAGAATCTTCCTTTCAAGTTATGTTCCCAATCAAGAATTAAGATTTCTCTGAATTCTTGAAACCGTGGATGGTAATTGAACTGGATCCTGGTAGTACTATTAAAGTCCAATCTATAGTTCAGTATGAACCAAGTGTCCGTACATTTATGTACTGCGTAATTAGTTTCTGCAGATTACAGATTAATTTCAGAGACACCCAACCAAATTGAATCATCAATAACATTCCCATACGCCTTGGTTGTCCTGCTGTTATAGCGTCGCCATAAGATCAGATAGAAGGGATTGCTGAGCAGTCCTTGGCATATGAACTGGCTGGGTAGCAGGGATTATTGAGAAGTTCTTGTATATTGAATTGATCAGTGGTTCGGAAAAGTGACCATAATTTCCATCTAGAGCCAACAGTGTTGCGCATTAAAACATCAAAACTGCCATCATGGAAACGTCCTGTATTCAGCAAGACATAGCATTGGCTAATGATGCAACCAGCCCCACAAAATGCCCATTCACTTTAGTCGGTGCAGTGCGAATCCAAAGATTAACGTGGAGGCTTTGAAGGCAAGTGAGTTCATATACACTAACAGCACTTCCCACAAGTCAGCATTGGAAGTATCCCAGTCAGCTTCCGAAAGCCAAAAGTAAATAGCTCCACAGAACAATTTGATCATGCAAGTGAGCATATAGATTAACAACTTGTTTGCATACAACCTATTCACAAAGGCCACAGCCAAAACCTCCACAGAAATTTATTTCCCACATCATTCCGAAAAATCTAACCAAGTTTGATAATAGTGAGTGATGAACAGGAAAAAGGTTATCTTTCATTGCCACTTTTATCCTCGGTTGTCCCATGAACATCATTTGAAGGAGAAACATGTTAAATCAGCACTGAGTAGCGTGTATCGAGATACAAGCTGATCACATATTTATCACTTGAATGAAAAATAACACGCCTAAGAATGCAAGGAGCTGACACAGGTTACAGCTTTTGGAAGATTAGAAAGCACAGAAAATCTTTAGCATAACAACCAATGATGCATGCAGAATAACGCTACAGCCAAGAATATGACTGGTAGGTCATAATCATTCCTTAAAAGCTTCATCTGTTGAAGATGTGACAGCCTCAGGATAACTAGGCAGAGGACTTCCACTCTTAAGCTGGAGATGAAAAGAGGGTTTCATGGAGATATACACTCTGGAGCTCCCCTTTGAAAAAATAGGTCTTTGAGCAATTTCAACTACAACTTCCCTGTTCAAAGGGTCCAGAAACCACCAAAAGTTTATCAGATCACAACTGGAATACGATTTCAAGTTTAGCAGCAACGTAAGCACAGTTTGGTGATATCAGGTCACGATTGCAAATCCAGACATGAAAATACACAGAAGAAATAATGTTTGTGATGCATGTGTGCATGCCCAAGCACATGCATATGTCTGAGTGTCACTGTGAGTGCATACGCATAGACGAGCATCTCGGGTAGAGAGACAGACAGAGATCAAATGCCAAACAGAACCCATCTAACTACTGTGCTGTGCCAAATCAAATATGATAAAAAAAAAACTAATGCCTTTGCTCTATTTAATCAAATATGATAAAGTTGTAGATCAATAAATACTCGTGTGTATGCATGAACAGAGTACTTCAAATTCGTAGTTGGAGATCAAATGCTTGATGTACCCCCAGTTGGACTTCCTTCAGTTACACAACATGAATCCACAGATAGCCAAGAGTTGAACAACAATTTCTGATTCTAATAAAGAAAAGAGAACATTGTAATTGCGGAAAGAGGTGAGGGGGAATTCAAGATTTGCATAGAAGGTTACAAATATGAAACATTGCCCTTTACCATCACTAGCATGGAAGCCAAACACGACAGTCAAATTTGAGTATGTCAAACTCTTCAACAACTTCAAACGATATTAGCAGCTCATCACACAACCCTGTAAAGGTTTTGGTTTCACCAAAACAAGGAACCATAAGGAAGTTTCTTGGGGTCCTGTCACTCAATGATCGTGCCATGATATTATTAATCAAGTTCATAAGAGACTAAGTAGGTGGAAGACCAGCCAATTGTCGATGGCTTGAAAATAATTCCTATGTTACATTACACAACAAGCACTAGGTGGGAGTAAAAAACCTGAAAAACCAATTAAACTGAGAAAACAAAAAAAATAACCGAAAGAACGGAACTGAGAAAAAAAATCAAATTAACCGATTAAAAAACTAAAAAAGAATTCTGGTTCGGTTTCGGTTTCAAATATCTGAAACTGATTGAACTGGACTAAACCGGTTCAACCAGCACTTAAAAAAATGAGTATAAATACTCCCTTTTCTTCCCAACCTTACCTAAACCAAAGCAGCCCTCCCCCACCCCCCAACTTTCTATCTGCCTCTCATCTCTCCCAAGAGCCAACTCTAAATCAAACCCAAAAGTAGTTCTCAACATCTGAATATAATCACATATTTCAGGTTTGTGAAGAGATGAAATGGAATGGTGGATGAAGTTATTGGTTGTTGGCAGACATGCTAAGTGGAAGGTTCCATCCAAATATAGTCGGCTATAAAATTGTTCTTAGATTATACAAAGCACATAGAATTGATGATGCTATCGAAGTGCTAGCAGCAATGATTGAAAATGGTTGCTAGCCAAATGAAAATACTTACACTCTGTTGATCGAAGGTATTGGTATTTCTGGATCAAAAGCTTAAGCAATGGAGTTGGCTAATTCTCTTTAAAATATGAATGTTATTTCTGAAGATTCATTCAAACGTTTGAACAAGACCTTTTCTTTGCTTGATGTTTACAACAACTTTATTTATTCAGATGCTAATAACTAGTTTATGTTGTTCTCGGATATCTAATGAGTCAATTTTTTGGTTTTGTTGGTTTTTTAACAATATAAACCGAAACAAACTGAACTGAAAATGTTCAGTTTGAATCGGTTTTGGTTTTAGATTAAAAAAATCTTGGTTTGATTATTTTTTTTCAGTGTAAACCGAAACGAACTTAAAATGCTCACCCCTAACAATCAGGGCTTGAAAATAAAAAGTCCTTCCATCTTTTTATTTTTATTTTTTATTCTCTTAATATATTAGTATTCTAAATAGCATTATATTAATTTACAATTTAATCACTATTATATTGATAACATACTATTCTATTAATTATTGGTATTCTAATTATATTTTTTAATCTATTCTTTTTTTTTTCATTTCATCCAAAAATTCTTCTTTTATTTCCATGTCATGGCCTATAGGAGTAAAGTTCTGTTAGGTATTGTGGTATAACTGTATTTTTTAAATTTTTTATTTTTTTATTTTTAAATTATTATTTTTTAATATTTTTTTATAGTTTTAATGTGGTAATGTAAAAAAATAAATTTTAAAAAATAAAAAAATATTATTTTATGCAATTTCAAGCAAAATTTTTTTAAAAAAAATTAATATTTACTGTATTTTTAAACAGGCTCTAGATTTCGAAGCAAGTGTCCATTTTGAGTAACATGAGAGCATTTCTGGCAAAAAAGATCCCACCCAGGCAGATTCCGCAACAGGACAGCTTAAGGACTAATGGAATGCCAATTTTACAGATTGCTCGTTCAACCCTGTCAAAGAACCATCTCAACCCAATAACTTAAATTATTAGGTGAAGTCTCAGGATATAATTTATATTATTCTCTAACATACCCCTTCAAGTGAAAATCCTTTGGACTTGAAACTTGCACAGGTTCATTTTATCTTGTGCTTAATTTTTATCAAATAAATAGGGATGATGAGATTTGAACTCGTGATCTCTTAATCATCAAGGCTTTGATACCATATCAAAAAACTATCTCAATCAAATAGCTTAAGTTATTATACGAGATCTCAGGATATAATTTATATTATTCATAAACCTAACAGCAATTCATGCTGTATTAAAGCCCCACTGGGATGTACAGCCAAGTCACTTCCGAGCAGTTGCCTGCAGAAATCAGGCAAAGCGTAATCCCTAAGCTGGGCCCTAACCTAATTCATGTCAAAATAGCATTAGCTGAAAAGAATCAGTCCTGAATATCCACATCTCCTGCCTTCCTCGGCATACAACGGGCAGAACTTGAAAATTAGACATGGAAGTTATTTCTAACACCCAAATAACTCTTAGTTTCCTAATTCACTTCACCTAAAGTGTACAACCATCAACAATTCATTAAGTAATCATTTTGCACGCGCGCCCCCTACTAATACGTTCAAATGGAACCTATCCAGTTTTTACACTGTAATGGTTGGCCATAAATGCAGAGGTGCGGGACGCTCCTACATAATACAAAATCTTATAAACAAGAACTGGTAAAGTACTTTGGACACAACCCCACAAGCGGAAATGATACACGAGTCCTCTAACATAGCTCCAAAACGTTCAAATGAAACAATTTATACCATGGAAAAAAAATCAAAGAAATAACATAAGCTATCAATCAAGAAACCAACCAGTATTAAACTGACAATTGCAGCAACCCAAGACGAGAAAACTCAATATCACGAGAAAAGAAAAGCAAATTCCAAGATTTCATTGAACAAACCTGAACTCGATGTGAATTTATCGCGTTTGAAAGACTTCTTTGTGTGATCTAGCTGAGCATCAACAAACATATTCAGTCTTTCAAACTCAACTTCTTTAGTAAACTCCATCCTCTGTTTCTCCAACTCTATCATTTGCCGTTGTTTCGAACTCTCAATTCCCTCGGGTATCTCTCCAAACTTCAATATCGCTCTCGCTAATTCCCTACACGCAGCCCCATCAGATAAACCGACATCCTCCATTCTATGCCGTTTCTTCTTCAATCTCTCTTAAAACCACGCCATATTTTCCTTGTCGTCATCGGAGGAGCTCTCACTATAACTTGCCAAACCTGAAAACATCTTTTTTCTAGGCTTTTTCTTTGACTTCACTGTGAAAGAGGTGGGTTTCTTGTCTGTGTTAGTAGTATTGCTGTTAGTGCCAATGAGAGAATCGAGACGGTTACAGAGCGGCCAACTTAACGGAGGGGGTTTGGATTTTTCTATCTTGTATTTTTTCTTCAACATAACGATACGGTTTTTACACTGGACGTCGGTCTTTTTAGGCTTGACGCCGTTTTGACGGTTGTTGACGGTGTCGGCGACTTCTTTCCAGTCTTTTTGACTGACGTTACCCCTGTTAAGATTTATGTAACGGTCACCCCAGGCTTCGATTAGTGTGTAAGGGGCGCCATCGCTCCAACAGTCTTCGCGACAACCATGGTGGGGCCATGTGGTGGTGGCTGAGGGGCCATGGTGGCGAGTGGTTGTTCTGGGAGCTAAACTCCGGCGCCGGAGGGAGGAGGGAGTCTAGTATTAGAGGAGAAAAGAAGGAATGGTAGGATTGAAAGAAGAAGAGAGAGGGGACACGGGGGAGGGCGATGGCGGTGCATTGTGACCGGCGGTGACGTCAGCTCTCGTCATGGGGTTTTGGACGGGAAATGTAAATTTTGTTTTTGAACAACAATAATTGGATTATTACTATTTCTTTTATTACTATTAAATTATTATTACATAAAGGCCTCTTGGGTTTTGCATTGTTGAAACTTTGAAACTTTTTATTTTTTTTCCCGGCCCCCATTCGGCTTCTGTTCGAGCCTTTTCACTTTTGGGCTTCGATGATATAAGATGTTAAGAGTCTTGGGTAAGGTAGCAATTGGTTTTAGGTCTATGGCTGGGCCTTGAGGCGTACTATATCAGGACTATGATGACTGTTTCTACAGAGATACCAAAAAAATCTTGCTAGCAAAAATACTTTTGTTGATACTAGGTTTTTGTAGACTTACTAAATAATATTTTTGTTATAATAAATTATTTGTAAGTAAATATTTTTATTATAATTACTGGTTTTTAAAATCTAGATGTTTTAATCAGTTGTGTTAAATTAATTTATTGATTGTTAAAACATATATATATATAAATTTTGATTGTGTTGAAATAAAAACTATAGACATAAAATAGTTAATAGGTAGTATAAATATGTGTTATTTTACATGCATGTAAATAACCGTTTATAATTAAATCTCTTGAAAATAACAATGACCAAAAAATTCACATCGATTTATTTACCTGCATAGTTAGAAATTATAAATATATTTTTTGTATCATGCGTTTATAGAAAAATTTCATATTTTTCCTGTAAAAATAAAAGAAATAAAAAAAATATAGTTTCATTGTTTATTGTAAAGTTCTATATATTCATATTGTAAGAATATGTAAAGTGACGTTAGGTGAATGAATTTTTTGTATATGGAATTACAATGAATCTTTTATTTAAAAAATCATTTTTAATTACATGTAATATGAGTAGAACTTATAAAGAGTATGAGCATGAATAAGACTTTTATAAACCTTTTTTATTTTAATAAACCTGTTTTATATATAAATTAACAGAACTTATCAAAAATCTTGGTGCATTTTTATTTTTTTTTAATGTTTTAGTAGTATTCGCTTTAATTTTTAAGCATTTCTGGTGTTTTCACAGATAAAATAAAGTACTAATAACATACTATATAGGTCATGAGTGATTTAAAAAACTTTATTCTATGCTATTGTTTAGGTTCAAATATTTTTTTAAAAAAATATATTTAACGTTTTTTTTAATTAGAAGTGAGATCAAATTTATAAATTATTATTGTAGATATGCTATTATGGTAATATTATATTAATCATATAACACTCAATAAAAAAAAAATTAAAAAAAAATCGTTTGGATTTGCTAGTTGTGACGGTCAAATTTTATCTATGAATTGAAATCATGCACGGGCAAATATTACACACATGATTGAGACGGGATGATCGCAGCAATGCTCAGCTCCTTCTACGAGTACTAGTATTTCTCATAAACTATTCGCTGGGTACGTCCATACCAAGCACGAGGACTGTTGATAATATCATGCCAAGATGCTTGGCAGGTCAGCTGTTTGTTCTTGAACAATCGAGCCCGTGAAACCTCGGGGAAAAAAAAACTCGTTCTACCTGTCAAACCTGTATTCTAACTTTTAGGTCAATATCCTTTTACAGTGGCAGAATATTGTATTGCAAACCAAGGACAAATCCGAGTTGTGCAATAAAAACTAACGGCAGCAGTAAGTAGCAGCCCGTGGATTTTAGGAAACAAGCTCAGGAAGACGTTTTCCGAGAAGAACGATTAATCCATCCTATCCTATATTATTTTCTTGTTTTTCCGAACAACTGATCATTACAATTTACATGTGCTGTGTTCGCTTAGAGATGGTTAAGATGTTCTGTCCGGTAGAGAAACGAATCCAATGATCATTTAAATCAGGCCGGAGAAAAAAACTTAACAAGATTCATGGATTCATCCATCATGCACACTGTCCTGAACTTCGAGCTTCAACGGGCCGGAAAATCTTCATTAAATACTAACTTGATAATCTTCCCAAAATTTATGGTAATCATTAGCTAAGTAACAAGTCTTTTTATATTCATTGGCAAAAGAACGAAACTCAACTTCCCATCCTATAAAAAACATCATCACTAACGAATCACTTTACCGAGATATTTTTGACCAGCCATGCAGCAAGCCTCGAAGAATCACATGTCTTATTATTCAACAAAGTCGATCAACCGCACCTTTTGTGAAGGAAATATAATCACTATATATTTGACTAGCATATGTATCATGTGATTTTAAATAGTTCTTTTAAATAGGCAGAGTCATGCATGTCCATAGAAACAGCCGTGGGGTATACAAATTTGAAATTACATCCAAAAGAGAACTACAGTTAATTCCAATACATAGAAACGTGCACTTCCATTAATTGTTAAGCTTTTCCAAATTATACTTATTATTATATCTATCTATCCAACCTGTATATAATCCTGATCGTCTGATCAATTGGGTTAAAAATGTACACAAATTCGGGTTTTCCTTTCTTCCACTCTGACATCCTGTTGTGTGTTCTGTTCCTGCTTTTATAGCAAAAAAATATAAATGGTAGGTTTTCTAGTGTAACGTGGATAAATTTAAGCCTCGCCGTTGCCCTTTTTTAGAGTTCCAGAGAGAAATCTTATGGTATATGCATGTGTTGATATATTAAGAAGTATATTATTGTTTGCAGGTCTATTGCCTCGAAGGTTACAGAACTGGGGTTGAACAGCACGTATCATCCACCCATGGTTGCTTGATTTAAGCATAAAACTGTGAAATTTAAGCAATTGCCAGGCAATTTGAAATTCTGATATACCTCAGATCATATCTTCAATTTCAGATCCCAAAGAAGGCCCACGTACCCTTCTTCTAGTTAATTCAAACTCTATTGAAGCTAGCCATTAATTAGACTAATATTCTATTTCAGCATCATACCCAACATTATCATTTAAATTATAGAATCTTTTTTAAGTACATCTTGTCTTATATCCTTTTGTGAAAAGACGCGATGGGTTTAATCACAAACCAGGCTGGAAAAAAGGAGACAAACAATGGTTGATCAGGATCAAGAAAAGAAGCATACGCATATGCAGATCATGCATATCCATAAAGAGAGAGAGAGAGAGATTAAGCCGTATATTTATTGCTCTTATCTAATCCAATGTGCTTGTCAAAACCTTTAAATAACTTTGGAGATATGCAACATCTTTGGTCCCATAGGCTCCTGGTTTTGACCTTAAATAAAACTACCCTAGCTACCCGTGGGGTATTTTCTTTTTCTTTTTCCTTTGACGTTGCTATTATCACCCTCGCTCAATTCCTTGTATGCCAAATATTCTCCTGTCGCCTCTCTATTGAAAATAAATTAGATTTTATTTTAAAAAAAAGGGTCTATTAATTGAGCGTTGATTGACTAGCTGGAATAAGTTGAACTGTCAATCATTTTTAAACTGGTCAACTGGTTCAGTCGGTAAATTCAATTCATTCTGAAATAATCTTTGATTCAAACATATGTAACTTTTCAAAGTCACCACGTAGTTTTTGTAGATGTATCTTTTCCATATTGTCAGCTTCTTGGTTTGATTCTTGCAAAAGTTCTCTTGCCTGCTTGATTGTGATTGCATTGGGCACTATCTCAAAAGTAACATTATCCAGATATTGGTGGGTGATTGTTAGTGCTTGAGAATATGGAAGAGACATGTGTGGTGGAGAAGATCCTATACTCGCTGCAAAAAAAATTCCATTATGTGGTGGTCGCAATAAAGGAGTCACAAAATATGAATGTTCTTTCAATCCAAGGTTTCATGGGAAAATCACAAGCCTGTGAAGAAATAGTCATTGAGATTTAAGAGGATGTGGTGAGGGAATAAAGGACATGAACAAAGCAAATGAAGAGGAGGAGGAGGCAAATTTGAAAGAAGAGACGGTGACAGCATCAACAAGTCAACAAGTCGACCACATGAAGTAAGCTGGTCGACCAATCCAAAATCCAAGTTTGACAAATCAAAAGCGAAATGACATGATTGTTAAAAGATAGTTCACTATGCTAGGGATTGTTGGAGTCCAACCAATAGGGTTGAGAAGAATGCAAATTTAGTGATAGAAGATTAGAAGGAAGTCACCCTATTTATAATGCATGATAAAAGAATGCAAGACAAAGAGAGCATGTGGTATCTAGACAATGGAGCCAGCAACTTATTATCATAATCAAAGTTTTTTGTTAGGGAAAATTTAGAAGGCAGGGTTTCATATATTTGACAACATGATTTTTATTGGTCACTCGAATTGAATGTCATCACCTTTCAACAATAGATTAAAGTACAAGCTTATATATCACTCATACTCGGAGCAATTTGCTAAATAAATAAGGACTATATATTTATAGAATGAATCGTCACCTACATATTAGCCAATTCTCCCAACTAAATAAATAGACTTAACTTATAAAAGGGAAATAATTAGATATACTCCATATCTACCACGTGAATAAAGGGAACTTGAGGGTGCCCTATTTGGTGAGCACTAAGAGACTATCTGTATGACTTATGCTTAAAAGAAAATCTATCGACTTATTTTCTTCACCAATGCTACAAATCTCCTAGACAATACGTCTTCCACAATCCAACATAAAAGAGTCAAATTTGCAAAAGTATATGGTTTGGAGAATCCACTAATAAGGTCTAGTTAGTTGTTTAGATTGACGTTTCTTAAAAGAATAATGACTACAAAAAAGTATCAACTGTTGCTTTCATAAGATAGTGTTGACGCATGGTTATTAGATTTGGATTGTATTTCCTCATCATGTTTGTTGAATTGGCGCTTCTTAAAAGAATAATTGTGATTTTATAAACTTTTTCAGGTTTAAAACACGAAAATGACCAAAAACCTTAAAGGAGTCAAAACGATCTTATCATTTTGGATGTTATCTAACTGTTTTATCAAATGTCTAGATGTTTCTCAAAACGGTCTTATGAAGAATGTCATGATTTTAAATTGCAACATTGAATCAAATGTTGCGGTTTTAGAAACACGATATTTTATTAATATCGCGGTTGTGAACCGCGACATCAATTGTTGTGATTCTAAAAAGCGACATGTATTAAATGTCGAGGTTTTGAACCACAATATTATTGAAATATTGTGTTTTTGAACCGCTATATCCTCAAATTGTGCTATTTCACCAAAATATTTTCATCATTTGCTATTTCAGCATTTAATTATATTTTGAGAGCCAGTCGCCCAATTTATCCAAAGATTAACAAGCATCTAGATAAATTGTTAAAGTGTTGGCGGGTATCCTAGATTTTGCTTTTGTCTCATTATTTCCTATTGATGTTCTAGATTGGACAATTAAGTATTACTCTAAAAGACATGGGTTTTTCACTATGTAAGGCTTCATTGTTCATCCTCTTATATATTATTGTGGATGAGTTGTGCAAAGTTTTATATTTTTTCAATTTGGTCCTCAAACCCTTTTTTTTGTGATTTAGTCATCATTAAAGACCAATTAATTTTGATTTTTAATGAAAAGATGATATTGAAATAAGAGGGATTAAAATGAAAAAGGTGACAAACACGGGTGACATGCCATAAGTTTAGCAAAAGATACACTTTGATCCTTCAACATTAAAAATCACGTAAATTATACAATTTCAGTGCCTCAATATTTATCCAATTCAATTTTGATACAAAATTTTATTTTTGTTATTTTTTAGTCCCTAGTTGAGAGAGGAGAGAAAGAAGTCGTCAGATTCTAGTGTTGGAGAGAAAGAATTGTCGTTGACATCGATTTAGGCTACCAAAATGAACGATATTTGTGTCAAATAGTTTCATTTGATTAGGGGAGTTCATATTAGGTGTTTTTTTACCTTTAAAAATTGTGAAAAAACAGATCTGACCTCAGGTTGGTTTTTGGATTTGGATTTATTTTGGTTTTTGAGGCCATATATAGGTTTATCGCGGTTTCTACTGTGTTTTATAGGTTTTTTAGGTAAAAAATAGGTTAAAAACGGGTTTTCAGGTAAAAAAACTTAAGCTCTAATTTTCCAACCACTATAGTAACCGAAATCTAGACAAATCAGACGACACATAGTCTGATTTAAAAAAAAAATAGGATGGACGACATGTCATCCACCCTAGTTGCAAACAAAAAAAATAAGGACCCATTCTCCTGACAAAATGGGCCGGGTAGGGTAATGTCTGGCTGTTTTTTTTTTTTATTTTTTTAAAATTAATTTTTTATGGCTTTTTCTTTATTTTTTTAATATTTAAATTAGTACCCCTTCCCTCTTTCATTTTGTCTGGAGAGCCTATTTTAAATTATGAATATTTTTTTAGTTGTATATTTAAATTTGAATAGTTTTTCTGATTGATAATTTTTTTTATATATTTTGTATGGATGAACTTTATTTTTAAAAATAAAAAAATTATTTTCAGATAATATTTATAATATGTGCAACTTTGCATGATGCTTCTTTTCTTTTTATTTGCTACTATCAATTTAATTTGTGT
>Ga0325402_1002403_pt1 | contig 16431 bp, 8 predicted proteins | sample PopdelMetagenome_22_FD_207212 | JGI IMG/M metagenome (GOLD analysis project Ga0325402, IMG submission 207212) | Populus deltoides microbial communities from Bellville, Georgia, United States - Xylem-PdKOR-R3 | ecosystem: Host-associated > Plants > Phyllosphere > Stem > Wood/Secondary xylem... | reverse complement strand
ACAAGAGGAGACCCACTATGTCCAAAGCAGGATCAAATGATTTGGTGATTGCAACTAGTATGCATTTGGATTGTGGTCCGACCTATGCCCACCACATATTCTCTAAAGTTTACCATATGATTTTTTTTAATTGTTGCAAATGAGGCTAATATATTTATAAGCAAAAGCAAGTTTGGATTTGAAATGAAGAAATGTCATCTTAATAATCCCTTCACAATTATAAAAATTACCTATTGATGTCCCCGTTTGAGTCATAAATAATTCTTTCTTGGATAATAACCCTTAACTAGGATCACCTCACATACTAGGGTAAATTTTTAAAATTCTCCAAGTAGAAAAATGTCAAAAAAGATAGAAGTGTCACAAAAAAAAGCAAGAAAAAATAAAATAAAATAAAAACTCTCTAAAACATCTTTAATTAAAGGCAAAATATAAAAAGGGATAAATTTCACAAAAAAGAGACAAAAAGAAGAAGAGGAAGAAAAATAAAAGCTCTTCGAAATGTCCCTAATTGAAAAATAAATCTCGAAAGATGAAACATAAAAAAAAACATGGAGAATTAAGACCATAATGAGATCGGTCATCAAAAAAATAAAATATAGACAGCAAGCCTAAAAGATCCATGTATGAAATAAATGATTCTGCATCTTTTAACCCTTAAACACCACTTGAGTCTTATACATATCAATTCTTTCATAATTTTGAATCATAACCTATATTACATGCTTTCAAAAGTCTTTTCTGATTAAAAAAAAACTTTTTTGGGTTCAAATATGATAGTCTCTAAAAAAAGAAGAGAAAAATCATAACCTGAATATACAATGTATGTCATGCAATATTTACCAATTAATGTACAAGTTTAACGCAATACAAAGCAGGATACTCTCCGTTTTGAAAGCTAAAAAATACCTTTGAAACCTTTTCTTTCCAAATTTGCTATGCAAAAATTTATCTGAGCAGTTCTAACCAATTTTTTTTCTTTCTCTCAAGCTCAAAGAACCCTTACTCTATATGCCAATTAAATATCCAAAAGTATATCTTAGCATTGAATGGTGTTTTAGGTTCTTGACCAAAAAAATATAATCATCATGAAAATACTTTCAAATTTAAATCCTGATGATTTATTTCAATAATTAGACTTGAATGAATCGATTATTAAAATTTATGGTCTGATCCCAAGTCATGAAAAATAATTTTGCAAAGTTCATGGCAAAGATAATGTTGATGTATGTGTACCTCATGTGGGTGAATAATTATCTTAAGAGTAATTTTATGATAATGAAGGTGGAACACCTATCTAAAAGAATTTGAATAATGATGATGATGGGTGTGCACCTCCTCAACTAGGGGAGATGTTGTTTAAAGAACATGGCTAAATCAAGGTGGAACGCCTATCTAAAAGAATTTGAATAATATTTTAGTTTGAAATATTTTGAATGATGATAATGCATGTTAGCCTTCTGAAAATTTAATTTTATAGATGGAATGTGTCACGGGGTAATTTTTCGCTCCGCGAAGAAACCCGTGCAGCAGCCTAGCCCCTCGCTAGACTCAGCCTTCCCTCGCCAATTCCACTCGTGTTTGCCTAGTAACTAAGCAAGCGGAATACACAAGCAAGAATAAGAATCAAAGTGCACAACAAGCTTTATAGGAACTCTTTCCCAACCTTTATTGATCTCGTTAACAAATGAAACTATACACAATTTCGTATGTGTGCTATGCACAAAGATTGCATGCTACACCAAGCTACCTCTAACTAGTGCTCTACATGTTCTTGCATGCCCCTACATGCAAGAACTTTCCCAACGCATGCTGCTGCATGCCCATACATGCCGCCCCCTCACCTAAAAGCTACAACAAGTATTTATAGACAAGCATTTACAAGGCACACCCCCCATTCCTACTTTTAAAGAAGTAGTGGGACACTATCTCACCCATGTTCACCCATGAACATAGTGGCCCCATTATCTACCAAGTAATGGGTAGTTTTCCCCCATGATCTCCCATGATCTTAGTGGGTTGAGAGCAACCCCTGGTCAGCCCCCACGTTTTCAGCCCCCATGATCCCATGATCTTGGATATCCATAACTGCCACTAACCCATGTTCTGCATGCCCACTTGGCAGCCCCAACTGCCAGCTCTTGCTGCGTCATCTGGTGAGTCATTCACATGCCTTGGACAGTCCCTCGTCCAAGTTTTACATCGTGCCAAGTCAAGCCCCTGACTTGCACAAGCTGCCGTGCGTTGCCGAATTCGCATCTGCGTGCAGGCTGCCAATACCTGCGCTGCCGAATTCGCCTCTGCGTGCAGGCTGCCAATGTCTTCGCTGCCGAATTCCTCGACAGCCCCAGTTCTCGTCAGCCTATCCCCCTAACGAGTTTTCCTGCGTGGCCTGGACAGTCCATCGTCAAGCCAATGTTCGTCAACAATCTGCGCTGCCGATTTTTCTTTAACGAACCTACAGCCGCACAAATCTGCGCTGCCAATTTCTCCCCTGTTGGCATGGCTGCCAGCACCCTCAAGGCCTGTTTTGGCCAGCCTGCCGAAGTGTGCATCCCATGCACATTTGACACTGTTACAAACCACCCCCACCAAAAGAACCCGACGCCCTCGTCGGACAGATTCGTAGTACCCTTGCACCGCATCTATTCTTCGTCACAGCCCATGTTTCTCCCACGAAACCTCTAGCTTTGCCCACATTCAACAACAATTCTGTCCTTCGAATTTCGTCAACCTGTTTCAAAACTGAGCTGCGACAACATTCTGTTTTGGTTCATTAGTTCTCCACAAATGTCAAACACATAATACTCGCAAGCATGTTTTCACAAAGTTTAGAAGCTACGCCTAGCACCCAAGGAATCTGTTCCTTTCTTCACAAAATACATCCACACAAAATCCCTTCGAAGAACCACATGAGCTCCCATACGAACATCTAGTTCTCCAACCATTCTGCGTGCCCCAAAAATGCAAGTAGAAAATTTCAGTATTGCTTACTTGTCCGTCGTACAGCAATCAACTCTCCTGCCGAATTCGCCTCTGCCCCTGCAAGGCTGCCGCTGTCCATCGCTGCCGAATTCTATGCAGTGTATTTTTTGTTGGCACATCCTCGCGCCTAGAATTCCCTTTTCGTCACCATGATCTGTCCATCGTCAAAGTTACGAAACTCAATTCTGGTCATTAGCATTCTGCTTCCATCACTATGAACCATCCATCGTCACAATGCACAGAATAGCCACTTGTACTGCCTCCAAGACAACACACAAAATCATCTTCGTCGACGATTTTGGCTTCCCAGCCGAGCCCACTGAATCAGCTGCCGAATCTGTCCCCTAGACTGTCCTTCGTCAACGTGCAGACTCTTGAGACACACCCCCACGGTACTGCCTCCTCTGTGATGCCTCCCCACCAAAGCAACACACCAAACTAAGTCCATCTAGTTCAGCTCCTCAACCAAATCTCTCCATGACTTGGCTGCCGAATTCTTTACCTCAATCCATCCTCATCATCAAGGTGCCTCGAATTCCCAACCTTGGGCAACAATTCCATACAAATAAATTCCATCGCAAGAGAAAAACAGTGTAAATTTCAGTTTCGAACCCTTACCGATTTGCCTTCTCGTCTGACCTTCCATCGTCAGCAGCAAGTTTGGGCTCTCTCCCACTGAATTGCTTCTTCTATTTCGCCCCAACCTTCCCATTTAGGCTTCAATGAAAACTTAGAAACTCCCAGCAGTCCCTTCGCTGGCCCCTGCTCTCAATTCTGCCATTCCATCGACAGTTTCGATGGCCGAATCAGCACCCATTTTGATCTGATTCCTTTGTCATCTCTTTGCGTCACCCATAGATTAGTTAAGCCACCAAACTTCGCAGGCCTTTGAACACCATACTGCCCAAAACGCTAGCAAACTTTTCCCAAATGGCTTCGAACAAATCAACCCTTCGATCTGCTCCACAGAACAGCCCATCGTCTGTGCTACGAAACAGCCCACCATTTCGTCAAGAACGCGAACTGCGCTCTGCTCCAAAGTTTCTGCCAGTCCATCGGCAGCAGCAATGCTTCTCCCAAATCAGTCCCATCGATTTGTACAGAGAAACAACAGCATTTTCGTCGCTGATCATTGCGCTGAAATCTGCCTCTCCATCGGCAACTGCAGTAGCTCTCCCAAATCAGTCCGTTGATTTGGCCACAGAATCATTCTCGTTGTTCTGCCAAGAAAGCAACCACGCTCTGATACCAAATTTTCACGGGGTAATTTTTCGCTCCGCGAAGAAACCCGTGCGGCAGCCTAGCCCCTCGCTAGACTCAGCCTTCCCTCGCCAATCCCACTCGTGTTTGCCTAGTAACTAAGCAAGCGGAATACACAAGCAAGAATAAGAATCAAAGTGCACAACAAGCTTTATAGGAACTCTTTCCCAACCTTTATTGATCTCGTTAACAAAGGAAACTATACACAATTCCGTATGTGTGCTATGCACAAAGATTGCATGCTACACCAAGCTACCTCTAACTAGTGCTCTACATGTTCTTGCATGCCCCTACATGCAAGAACTTTCCCAACGCATGCTGCTGCATGCCCATACATGCCGCCCCCTCACCTAAAAGCTACAACAAGTATTTATAGACAAGCATTTACAAGGCACACCCCCCATTCCTACTTTTAAAGAAGTAGTGGGACACTATCTCACCCATGTTCACCCATGAACATAGTGGCCCCATTATCTACCAAGTAATGGGTAGTTTTCCCCCATGATCTCCCATGATCTTAGTGGGTTGAGAGCAACCCCTGGTCAGCCCCCACGTTTTCAGCCCCCATGATCCCATGATCTTGGATATCCATAACTGCCACTAACCCATGTTCTGCATGCCCACTTGGCAGCCCCAACTGCCAGCTCTTGCTGCGTCATCTGGTGAGTCATTCACATGCCTTGGACAGTCCCTCGTCCAAGTTTTACATCGTGCCAAGTCAAGCCCCTGACTTGCACAAGCTGCCGTGCGTTGCCGAATTCGCATCTGCGTGCAGGCTGCCAATACCTGCGCTGCCGAATTCGCCTCTGCGTGCAGGCTGCCAATGTCTTCGCTGCCGAATTCCTCGACAGCCCCAGTTCTCGTCAGCCTATCCCCCAGACGATTTTTCCTGCGTGGCCTGGACAGTCCATCGTCAAGCCAATGTTCGTCAACAATCTGCGCTGCCGATTTTCCTTTGACAAACCTACAGCCGCACAAATCTGCGCTGCCGATTTCTCCCCTGTTGGCATGGCTGCCAGCACCCTCAAGGCCTGTTTTGGCCAGCCTGCCGAAGTGTGCATCCCATGCACATTTGACACTGTTACAAAATGCTAGTAAGAAGAACTTCACAAACTGAAATTGGTGGAGCTAACAACCCTATTTTTTTATTATTATTATTAAAGATGAGCGGCAGTAAATGGAGCTAAGTCTTCTAAAATCAAAGTAAACTGGGAAGAGAGTAAATTGTCACTCTCCAAGTGGTAGGTGAACGTGTCAAATCTATCAGAAGAGTGAATAGGAAGTAAAATCACAAATAAAAGGCAAGTTGTATATGAAGTCAATATTCTCATAATAAAAAATAAAAATAAAATTGTGCAGCTAAATCCCAAGATGAAGGGCAAAATCAACACTCTCCAAACATTACTAGTGGGTGTAAAGTCTCTTAAAACAACAAGTAGGAAGAATTATAATTGGGGGCAATACTACCATTCTTTAAGCATTATAAAAATGAATAGATAATTTGTGTATTTGGACATGAGCGTAATAGTGATTTAAACAACTAAAGGACATCAAGACGGAAGCAACAAACTCAAACACATCAATGGAGAAATTAAAAAAAAAGACTTGTATCTCTAACAAATAAGTATTTATTTATTACTATGCAATGATCTTATAAGGCCCACATGTTAACCTAGCAAATTTGAACCCAGCAAGGTTCATTGCAATTTTAAGCTTAGAAAAACTCTAATAAATTTAAGTATAACAAGACTCTAACAAATTTAAATGTAGCAATGTTCATTGCAATTTTGAGCCTAATAAGGCTCCAACCAGTTTGAGTCCAACCAGACTCTAAAAACATTTGAACCCACCAAGGTTCTTAGCAATTTCAAATCTAGAAAACTCTAGCAAATTTGAACCTAACAAGGTTCATTTTAATTTTTTATCCTAGCAAGGCTCCAACAAATTTAAATCCAAAAGGTTTCCTTTAACTTGTTTGAATCCAACGTGTTTTGATTTTAGTTTTTTATAAAGAGAGTGGCCGTTTCCAAGATGACCCGATTTTTATTTTTTATTTTTACAAAAAAGGGTGATTGTCTTCAAGTTTACCCAATTTTCTTCTTTTTTTCCCATAAAAATGAGTGGTCATCTCTAAACTGAACCAATTTTAAATTTTTACAGAGAAGATCACCTCTAACTTGATCTAATTTAGATTTTTCAAAAATATCATTCTCTTTACAATCTTACTACTAAACTGAGCCTATGAAAAAATTGTTTTTTATGACTTCATACTATAAGCATTGTAAAAAGTGTGCAACTTTTTTTTTATTCCTAACTTAACTTGACACATAAAAATAAATAAAAGTGATGAAAAATAACAAAATAATTAAAATTGATTGGATTTATTGAAAATAATTTTTGTAGAATTCTTTATTTAAAAAATAATAGGGAGTCAAAATTGGGTTATTATAAAAAAAAAAGAAGAAGCAAACAAAGTGTCATATGCTTGCCTAGTTTTCAATAACCAGAGAGGTTGATGAAAAATTAATTTTGGGATTTTTAGTCCAAAAAACCAAATTTTGACTTTTTCTCCTAAAAATACCTAAAAAAACTCTAATAACCTCAATAAACTCATTCCTCATCTAAAAAAATCCAAATCAATTCAAAAACACAAAATTCAATCAAAAAAATTATCTTTAACCTCAATCTAATTTTTTCTGACAATATGAAAGGTAAAAAACACTTAAATGAGACTACTATCTTTAAGAGGAATATTTTGATGCCGAACTTGATTTTTTTTGTTAAGGTAATCTCGCTTTTATTTTTCGATGACCTTCTCTCTTTTCTCTCAAACTCAGGGATTGAGATGTGAACAAAATAAATTTTTGAATTAAAAAGTACAACTTTCAAACTAAAATGATCAGAAAAGAAATAGAAAAAAAATATGAAGGTATTGTTTTTTATCCAAAAAGGCCTTGACAACATAATACGAAAAAAAAAAGAAAGGGATGTATTTTTTTCTCACTTTCAATTTTTGCCCATTTATTTTTAATATTTTAAAAATAATAAAATTTAATTAGCACCAATCTAATATTGAGATGTTGTTTTGACACCGTGAGAACTTATAAAAAAATAAATTATAAAATTTAATTTTCAGTCAATATAATATAAACAATTAAAATTAAAGTAAAAAAATTAAAGATTAATAAAAACTAACAAAATATTATTCCAAGAACAATCTCTTTTAAGTTTTTCATAATAATATAATGTAATGTAATAAATAAGGATGTCTCACTTCATTTATATATTTTCAAAACATTATTTTGATGTAAGCATTTGGTGTTACTTGACACCATGTGGAGACAAGGTTTCACAAATCAATGCTGACACGTGTTCTTTGCTCGGCGTATTTAATGAGCCCCAACCGTCTTCTGCACCCTTAATTAATCCGTAATCTGCTAACACTGCCAAAGACTCATTCAGAGAGAGAGAGAGAGAGAGAGAGAGAGAGAGGTATTCCATTCTTTATGATCATCAGCTTCATTCCCGGATCTTGAATCCTTCAGATTTGCAGACCTAAGAACTTCAGCAGCCTGCCTGCCTGCCTACCTACCTAGCTAGCAAATCCCCCAAAATGCCAAGTGATGGGCAGCAAGTATCTCAACAATCACTTGAAATCAAACAAAATGACAAGTTCTTCACAAGGATTATGTCCAAAGAATCCTCCATGGCCAATTCTTCGAACAGGGTATATTATGGAGGTGCTTCAGGTGCAATTCCATTCATGTGGGAATCAAGGCCAGGTACTCCAAAGCAGACGCTTGCTGATACCTGCATCCCTCCCTTGACACCTCCTCCTTCATATCATTCATCTTCAAAATCAAACTCCATGCACAAGAATAATGCAAACCCAAATATCTTGACCACTTTATTCCAGAGGTTCGTCCGTAAAAGGACTCGTATGTCGCCATCATCTTCAATGTCTTCAACCTCCTCCTCCTCGTCATCTTGTTCGTCATTTTATTCATCACAATCAAACTTCATGAATTCAAAATCTAAAAAGAGCTACGGTTTTTCAAGTGCAAGATCGCTTATCTGCTACAGGTTTGATGAAAGAGACGATGACTATGACAATGATGGACATGGCCTTAGATCACCTATTTCAACTTTGTGTTATGATGTTAAACGTAAAGCCGTGAATGGGTGCCATGGTTACCATTTCATGAGGAACATGAAGAGTGCAGTTTTGTGACTCGTACGGCATGGATCATTGGGCTAAGCTAAGGCGCTGCCTTGTTTTTCTCCGCTTCTTCTCCCCCTCTTGTTGACATGGACGTGGTACTGCTAATGTATTGGTTTTATTTCAATTATCATGTAGAACAATATTGTGAGTATTGTTTTTGGATGTTATTCTTTCGGGGAATTATTATTTTAGCATGTTAAAGATTATCAAAATTAATGAGCTCGAAAGTCTTGATCACCGCAACACCTTCAAATCTATCCTGCTAGTAGTAACAAATCAATCTCGTTTCGTATTTCTTAGGAAGTAAATAGAAAATATTTTCTTATTGAAGGTAACAAAATAATTAACTTTATTGAAAATTATACTTGATTATTCATGATTGTCAAAATTATGGAAGTAGACAAATGGTAAAATGATAAGAAAAATGTGCAATGAGGCAATCGATCTACATAATAATTCTTAAATCACTTACGTAAATTATAATTATAAAAAAACTGAAACATTTAAGATAACAATTGTAAATCAAGACACCGATTGAATCGAATTAATAGTGCCATAATTGTTTTTTTTATCACTCAAGTTTTTTTTTTAATTTTATCTTTTCAAATTGGGGTCCGTTTGTTTGCTAGAAAGTAGTTTCTTTTTGGAAAGTGAATTCCAGGAAAGTGAATTCTGAAAAAGTGAATTATTTTCTGATGTTTAGTAGTGTAATGAAAAATAAGTTGGAAAATACTTTTCAAATTTGATATAATCATCAAATAATATGACGTTTCTAAATTTTTCACTACTTCCGGAAAGTGTTTTCCGCCTAAATTTTCCAGGAAAACACTTTCCTGGAAACTAAGCCAAATTTTCCTTTGATTGGAAAGTGTTTTTCATTGACCAACTTTCCTAATATCAAACAAACACAGGAAAGTTTGGAAAGTGGTTTCCCGGAAAGTGAATTCCGGGAAACAAACATAGCTTGGATTTATATGAGATTTGATTTAGTGTCTTGCTTTGATTGACTTCAAGTTGGGTTCTCACAATGTCAAAAAAATAAAATAAAATTGATGATCGATTGATGCTTGATTTGGCAAAATGCAATTTGATTTCATTAATTTAGAACAATTGAAGCTTTAGAGATCAAATTTGAAATTGAAATTAGTATTAAGGAACTGAATTGAATGAAATAGAGGGAAGTGATTGTTGCATGTAACTCAGAAGCCAGAGTGTGAGAAGGTTTGTTGCACTTGGATGACTCATGCAATGTACATTGTTCATTGGCTAACTTAGGTCGTGAATTTGACAGGCCAACTCAAGTTAACTTCAATATTTTTTTTAATTTAATTTTTATTCTCTAATTCAATCCTTCAATATTGGATTGGTGAGGAATTGGGCTTCATAATTATTTTTAATTTTTTTTTCATGGGGTTATCTCATTCTCATGACCTTGATCGCGAGTTTGGAAGGTTATTCCAAGTTGACTTGAATCGTTTTTTTATTTTTTTAATTAAGTATTTTTTTTCTAATTTTATCTTGTAACATTTTATTGATTGATAATTGAGTTTCATGAGTTTTTTTATTTACTTTTTATAGGATTATTAGGGTTTTATTACTCGGATTTTTGAATTTAATTAGTAGGTTATCCTAGGTTAGCACAGGTTAATTTAATAGGTCTTCGTCTAAGTATTTAATTTGTTTTTTTGTTAAATACATTATTATTTTAATATTTAAAAAAAGTGTTGTCTAATGATCATTGAGTTTTGAATTTATTATGAATTTTTTTTTATTAAAAAACACGTTAACAACATCTAGATATTTTATTTTTATACTAAAACAATTAATATGACCAACAATGTTGATGCATAGGTTACTGTTCCAATAGCATCTATTTTCTTTTCTAGATGAAATTATTGTATTTTTCAAGTAATATATAATTGTACTATAATATTAGTAATTAAAAAAAAATATCAAATAATTTTACTTACACTGTAATAGGGAAGGGAGTGTTTGATATAATTGATAAAAATAGTTTCGATATATAATTTTTTTGTGAAATTATATAATGTATATTTAGATAATACAAAAAATAATTTTTATCCGAGAAATTTGTGTTTATTAAAAGAGATAAGACTATAACACCCTTGGTATAAAATATAACACTAACGTTTAACACCCAGTAAATTCCCCTTGTCTGAATTTTAACAACTTCCAAATTTAAAAGCATAATAATAATAATAATAATAATAATAATAATGATGACTGGACCAGCCTCATTCTTCATCGGAATATAAACTGGCATTTTAATCGGAAGATTACACCAAAACAGACAGCCTTTCTCCTAAACAACACTATCAACAGCCGTTACATTGCCGCTTTCTCCAGAGCAAACTTAACATCACCACCCCTCAAACCTGCAACCTTACCAATCAAATCTCTCGTCCTCCACCGCCAATTACAAACTCTCTCAATCTCCTCGCCTGACCAATAACCTCGCGAGCATTCTTCTCACCATCATCAAAACTCAAACCTCGATGCACCATATACTAACCCGTGTGTTTGGTATTATGGTAGTTGTTATGGTTGTGATATAAAAAAAGTTGTTTTATAAAAAATATTTTTAGTTGAGGTTAGTTTGAAAAAATAAGTGTTTAGTTAAAACTGTGGTTAAAATTGAGGTTGAAGAAAAATTAGTTTAATGTGTTTGGTTAAGAAAGTTTTTGAAATTGAGGTTATAAAATAATTTTAAAAAATATATATTAATATTGATGGTTTTTAATTTAAATACTGTCGATTTAACTATTGCTATTATGTCATGAAATAAATAATACTTTATATAAAATATTTTTTATTGTTTCATTAAACTATTTATAATTCCATTACGTACAAAATTCATCGGACAAGAACTACAGTTTCCATGATTTTTTGAGCGTACAACAAAATCAGGTAAAATATCATCAGAAACAAAATTGAAATTACGATCAAATTCCGCAAATATCATGCCTTTATGTGATCTCCTTCTAATTTATGTAGTATTATTAAATAATATTAAACACTAATTTTTTTAATAAAATAAAATTAAATATTAAGTATTTTTACTCTTTTTTTTTTCACTCTCCACGCAGACAAGAAGAGCACCTAAAAGACTAAGGGAAGAGCAAAGGTAAAACAGAAGAGAGGAAAGTGGTTTCAGTAGGCCAGCCCTCCATCACCGTCATCATCATCTTCAAGTGTAGCAACAATTACGAAGGCTAGGGGAAGAACAAAAGGAAAACTATTGAGAACAGCCCTCGTGGTTGAACAGAAGAAAAATGGTTTCAGCAGGCTAGCCCATCTGTCTCCCTCGACGCCTCCAGCAGCGCCACGCCCAGGTAAGAACAGTTTTCATGGTTTTCTCATCTGGACAAAATCCATCCATACCCGAAGCACTGGTCAAGGAAGGAAGATGGGAACAACTTTATACTGTGTTTATAAACACAATTGCATGAACAGGAAACGAAAAGCATATAATTTCTGCTTCAGTAAAATTGAGTTTTGAATGCAAATAAAGGTGCGGTCCATGCATGAAAACTGCAGCTCATTTTGTAACCAAACAATATGTTGGTAATGTTAAATGAAAACGCTGCCGCAAACGCTTAGCCAAACGGGCTCAAATCCTTTTATCAACAGTGTCCATGAGTCTTCTGCGAAAAGAAATTAATTAAAACGGAAATTAGATTGTGTTGAGAAAATTGTGAAATTTAAATCTTTGGGCTAAAATAAATGTTATCATATAGACTTTAAACATTAAATAAAATAAAACAATTATTTATTTAGTTTAGTGTCGCCTTGTCTAGTTTCGTCCGGTCTATATAATATTATTCACTATATCAAACACTATCTAAAAAAACTAGCTTATTATCTCACCTACTTCATTATTTATATGAACAATAAAGCATGTTTTTTTAATTTAATTTAATTTTTTTATCCTTTACATTTTCTCTATTTTTTTTAATTTTTTTCTATTTCATCATTCAACAAAAATAATTAGCTTGCCACCTCACCTGCTACACTATTCATATAAATAGGGAATTACCCTTTCTTTTTTTTTCTTTTTCATTTCTCTTTTTTTATGTTCATCCTTTCTTTTTTCTCAACTTCATATTTCAATATTTTCTTGATTTTGAATTTGTCTTTATAAATTTTCCGGATTTGTCGCGTAACGCTGGTTCATCAAATCTGTCAGCATCTAAAAAAATAAAAACAAATTTAACAATATAACTTTTTCATGATAATTTTTCTTTTGAATAAAATAAAATAAATATTCTATAATTAAATTATTGTAAATATAATATATTAAGTTGAAAATTATAAATTATGGTTTTGATTTTTCTATAAAAAATATTTGTAATCTTGATATAATTTTATTTTTTATAAAATTATTTATTTTCATTTTCAACAAATGAACATATTTTCTAATTTTCCATTGAAAAAGGAAATTGAAAAACTAAAAAACTAAAAAGAAAAAAGAAAAACAATTTTCTATTACTTAAATACCCTCCTTTTCACGGAATCTATTAATTTTTGAAATAAAAATATGAAAACACATCATTTTCTGTTTAATATTTTCTGTTTTGACTTTTTAAACACATCATTTTTTACTTCTCTCAAATATCTTTAAAAAAAAAAAGAAAAAAGAGAGAGCAAAGAAAAATATTTCAATCAAATAATAAATAAAAACAATAATTAGAGATGAAATTAAAAAGAAATGTCATGAAAAGGGTTGAAATTAGCTAAATAATTAAAAATTTTAGAGCTAAGGACTGAATTAGAAAAAGGCAACAACATGCAATGACCATTTTAATTTAATTAGAGATGAAATTGAGAAAAAAATATTGAAATTAGATGAAAATAATATAAAAATTAAAGATTCAAGGAATGGATTCAATAAAAAAATAAATTAAAGGATCTTTTTAAAAATATAAAAATTTTATTAAAATTAAAATAACATCATTTTATTTGTGTGAAAACAATGTCATTTTATTTAAAGTGAAATGACATGTTTCACTCTTGTGACAATAAAAAAAAAAAACATAAAAAAGATGTCATTTATGTACAAATAGTACCCTCTTCCTTGTGCATGGACATGGGTTCAAATAGTACCCTCTTTCTTATGCATGATTTCTGCCACTTTTTTTTTTTCATGGTTTTTGGCTGGAATTTTCTCTCTCGCATGCCTTCTACAAATGCCAAATATCTAACCCTGTACGGATGGGTTAGATCCAGCCCCTGAAAAAAACTTTTTTTTTTCATTGCGCCAAGGTCAGGAATACTGTACTTTGTGGATTGCACAATATTTACCAATGCCAAAGTTAAAAATATTCATAGGTGAATATTTACTAACGCCAGAGTCAGTAATATTATAGGATGACCTTAAAAATAGAACAAAGACAAACTCTTAGTAATTAAAGACAAAACCAGAAATGCAGTTTGCTTCAGGTAGGACGTTTAAGGGGTGATAATATCTTCCATTTCGCGTACCCAGTCCCATACCATATAATTTTTTTTTTACCATTTAGGGTTCCTAGTAATCATAGTACTAGGTGACAACTCCTTAAACAAGATCTTTTTTCCCTAAAAAACAAGATGTCAGATATCTGTTCTTTTTCCAAGAAATTTATTTTTAATCGGTCATCACGATGTCCGGGTGTAACAATAGTATAAGCTATTTTACACCAAGTGACAAAAACAAAATATATGAACTAATTACATACAATATTAATTGAATAAATCTAAAGTAGGTTTAATGTCATATTACAACCCCAATAAAAGAGATTAATAATTAAGTTACGAAACATCTTTAATGTTGATTTCATTTATATTACAAAAGGTATTTAATGTATTCAAAAATTACATCATCTTCACCTAACCAAAAAAAATGCCAGGTAAGGTCTATTATTCTATCTAAGTCAGTAATAACCCTAAAAATAATTTATTTTTATAATATTAGAGTATGTTGCAATAAATACATATTAAACACACATATATCAATGATATAAGCAAAACTAATTTCATCAACTTTTTAGTAAATACATCAATCTATGTCATATTCCAATTTAGTACATTTCACTCAATCCTTAATGAACTTTTATTTCATTATAGTGCTTATTTAATTATAGCAATCACATTATCAAAATTCTTATTCCCAACATGTTTAATTCATGCCACAATTTGGTTTATCAAACACATCTAATTTGTATGATTGTGTGTGTATATCACGACCATATCTGGTTCACACCAGTGTTTTAATTTATAATATGTTTAAATTATGTCATTTTTCATCTCCCAAACATATTTATGTCATTTCGGCTTCCAAAATACTCAATTTATTCTAACCAAACACTCATGTTCTCTTACCACGTGATTTGCTATTTTAACATTTTTAACGATTATTTGTTTAGTTTAATCTCTCGTAGTCCATACTTATCATCACTAGGTTTTATCGTTTCAATTTATTTTTTAACCCAAGTTATGATCCTGCATACTATTTTTTACTTTTTTCCGAAAAGACTTAAGGCTTGCACTTTACCTTGACTTATTATTTCTAATGGAAACTTTTCTAACTTAGTGAGATTTCGATTGAGTTTCTTTTATCCAAAAATTTATCTAAATGTTGTCTTGCCATTTCCTATACTAAACATTTTATAAAATTCTAACATCATTATCACACGAGTAATTTCATATAATAACCTTATTTTTATCACATTTCAGATAATTTGCCAAACATGAATAATTGAAAATCCTAGATATATTATTATTTTTATTTATCCACAAACATTCTAAACAATTTCATGGTTGAACCATCGCGGAACTTTATTATATCACAATTCAAGAATAGAATTCAACAAAACATTTATTTCATGAACTCAATCACAAATTCTTATTAATCCAACACTCAATGCCATAAGTATAATTTACCACTTCTATTTAACAGTTGGGTTTCACCCAAGATTTTGTTAACAATTCATCCAGTCGATCATCTAGGCAATAATAACTTCATACAAGTCCATTTAAACCGAATTACATATTCCAGTCATCAAACAAATTGATGCCACTAGTCCATTGTCGGGCACTAGTCCCATTACTAGGTAACTAGTTCAACAACATAGCCTACTATTAGGCACTAGCCCTATTACTAAATAACTAGTTTCGCAACATAGCCCATCATCGGACAATATTTCTGACATTGACTTTTTTTTTCTCGATGTCATGGTCAAACATGAATTACATGTGATTATTGCAGTTATGATCGATAACAGTTCTTACATGGAAATTTTTTATCATTGTGGTCAAATACAAATTAAACATGATTATAACCATTACGATTGATAATAGTTCATACATAGAAATTTATGTTTTTGTGGTCGAAAGTTAATTATAAGTAATTTATCGTTGTTATGGTCAATCACACTTTATATCATATCATGTGTTTTTCACCTATGCATTTAATTACAACACATACCAATTTTTATCTTGAAGGCATAAGCTCTTAATTAATAATACGATACACAACACAATCAATTAACCATAATAAATTTAACAATTTCCAAACAAAGTTTAATTAGATAAATAGAATAAATCTCTTATCTTAACTTTTATTGTCCAAGTTCTTGAGAAGTTGAGTCTTACCCTGTAAGCTTCTCCTACAATTTCACATAACAATCATTATCACTCACATATTTCAATTTGAATTTCTTGATATCTCCATACAACACATCCAAACAAGTTCGTAGCCAATTTATATTATGCATTTACACATAATTCTTTAATCCTCTACATATAACCTTTCCAATAATTATCTTATTACTCCTGCATACAATTTTCTTGACATGCCTTACAATATGTTTTTATAATTTATACTTTGAAATATTTAACATTTATAGAAATTTAATAAATTCTTTGAAATGTTAGCTTAAAAGACTTGAATTTAAAAAGTTAAAAAC
>Ga0325402_1002401_pt1 | contig 16437 bp, 8 predicted proteins | sample PopdelMetagenome_22_FD_207212 | JGI IMG/M metagenome (GOLD analysis project Ga0325402, IMG submission 207212) | Populus deltoides microbial communities from Bellville, Georgia, United States - Xylem-PdKOR-R3 | ecosystem: Host-associated > Plants > Phyllosphere > Stem > Wood/Secondary xylem... | reverse complement strand
ATACTTTAACACAGATCATCAAGCAAGCTCCAATCATCACAGGATATGCAATGGTAGGCTGTAACAACAGAGAATTCACCACCTGGTTCATGGGTTCTACATCATAAAATTAAGCTTTCACGTTATTAAGCTTTGGAACTCCTTCATGTTGAACATGAACAACCAAAATGCCTACATTATTCACTCATTAATCTTCCAAAAATTTATCAACTATTCTTCCCCGGCCATCCACAACTCACTCTTTATAAGAAAACCTTCTGCCAAATATTGGACATGGACCCTTTTCTCTTTGGAACCAAACCCAACTGACTAAAAGTCATTATATCATCTTTAAAAAAAAATTTAAGAAATCAGCTTGGGTCATTAATCCCCAGATAATCTTTAATGACACAAGTCCTTCAGTTCATCAAGTGCACTCTTATGTGCTCTATCGTATCCCCCCAACAAAACTTTGATGCACTTTGTCAATAGCCTCGCGCGCCCAGGGGAGATGAGATGTCTACATTGTATACACCAGTATAGTATGGACTACAAAAATGCAGAGTGCGACTCCTCCGGCTACAGAAAAATTGATTATTTTTCAAAGCTGACAATTTGCTCTAAACTCTCTCAACAATATCTTTGAGGTCAGATATCAATACAAAACCATCTACATTGCTGATTGCATTTGATACCTGTTTACAAGTGTTTTTGGAGAAGAAAATATTGGTTTTGAAAACACCAATTTTTTTACCAAATGAGGCACACAACTTCTTTAAGCATCCCAAAATAACATCAATATGATTTTACAGAAGACTCCACAGTGTATTTAATCACCAACGAAAAACAAATGTGAAATGCAAGACCCATCTTTTCCAACCCTACAGGATTCCATTTTCTAATATGCACTTGTTATGTAATTAAATGAGTAAATTCTTCCATGCATGATACATAAAATATACCAAGAAAAAGGGTCGCCTTGTCTAATGTCATGTGAAGGACTGAATTTTTCTGAAGCTGCTCCATTATAAAGCAACTGCATAGAAAAGGACCATGAACATGACATGCAAAAACCGAAACAATATAGATCTCTATCAACGAAACAACATAACCAAAGACCAAATTAATAGCATCTTTAAGCCAAGTATGAAATCCATAAAAACATGAAATGCACAAACACAAAGACCTCTTATCACAGTCTCTTTCATCCACCACTGACCCAAACATCATTAATTAGCATGTCTTTCCCTAAGAGCATCAAGAACCCGAAAAAAGGACTTTAAAAGCTCAACATACATCCACCACTGACCCAAACATCATTTAATTAGCATGTCTTTCCCTGTGAGCATCGAGAACCCAAAAAAAAAGGACTTAAAAGCTCAACATACAGCAAGAATAAAATCCAAGGAACAACTTAAAATAAAACACATCTCTCTCAGAATCCTCGTCAATCACTTTGTGGGCAACATGTAAAGAAGACAGTCCAAACTAATTAAAATACTTAACTAACCCTATCATCTGCCTCCTATCATTCACACTGCTACTGCACAACACTAATTTATTTTTCAAAACACGATTACACATAGATGGCTCAGTAAAGGACTACCCCATGGATGATGGAAAAGGCTTAAAGTCTAATTCAGTTAGTTCCCTGACACTAAACCCATGGATGCAAAACAACTGGAAAAACTCAAAGCAGGGACCTAAACCAGAAGCAAACATGGTCTGTGTCTGATCCATAAATGGAGGTGAATAAGTTGCATGATGAACCGCTACATAATTCCTTACCTGCACATAAAAGGGGCATGGAGAAGCTTGGGAATGTCTTCAAAAGAACCAACCTAACCAACTTATACCTAAGTCAGCAAGCTACAACAGCTATTCCTTCTCCAAATTTTAAACCTTTTTAAGATGAAAAAAAACTAAATTCAAATTCCAACCCCAAGAAACACACAAATAACCCAGCACCATGTAGCTTGCAGCCAAATAGAAGAAGATAAATCTGAAAAAATGAAAAAAAAAAATTGATGCTTGAGCAACAAAAAACGTAACTCACATGTCGAAACCTTGCCATGTTGCCTTTGATGCAAGAGAAGGCCACTACGGCAGTAACCTTCCAACTCTGCTCTAAGTCCCCACGAACTGCATAGAGAGAGTTTTTAGTACAATTCTAATTCATCAAAAAAAAATCCAGCAACATCAATAACAATTTAATGCAATAACACAGAAATAGCTCCCAAACCGAAGGATTACAATCCCACAAAAGAAGAAATTAGATTAAAATCTAAAACCCAGCACGAAATAAAAGTGCAGATATATCCTAGAAATAAAAACCCATTAACCAAAAACAACAAATAAAAAAGAATCCATAATTTCCCAACCAGGAATCAAAAAAGATCATGAGAAACTAGGATTTCAAAGGATACACCTTCCTTTGTTTTTTTTCACAGATTCCTATCTACATTGAAAGCACCATCGTAGCACCACCGACCTCATCATCGTTGGTGCAAGAGCAAGACCCTCTCACTGGATCCTTTTCTTCTCCATAACAGCCTCTCTCGTATGTCTTTCCCCTATCTGTTTGGTTTCAAAAAAGAAGAAGGTAAAGAAATAGATTAGCTGCCAAGAAGTTAAAAAGCAAAGGAAAACCATGGCCTCCAAACAACCACGCCTCTCAATAAATGGAAGGGACACAGAAAGCAGGAGATGAAATTGAACATAATATCGCGAGATCAACAAATTTTCTGGCGAGAAACACTGCATAAATCCACAATAAAATACCTCACAATACACAGTATTTATCTGATTTTTTTATATATATAATTTTGGGTTCATACAAAAAGAAATAAGTAGTGAAATTGGAAATTGACAAATTTAAAACTTTTTGTAGATTAATGATAATAATATTTTCTTAGTAAAAAAAACCAAAAAATAAAAATAAATTGTCTTACCAAAACGGATAAAATTAGCAACATAAAATTTTATCACTAAATTTGAAATAATAATAAAAAAAAAACTTTTGTAGGCAGTTTGTTTTAGGAATTCCAGCTGCTTTCCATGATTTTTTAAATTTTTTATTTTAAATTAATATTTTTAAATTATTTTAATGTCACTAAACTAAATTTTTTTAAAAAAAATATTTCTATATATTTTTAAATAAAAAATAATCACTATCACACTCTCAAATACTATTTTAATATTTATTTTCTTAATTTAAAATAAATATCAAAAAATCCCTAAAAAATAAATAACCAATACAAATTAGTATATTGGCACACAATCCATAGCGGGTTAATATCAATTTTTTAAAATATAAAAAAATATTAAAAATATAGAAAATATTTTAATAAAGTTATTAAACCTAATCAAGTAAGTTAATTTTTAAACTTTCACTCTGTTTTTTGTCAAACTCGGGCGTCTTGGGTCTGATAATTAAGCTTAAACAGCAAAAAGTGAGTTTAAAAGCATTAATTATAACTTATTCCCTTCTTCTCTTGTTCGATAAAACCAGTTAATTGATCCATAAAATTTTAAAATATAGTTTTAGGTATACTTTTGCACTGTTATTTTTGAATTTTTTTATTGACCCAAGTTCCTGGGTCTGCCAACCATATCAAATCCAAGTACTTTGGGTTTGATAACTATGCTTAAACAACAAAAAGTGAGCTTGAGAGCATTAATTATAACTTATTCTCTTCTTCTCTTGTTCAATAAAACCAATTAATTGATTTTAAAATTTTAAAATATAGATTAGGTTTGTTTTTGGTTTGTTTTTGCATTGTTATTTTTAAATTTTATTTTTGATCCAAGTGTTTGGACCTAGCAACTATGTTAAACTTAAACGTCTTGGGTTTGATAGCTATGCTTAAACAACAAAAGTGAACTTTAGAGCATTAATTATAACTTATTGTCTTCTTCTCTTGTTCAATAAAACCAATTAATTGATCCTTAAAATTTCAAAATATAGATTTAGGTTCGCTTTTACACAGTTATTTTTTAATATTTTGAATTTTATTTTTGACCTATGTGTCGGGGCTTATTTTTGAATACCAAACCCAATATAGTTGCCAGACCCACGACGTTTTTGCTGGCATGGATGTCGAAACTAAGGCGTGTCGGCCTGGCATAGTTGTTAGACCTAAAACACTTGGGCCTCGGTAGTTGCTTGACCCAGACGCTTGGCCTTAACGTAGTTGCCTGGCCCAAGGCGTTTGAGCGTAGAATGGTTGCCAGACCCTACCAAAGTACCTTTGTTTGGCATGACTTAAGCGCCTAGGTGTGGCATGACTTAAGCACCTCGGCTTAACAACCATGCCAGACCTATGCGTTTTTTTTAAAAATATAGTAATTCATATATAATTTTTCTAAAAACATATTTATTTTATGTTTTCAACTTTGTCTTTTTAACCAAATATATTTTTATCTTTTTCTATATTTATTTCTTCTATTTTGGAACATTAACCACACACATCCCTAAAAATCACTTATTTTTTTAATGAAGAAATCATCTACAAAATTGCACAAATTAAGATAGTCAAAGGGACAATAAGTCTTTTACATATACAATATTTTCTTTTCCTACAACATAATGTATCAATTCAAAAATTCAAAGGTTTTCTCTTGTGATCATATATTTTAAATTTTCGTATATACTAATAGTTATAATGTAGAATAAACTCTCATTGTAACAAACTTTGACAATTAGATTATGTAACATCTCAAATTTTTTAAAAAGTATTGAACCTTTTAAAAAACTATCTAACACTTGGATGGAACATATAAAATTAATATTTTCATCCATAATGTTTACAAAAAAGAAGTTTATTTTTTAAGACTTGAAATAAATTACTTAGAACTCAATATTGTTTTCCCATTATTTTCTCTTCGAATATAAAAAATTTATAAAATAAAATGCACAAACAAAAAAGAATTTGCAGCTAAGTTCTATTGTATATAAATGAAAAATCATGTTTGAATGAGGCAATATTTGTTTTTGCAGTTCAATCATGCTTTTAAAATTTTTAAAATTTTTTGATCCAGGCGCTTGGGTTTGGCAGACCTAGGCGCGGGGGTTGCCAAACCCAGGCGTGCTAGTCTGGCATGGTTGTCAGGAAGAGAATAATTGTGCACTCTAGTTACTAGGAGAGAGAAAAGAAAAAAAACACAAATAATCGATCACCAACGGTAATTTAACCATTATATGTCTACATGCGTCACGCCATGTGGAAGAGAACATAATTGCGCATCAAGTGAGATGGTGAATGACCATATTTAACCACCGAGAAGCGTTGTACGCGCCTCTTTAATAGCCCGGGTACCACCTATTCGCTGTGGAAGAAAACGAAAGCCAAAGAAACGTCGTGAAAATAAGAGAAATTAAAAGTGAAACTAGGGGTGAGCAAAAAAACTGAAAAATCAATTAAACCTAAAAAACCAGAAAAAATAACCGAAAAAATCGAACCGCGAAAAAAACCAATTAGAATTTTGAAAAAATCGATCGGTTTGGTTCGGTTTTATAAGCTTGAAACCAAAAAAACCGAATTGAATTGAACCCAAATGAAAAAAACCTGAAAAAAGTGAGCCAAATCGGAAAAACTAATTTGAACCGGTTTTTGTTCTAAAAAACCAAACCGAACCGAAACCAGTCGGTTTGAACCGGTTTTGGTTTTTTTTTAAATTTTGATTTGGTTGCTTTTTTTTTATAAAAACCAAACCGAACCGAAAATAATCACCTCTAAATAAAATTACTATTACAATTCATAATAAAAAATCTCTTGATTTATAGTGATTTTTTCATATTATTTAGCTCTTGATATAATCATATTTTACCTGGACATCTCTAAAATAAAAAAAAGAGAGAAAAAATATATAATTATTAAAAATTATTTTAAAATCCGGACCTGACACGAATAATAAAATCCAAACCTTGGAAAAAAAAACGGATTTTCTTTCTATTTCTGACGTTAAATATAAAGAGGGATAGGAGGCATTATTAATCTATTTTAACACAAAAACCAGCTTCTTTTAAAAAGACGAAAACAACCCTAACACCGACCCGCACATGCATCTGCTTCTCCTTTTCAAAAACCCTCGCTGGTAAGTGTCCCTGTAGGGACAACCACGGCCTTTTCAATTTCTAGGGTTTTCTACTCCGATTCTTCTCTCTTATTCAATTCCAATCGTTTTTCTCTTTTATTGATCATGATTGATTTTTTCTCTGATTCCTGGTAATTAATTTGACCTTTTTCTGAGCTGTACAGCCGGTTCTTAATCACCGACCGACATTATCGAAATTAGGGTTTTATTGTTTTTTTTTTTTTTTTTCTGAATTGATGGTGCTTGTAATTGATAATGTGTTTCTTTTGAATTTGCAGCAGGAGAGGAAACCCTAATTAATTAAAGATGTTGACAAGGAGATATAATTTGGAAGGCAGTGATTTTAATAACCTTAAAGCTCATTGCTTTTCCAATTCAAGTTCACTGAATAATCTTTTGGATGATTGGCGGAAAGACCCTAACATTGATTTTTTTCGGGGTTTAGTTAGAAACAACATGTAAGTTTCGTATTTATTTTTAATTTTGTTTTTCGTTTAATTTTGTGTTTGTTTATTGTATGTGAGATGCTGAATTTGTTTTTTTTAGCGTTGAGATTCTCGAAAAGGATAGGAATTATCAATTGCAATTACAAGGATGGGATTATGTTAACGTGTTAGAGAACCAGTTGTTTTTTAAGGCTGTTTCTGAGGTAATTTCTTGTTATCTTTTCTATGATTAAGTGATGTTAAGATGGTTTTATATGTCTGTTTCTTTTTGGTTTTGGTTTTGGTTTTGTTGAGGTTTAAAGATGGGTTGTTGTTGTTAACGTTGCCGCATTTTAGCTTATTTTGAAAATTCTTGCTGTTTTGAGTTACTCTTTGAATATGAAATTGTCTATGGTTAATACTAAAATGATCTTATGAAGGGAAAAACTGAATGTGGGATTTGTAGTACTTGAAAAAATGAAGAATCAGTTAGGCTTGCTCTGCTTATTTTTCGAGAGCATTAAAGTGACATCATTTGTATTTGTGCGCCTTTGTAGGAGGAATATATCAATCTGGACACTCTGAGAAATAGATTACAAAGTTTAATCCTACAGCAACACAATGATGCAAATTGTGGTCAGCAAGGATCCAAATTGACAGCAATGCAAGCTTTGGGTTTGACTCAGGGGTGCAGTTCAGATGAAGGAAACCTTATTTTCAATAGTTACCCCATCATTGGCAACAATAATTATAATCTGATGGGGGCTGAAGAACAGGATCATTTTGGCTTCCAAAAAGGTGAGCAATCCATCCATTTTTATAGGACTTACTGAGAAAATGGATACTCTACTTTTATGTCTCACAATGCAATTTCTTTTCCATAGGATTATTTAACAACGAGTTTAATCTAGGAACCACAAGTATGTACAATGCTTTCACTGTGGCCTCAAAGCAGATCGGTAATGAGATGGATTCCTCTCCTGATATAAATTCGTCCATCACCACTATCTCTAGTGGTGATGGGTTTCCCGAAACTGGAACTTTTGACAGTGGACCAGTTTTTTCTCAAGGAGATCATCCATATCATCCTGAGGCCTTCAAAGACATTTTTCAGCAGCAACATTTTGATCAAAGTATGTTTATCTGCATTTCAACTAAGAAGTCTTAGTTTTTTAAAAGAATATTTTATACCTTAGTTGAGGTAATTGCTGCACATGGTATTACTTTATGCAATTCTGTAATAGCGAGTCATTTATGGGAATTTATAAATATTGAGTAAGTGGTGAATGACAGACAACTTGTGCTTGCACACCAGTTTATGCAAAATCTAAATCACACTTGCAATTTTGAGTATGTTTTCTTTATTCCTTGCTTTGGTTATTCTAAACTGTGGTTATTCTTGGTCGCTCTGCTTTTCTTTTTACTTGTTTCTTCAAGGTCTTAAAGTATGATTGTGGCTGATGATGCTTTTCAAAACTTTTGTTTAGCTCTTGGCAAGTCCAATGTGAAATATCCTTTAGTTATTGGTTCTCTTAATGGATCAAGGAGAAATGGACTTGTATTGCCCATGTCATATTATACAACATGATCACATTTGCAATAAAGTACAAGCTTTTATCACTATAATCTGGCATTTCATGAATAGGGCTTCCAACTTTGTGATTTGGTGATGTCCTGGTGTGTTTGATTCTTTCCTGTCATCCTGTTACCTTGAGATTTTTTTTCTATGTTGGCATACATCCCGTTCTTTGTTTTTATCAACATGCTTGTGTTTATCTTTTATGTGGCATTCCTATCAGATCTCTAGCTATTGTTTTGCTCGTTCTTTTGTATGTTTTGGTCATCACTTTGTCCTCATGAGTTCAACCATTTATGTCAGGCAACTTGAATTTGGTGAAACTTGGAAGCTTGACAAAAAATGAGAACCATTATGGTATGCCTTTGTCCACTTTAGGTGAATGCTTGGAGTATTCAAATTCAATTCTGCAGATCCCAGATTACTCTGGAGTCTCAAGCATTCTACCAAGTTCCAGCACAAGGTTTGGCATAACAAATTCAACTCCTGATAAGCTACTGGAATCTAGAGCACAAGTATTAGAACAGACCCAGCAGCAGTCTTGTCAGTTATATGGACAGTTTAATAAGGCATTGGAGGTCAAAGTACCAAGTCACTTAAAGGATCACAATAAGTCTTGCAGGCCAACATCTGGACATAAATCTATGCATTCTCAGCTCCCGCTCCCTTCAGAACAATCACACGGGGTTCATGTGCCTTCAAAAAGTTCTGCACCTCTTCAAAAAGTGGCAAATTTAAATAACCTGCCATTTTTTTCTTCAAGAGAAAAGGTCTTAGCTGCTTATATCAATTCCAAGAGATCAACGATCCCAATGGTGGACTGCCTAGATTCTTTCCTTAAGCATTTCCATTCAACAGTGTGTGACAATAGCAAGTGCTATTGTGAAAGTCTTCGCCCACTGTTATTGCATTTTGATAACTGCCTCCAAACTGATTGCCTTGTATGTGCTCCTAGCCGAATTCTGTGTAAAACTGATAAACTTGGTCAGAACTCTAAAGAGGTGAAGAGTGGTCATAAACGGGAGATCATTGATACAGATTCTAGTGGTTATGGATCTTGCTGTTCAGGAGACAAAATGCCTCCATCAAAGTGTCAGAAGATGGAAAAATATTCTTATTACTTTTCATCTGGAGATGGAATCGCATCTGTGGTTGCTCCATTCTTGGTTCAATCTGATGGTCTTGGAGGACCCCTGCCATTGAAGCAATTGCCTGAATCTCCTGTATCTATTAATTCTGAGTTTCTTGGGGTGAATAATGAATCACTGATGAATTCCATGGAAAATCCTACAAGCTCTGATCAGATCAGGAGCAAAGCTGCAGATAGTTATCCCAGATTGATTTGTGAGAGTTTTTCTGTTCCTTTTAAGGAGCACATTGTTGGTTGTAGTTCAGGAGAGATGGACTCCAGAAGTTCTAGTGGAGTTGCAGACGTTATGAAAGGTGACTGCAACCAATTGATGAATAATTGTATGCCTATTGTCTCTGAAGAGGTTGGCGCTGCTTTTAACAAGGAGGCGATCCAAGTCATATCTAAATTTCATTTAGCCAAACCAGCTATAGAGCATGAGCTAAAGGCAACAGTTGCTGAACATGAAGATGGAATGAAATCAGAAAGTCCAAAGATGAGAGGTGCTTCCTTAATTGATTTTTTCACACCAGAACAGATAGAAGGACACATGTCCAGTCTTGAGCAGTCGATGTGCCAGGTGAATACATCAGCATTACTATATATATATATATATATATATATATTAATCTTTAGAGACTAGAAGCACATTTTTTCTGTAGATGTTGCATCTTGATGCTGAAATTGAAAGATTAACATATCATATCGGCTTAATTCGGAAATCTTGCTTAACCTCTCTGAGTGAGTTATTTGAATGCAAAAAACATGCACAGAAGAGAAAGAGCGAAACAAATGAACATATCCTTTTAATTGAACCTTTCCCAGCTATCTGGGCCTAGCTACAGAATCTTCTTTCTGATGTTTTCTAGACGGGGCCATGAATTATGATAAGAGCTTACCATATTGCTTCTGAGTGCTCGCAACTGTTTTGCACACTTTGTTTTTCTTGTTGTTTCTTTTCCTTTACATTGTAGCTTAGGTCATTATTGCAAATGAGTAGAGATTTTACTTGGTGTCTTAAAGTCAATCCTCTAAGAGTGAAAATAGTTGTGTTAAAAATGGGAAGTTATGTAAATAAACAACAGACCATGTGCCAATCACCGTTACTATGAGCCTTTTGATATGAATGGAAACTAGGGAGTCCAGTGATATATATGCTTTGGTGTAACCTTTATAAATTTGATCAATCAAACAGGAAAGAAATGTCATGGAAGTTAAGTAGATTGGATCTGAAGTCTAAGTAGCTGCAGATCTACTTGGGCAAAAGCTTGAGTCTGTATCCAATGTGTGAAGTTGTGTGTTCATATATTATTTCCTAGAAAACATGTGGCTTCTCACCTGGAGTTCAACATTTGCTCTTCTTTTTCTCATTTTGTTATTACAATTATCTATTTATATTGTCTGCTGACTTGAGGATATCCAATGTGTGTAGCTGTGTGTTCATACTCTTTTTGATGAACACTAAACACATTTGTGCATCTTCTTTTAGAGAAAATCAAATGAAGAAGACAAAATAATAAATCATGTCAACGAGAATCGATGCCAGTTATGCGCAGAAGATAAGCTTTGGTTTGCCCCAGTGCCTATATATTGCTCGTGTTGTGGTGCTCGTATCAAGCGGGGGGTGATTTATTACACCTCATCAGATGAAAATGGCACACAGCCTTGCTTTTGTTCCTTATGCTTTAAGAGTTCTCCACCTAAGAAGATCACATTCTATGGAATTACCATTCTCAAGGAAAAGCTTCACAAAAGAAAGAATGACGAGGCAACTGACGAACCCGTAAGCTAAGCATAATAAGTTTATTTTGTTAAATCTGTTCATTTACAAGGGACCTGCTCTTAAGTCTGCTGTGCTCTTGTAGTGGGTCGAGTGTGATAAATGTAAAAGGTGGCAACACCAGATATGTGCTCTGTTCAACGATAAAAGAGATATGGAAGGAAAAACTGAGTACATCTGTCCCAAATGCTGCTTGAAAGAAATGAAAAGCGAGGAGTACATGCCATCTACTAAGGCTGCTATTTTTGGTGCAAAAGATCTGCCTCGTACCATCTTGAGTGATTTCATAGAAGAAAGACTTTTTAGGCGTCTTAATCAAGAGAGAGAAGAAAGAGCAAAGTTTATGGGAATGAACATTGACGAGGTTAGTTCTCAGATGCAAATTTTTACAAGGATACTGTGTTTTTATGTGCCTTGTTGTGCATAAATAGTTGATAAATTGTGAACTGATTGTCCATTGTAGGTCTCAGAATATGAATAGAAAGCAATGCAATTAAATATGAATTGACCCATATTTAATTTGATTCCTTCATATCATATAAGCTTATAAAAGAGCAAGCATTTGTGGGTTTGAATGGGAATTTGTTGTTAAAGAAAGAAAATGGATACAAAAATAACAGTTCTAAAGGACTAGATATTTATGATTATATCTTTTCACTCAAATCTGTCTTCAAAATCTAATTTATTATGATCAATGTTATGGACCTTTTAAGTGTGTTGTTTTCTTGAAAATAAAAATGAATGTAAAGATAAACATTTGCTAGAATTATGTGGTAATGGACAGTTCATGCTTAGGTCTGATTTTTCTCTTTTGCATTTTTTTGTTATTGTTTAGTTTACAATGGATGGGGTTTCTTTTATACATGCTCTACAAGCTTAGCCTAGGAACTAGTTTAATATGTATGTTCTATTGGTTTCCAGGTTCCAGAAGCTGAAGATCTTGTTCTAAGAGTGGTGCTATCTGTTAACAAACAGTTGAAAGTGAAAGAGAAGTTTCTGGAAATCTTCCATGGTGAGAACTACCCTGCTGAATTTCCCTACAGATCAAAGGTAAGAGGTTGCAGTTAACAGTTAACCACATGCCTAATATTTCTTCATGATAATTCTTTCTGGACAATTTGGGAACTTCTTTAAACTCTCAAAAAATAATAATGGCATCCCAAAATTGTACTATACAGCAAGGACCTTCCTTGATCTTTCCCAAAATATAGGGGTCTTTACCAATTTATGCCTCATGTCTTAATTTGCCAAAACTCATAGAAGCGCAAATATTGATAACCATTGGCACAAGGATGTTAAGCGTTCCTTTATTTTGGTTTCTGTAAATTCTCTATCTTTTAGTATTGTGGCTGTTTATGTGGTTTATGATACAACCTCACTGCTGGTTCTGTTCCCTTTTAGGTGATTCTTTTGTTCCAGAGGATTGAAGGAGTGGAAGTTTGCCTTTTTGGCCTTTATGTCCAGGAGTTTGGCTCAGAATGCAGTCAGCCAAACCAACGCAGTGTTTATATTTCGTATCTTGATTCTATCAAGTACTTCAGGCCGGAGACAGAAACTTCAACTGGAGAAGCTCTTCGTACATTTGTTTACCATGAAATATTGGTATGGTACTTCACATCAGTTACTACTTATTTGGTATTTGTTATTTAGTAACTGGAATGGCTCATTTTTATTTTTACTTATTTTTGCATCCTCAGATAGGGTACCTTGAATACTGCAAGAAACGGGGTTTTGCAACCTGCTATTTATGGGCCTGTCCTCCTATAAAGGGAGAAGATTATATCTTATATTGCCATCCAGAGAACCAGAAGACTCCAAAGTCTGATAAGCTGCGACAATGGTCTCTCTCTCTCTCTCTCTCTCTCTCTCTCTCTCTCTCTCTGTCTCTGTCTCTGTCTCTGTGCGCGCACGCGCGCGTCTGTATGTGGGTGTCTGTTTGTCTGTCTGTGTGCGTGTACATTTGCAGGTTCAGTGGCAGTGCAATTCCCTTGACATTTGAGCATAGGTTAAGTTTCAATCCTATTATCCTTTCACATCCTAATTAGCCATTAAGCTAGTTTATGTGATCTAAATGGCAATGATGTCATCCATTAGGTGTGCAACACGTTTACATAATGTTTCAAATATTAGTCTGCTTTTGATGGAAGAATGAATATGATGCAAAAATCTAAAGGCTAAGAATTAAATTGCTCTTTTTTTATCCACAAGGTTCAATATGAAAATCATTGAACCACATAGACCTGCACTGTCACTAACTTGCATTTCCATTTGTAGTGATGGTTTGAAGTGTCTCTCAGTGTTGTTTAGGGGCACACTGGTTTTATTTTGGTTTCACCATTTTATAGCAACATAACCCTATCCTTGACTTGGGCCCACTGATTTTTGTTTGCTCAGATCCCCATGGCCACTGCTTTGTTTGACTTTTTTCCCTTCTCCCTTCTAAGTGAATGTTTTGACAAACTAACTAAGCTAAAATATGCAGGTATCATTTGATGTTAAGAAAAGCAGCCAAAGAAAATATTGTGGTCAATTGTACTAATTTATATGACCACTTCTTTGTCCCTACTGGACATTTTTACTCGAAGATAACAGCAGCTCGTTTGCCTTACTTTGATGGTTGCTACTGGTATGATGCTGCGGAGGATATCCTCAAGAACATTGAACAGAAAACTGGAGTATATGCAGAGAGGAAGGTGAAGAAAGTAATGACAAAAAGAACTCTAAAAGCCATGGGGCACACAGAGTCCTCTGGTGGAAACACCAAAGCTATTCTAGTAACAAATCATGTAATCCACTGATACTTTTTTTTTGTTTCTATTTGTTTTGTTAGATATTTCTGTTCATGCAATCATCGGAAGTTTATCATTATCTTTGTGACTTCCTAGTCAACTAAGAGTTTCAGTGAATAATTTAGGAGTTGATGGGGCAAAACTGAGAGCTTAAACTTGTTTGTTTCTTATATCTAACTAAGTAGCTGCTAAGTGTATTGCAAAATAGCAGAACCATCTCTTATTTAATTGTTTCAATTATCTCTTACACATGGAAAACTTTGTAGTGCAGAAACTATATCTATCAAGGTAAATCATTTCATCATAAAGCATAGTTTAGACTCCTGAAATAATAAAACTAACAGTTCATGATATTAGTTATAGTGATATGGTATCTTAGGGCAATAATTCAATTTTTCAGATCACGTCTTAGAGTTTGTCAACCGTCCCAAGCATCTAAATCTAAGCTATTTTTATTGGCTTTTGATTTTATACCTATTATTTTCCAAAGCAACTGGAATTACAGGAAGGGAAAATGTGTAGCAGCATAATTTTGCACATGCATGGCCTACATGTCACTACTTGTTTTGACACTTGTTTCTTTTATGAATTCCGAAGCTAATTGAGTGATTGCTTTTTTGTTACTTAACTATGCTATTCTTTAATTTTGTTATATTTCCTCTCTCCCTTGATCAGCTGAGGGGTGGTCCCATGTGTGGTCGCAAGGAGGACTTCATGGTTGTTCATTTACAACACGTATGCACTCATTGTCATGAAGTGATGTTATCTGGAAGCCGATGGTTTTGCCGACAGTGCAAAAATTTTCAGCTATGTGAAAGGTAATTAATGTAAATGGCGCCTTAAACCATGATGGTGCTTGTCATTTTACTTGAAACATTGTTTCCCACTATTGTCTGACCAAATGGTGGAATTATTACTTGGAAATTAATTGTAGTTCAATACGCATTTGCAGATGCCATGTTGTAGAGAAAAACCTCAATGGGGAGGACTCGCACTCCTTAAATAACAAGGAAAAACATTTACTCTTTAAGGTGAGAATCCCTGCTAAAATTACAGGATGATATTTGTAATTGCAAAGATGACACAATTGATACCTCTTTCTTTCTTTTCTTTTCAGGTTATGGTGAAGGGGATACCGTCCGATACTGAGGATAATGATGCTGTTTTAGAAAACTGGCATTTCGATAATAGACATACTTTCTTGGGTCTTTGTCAGAAGAATCATTATCAGTTTGATACGCTTCGCCGAGCCAAGCATTCATCAATGATGATCCTGCATAATCTTCATAATCCAACATTGCCAGCAGCTGGGACAATGTGCAAAATTTGTCATAAGGATACTGATACACTGGATAGAGATGTCTGTGCTGCGTGCTATCACAAGAAAGACAGTTCTTTGCATGTCTATAAGTTGAATCAATGCTCTCCAGCAGCTAATTATGGAACTGAGAATGTAGATGCTCATCAAGAAGCACTTCAGGCATGATGAATCTCCCTCACATGTTACTGGTCTTTAAGCCATTGTTTTAATACAAATGATTCAAGTTCTTCGTGTTCGATTTTCTTTCTTCTCATGCATACATAGGGGATGTAGGACCGTGTGTGTGCGTGCATTGCTAGACATGTTATGGATTTAGAATATTAATGCTCTGTTTGACATTTTGCTAATTTGGTGGCGCAGCTAAAGGAACAAAATCTTTCTAATTTGGTGGCACAGCAACAAAAGGAACTGCTAACTCTTTTAATGCATGCCACTCATTGTCGAGCAACAAGTAGTGACCCCTGCTCTTACCCAAAATGCCTCCAAATTAAAAGGTTGTTCTGCCATGCAAGGAAGTGCAGCATTCGGTCCTTTGGGGGCTGTCAACACTGTCAGAAGGTATGGTACTTGTTGAAGCTACATGCGGGAATTTGCAGACAAACAGATTGCCGTGTACCACGCTGCATGTGAGTTCACAGTTTCCATTTCCAGTGTCACTTCCTAATCACGTGAGTTTAAACCATACTTGATTTGCCAGATCCATGTTTTTTAGTGTTTGTTTTAAACTTTGTAGAGATCTAAAAAACCACATGGAGCTGGAACCTGGAGGATGATTAGTCGGCAGCAAGCACCTGAAAACCAAGTGGCAAATGATTATCCCAACTGTATATATGAACAGACTTGTCGACATTCCTAACCAAATACTGCGTGCCAGAAAAGAGTGAATTGTACAGTTAGCTAGGCTTGAAAGTTACGGAATTTTGTTAGTGGAAGAGGAAAAGGTCTGTAACCTAAGCATATAATTAATATTGTTCTTTTTAAGCTAGAAGTTTACCCTAGAATGATAAGATAATCTCAATCTTAGGAAGTTTTTTTCCTTCTAGTCTAGGGTTATTTATGCTGTCAGCATGGCAGATCACTGGTCTCTAGTCATGTGCAGCTGTATCTATACATTGTATATCATCGAGTATATATAAATATTATATTATATTAATTAAGTATCAAGTATAAAGCTAAAAGTATGTGGGAAAACACGTGTTTTCCCACATCAATTAGGATTACAATCTACAGTGTTTGTTTATTTTTTTGTTATTGATTTTGATGGGTCATGGTTTCTATAAACCCCTATCATTTAAAAGCTCACACAAGAAAGTCATAATCCAGGTTGAGATTATATCCTTCT
>Ga0325402_1002400_pt1 | contig 16438 bp, 10 predicted proteins | sample PopdelMetagenome_22_FD_207212 | JGI IMG/M metagenome (GOLD analysis project Ga0325402, IMG submission 207212) | Populus deltoides microbial communities from Bellville, Georgia, United States - Xylem-PdKOR-R3 | ecosystem: Host-associated > Plants > Phyllosphere > Stem > Wood/Secondary xylem... | reverse complement strand
TTATGAGAAGAAGTTTCAGACACGTGAGGAAGTTGTTCTCGGCCAGCAGCAGGAGGATGACTGGCCGGTGATGTTGCAGCACCGGTGAAAGGAGGGGAATCCATGGGAAGGAGAAGAAGTTAGGGCCGGCTGCAAAGTTGCAAAGGGAGGAAAGAGTTTTGACGGCCGAAGGCTCTGATACCAAATTGAGAAATAATTAGGAGGCTTAACCTAATAGTTAGCCAACCCTTTCTATATATATGAGTAGGGCAATATACAATAGTAAAGATGGAGATTACCACATAAGAATATGACTACAATATTTCCTATATAGTTACATTCTATAATAGTAGGATACAATGATGAACAAAAAGGATACAAATGTTTTCATGCTTCCAGCAAAAACAAATGTTTTTTCTCTCTATGTGGTCTTTGATGAATCATTCTTTCCCTATAAAAAAAATCATAATTGCAACACCACGTCTCCTACATCACTACATGTTATTAACATATTTGATTCATAGTTGCCTCATACTAACTCTAATTCCATTGCAGGAATACATCCCACAACAGTCACTCCACCATGCTTGAGCTCTTTATCTGCTGCTCCAACACTTGATCTTAATTCATATGATACTGCAGGTTCTTTTCCTCACAATACTCTAAGTCAAAATGAAGCTCATCAAGTTAGGACTGAACCCATGCCTTAATTGTAGGTAGCAGAACCTGGAAATGATCCTGAAATAAACCGACAGCATGACAAAACTAAAACCTGACAACATGATAGAATTGAACCCATGATTGATTTGTATCTAGTACCACCTGAAACTGAGCTTGAAATGTAAGAGAAATACTCACCTCTTTCAGTGTCTAATTCAATGGAATCAATCACACAACTCGTTCAATCTACACAGGTACCTCTTCCATATACCATGGTTACAAGATCACAAAGGGGGATTGTTAAGCCCAATCCAAAATATGTTTTAACTTCCCTCAAAATTTCAGCAATGATTCCATTTGAACATCACAACATTCGTCTTCCTTTGATCACCCTGACTGGAAGGCTACCACAGAAAAGGATCTTGAGGCTCTTCACAAAAATCAAACTTGAAAAATTGTTCCTCGCACTCCTACCATGCATGTCATTGGCTCTAAATGAGTTTTCAAATTAAAACCCAAACCCATGGATCACTAGATTGTCTCAAAGATTTAGTGGTAGCGAATAGGTATCACCAGGATTTGACTATACCAAAACCTTCTCTCAGGTTATCAAACCTGGAACTATCTGCATGGTTATAACTATAGCAACAGTTTAAAAATGGTACATACATATAAAAAATGCTTTTCTACACGGATTAATTTTAGAAGATATATTTATGGAATAACCTCTAGGAATTGCAGATACTTAATATCCATCACATGTTTGCAAGCTTCAAAACACTTTTTATGATCTCTAAAAAGCACCTTCGTGCTTGGTTTAATCAGTTTAGTGCATTTCTTTTTAAATATAGTTTCTTTTATAGTCTTTCAGACTCATCTCTATTTATTTTTCACTTTAATTTTGATACACTAATCCTTTTTTATATCGATGATATACTTCTTATAGTGTCTTCTGATACTCTAATTACAAACTTCATTCAACTTTTGAGTTCATAACTTGTAATGATAGATCTTGGACTAGTTAATCACTTTCTTGAGATTGAGATCACCCACGCATCTGAAGGCCTTTCACAATCACAATATACACTTACCATCCTTGAATGAGCTTATATGGTGGACAGTAAACCATGAGCACTCCATTTAAAGCTAAGACTAAGACCTTAGCAAATGACACTTTACTAAAAGATCCATATTCTTGTTATAGACTTGTTGGTGACTTACAATACCTAACACTCACACAAAGTGATATTTCATATAGTGTTAACTTTATCTCTCAATTCATGCATGCTCTAACTACTATAGATTTAAAAATAGTTCATTGCATTTTAAGATATGTTTAAGGCACCATTGACATTGGTCTATATTTTACTTCACACAACACACTTGATCTTTGTGCTTTCTCACATACAAATTGGACAGGCTTTCCTACCACTGGATATTGCATATTTTTTGGAAGCAACCTCATATCTTAGTGTGCAAAGAAATAACATACCATATATGAATCAAAGAGTTGATGTCTTATCCCAAGTGTAGGAGTGTCAAAGTCATAAATAATCCGGCAAGAATGAGGTCGAACCACAGGGAGGTAAACTATATAAATTATAAATAACAACAACAACAACAATAATGATGGTGGTGGTGGTGGTGGTGATGATAAGTTAAAGAGGACTTTGAGATGGAAGATAAATGTGAAGATTAAACAATGATAAAAACAAATATCAAGGTTAGAGAATCCACTAATAGTATTAGAGATAAGTAACGTATAAACTCTTTATAAATTATCAACATGATCATATTAATCATCTTATTTACCTAACACCATACTTATAAATTTTATTAGGTAATCGAGATGCTAACTTATGTTGACAACAAATCAAGTTCCTCTCATAACAAAGATGTCAGCCGAAGACTATGAAGGATCAAGTATTTGATGTACCAAGTGTTATACAACACAAATCTATATTAACCATTTAACAAGCAAGGTATTAAGAATTAATAAGATAAAAATGATAAGACATGTTAATAGCACGTTGTTTAGGATATAAGTATTAAAGTCCATATTGAGTTTATATTATACTTATTCTAACACCATTAGTGAAACCTTTTCACCTTAACATAATTAACTTAGCTAGACATTATGAAGAAGAAAAACATAAATAAACAATATAAGAACATAAACATGATATAAGTTAACTAAGTATAGTAAAGGAAATGAAAAGCATGAACAAGATATTAATGAAAGCAAAACTTAAGCATTACAAAAATATAAAGAGAGAGAGCAAGAACATGATCTTGATCTGAAAAACAAGATGCCTAAATGATGGCAAATGCCTCCTTTTATCGGCTAAAATTCAGAACTATTCATTTGGTAATTGATTATTGATGTAGTGGCCAACTATTGATTTAGTGGACTTGGTGGATAGCAGCACTCAAGCATTTTAGTTGGATGAAATGACATTGATGCAATCCGAATTTGGAAAAGTGTTCTTTATGAAAGTTGTTAGAAAGTGTCTTTTCCTTCCACCCACCAAATTTCAAAGCATTTGGATCACTACAGATCGATATATGTCTAACCTACTGAGTAGTGCTGTTGGTGGACGTGGTAGATAGCCCTAAAGCTCTTGTCTGGATGAAATATCATTGCTACCATCAGAATTGGAGCATGTCTTCTATATGAAAGTTGTTGGAAATTTTATTTTCCTTCCACCCACCGAATGTCATGTCATTTGGCCTTCTATAACTCCAGATATGGGTAAAATTCTGAGCAGTGTTTGGGCTGGATTGTAGGACAGATTCTGACTTCTTTTTTGTGGCCAAACTTTGAATTTGAAAATGGTAGATTTGGGTCTTTCCCTATTCATGAAAGTTGTAGGCCTATTTCTTATCTTTCCATTCATTTAAACCAAACTGAAATCCAAGATCTATAGCTTCAGATATGACCCAATGACTGAACAGTGTTCGAATTTCAATTGAATCGGCATCTCCTTCCTAAGCTTAGCTTTTCTTTGTCATTTCACTTCCAATGGTTAATCAAAACAATCAATCCTTTGAATTATGAGATATACCTGCATTTAAAATGAGCATTTACCATAAATTAAAGGTATCTTATATTATCAGACTTGTTATTATAAAACATGCTCTAGTTAAGAAGTTATTGATACTTCAAGTGCAAAATGATGATATAAAACCTTGACAAAAATGCACTTTTAAGTACTAATTATATATATATATATATATATATATATATATATATATATATATATATATATGCAAACCGGGTATTTGAATACTAGATTTGTATTTTTTTGGTATAAAAATACAAACCAAATACTAAGCAAAATTTAGTAGAAAAACATGAAAAAAAATAAAATTTTCGTAAAGGAAATTTTTTTTTTGAATTAGGTCGGACCTGGCCCAACCATTTTGGGCTAGGCCGGCGCTGCCAGCCTATTAAACAGTGGCCCTCTCCAATGTTCACATGCAACGTGAATAGTGGAGAAGAAGACGTAGAAGAAGAAGGAGGAGGATGAGAAGGAGGAGGAGAAGGAGGAGGAGAAGGTGGAGGTGAAGGAGGAGAGGGAAGAAGGCTGACCACGATGGCTCACGGTGCTACTAGTGGCGATGGAGGTGGCAGGACGCAGCTGCTAGTGAAGGTGGAGGTACTGGCGATGACGGTTCTCACCATTTCTTCCCCTGTTTTTTTTCTATTTTTTTCCTCTCCTTCTTTTTTTTTCTTTTTCCTCTCTCAGTTCTCTCCTCTCTATCCCTATTCTGCTCCTCTCTTCTTTCTCTCTATTCCTCTTTGTTTTTTTACTCTGTTTTCCTTCTCTTCTTCCTCTGTTTTTTTCTTTTCTCTCTCTCTCTTGGTTTTTCATTCTCTTCTCTGCTTCTTTTTTTTTTCGGTCTTCCACCCTCTCTTGTGCTCTCTCCCTCTTTGTCCTTGTCTCCCCTGTATTTATAGGCGAAAAACAGGAGGGAGAGAGGCAGGGCTTGCCATTGTGCAGCCACCCCAAAAGCCGCTAGAGGGGCACGTCCCCTCTATTTTTCACCGCCCTGTGGTAGCCAACGAAATAGAGTTTATGCAAGTGGGGTTATGGTCGGCATCTTTTTGATGTTTAGGAGAGAGAGGGAGAGGAGAAAAGTCGATGAAAACAGGGGGAAGAAAAATATGCTTCTTCCCTAGCCTTGCACGTCCAGGGGAAGAAGAAGACCCACAGTTCCATTCAAAATGGCACCGTTTGGGTCCCTCTTTTTTTCGTTGAACAATGTATGAAACGACGACGTTTTGGACAAAACGCATCGTTTCATTTAAAAGGAAAAGGTGGCAAAAACATGTCAGAGTTCACATTGGTCCTCCATTAGTGATTTATTCAATCGAGTCCTCAATTGCAATTTTGATTATAAAAATCAATTCAATTGCATCCTTGCCAAATTCAATTGCCGACCCTGAAGTTGGCCGTCTTTTTCACATTTATCCTTGGTCTTGAATTTATGCAATTTGACCCTCTATTGATCAATTTGGCACCTGATTCAGTTTAATTGTAGCCCCTCTATTTAAGCGCGTTTTTCATTTTGGTCCTTGGTTTCGGATTTCTTTAATTAAGTCCCTAAATGACCATCAAACTTCAATATTTATGCAATTAAGCCCCTGATTTGACCAAATTAGCTCTAAAAAATTATAATTTGACCCTGTAACTTTAATTTCTTCCAATTAAAGCCTAAATTGACTTCAAAATCAAATTTTCTTGCAATCAAACCCTCCATAAATTCAATTAAGCCTTAAATAAAATTTAATTGAGTCCATAAATGTCTGATTTTAGACTTTTCTTCCTCAAATTAAATTTTATTTGTCAACAGGGCTCACATCAGTCAACAAAATACTATCAAATTTTAATCTTTGAATTTTTAAACCTCCTCAACCAATTTTTGATCATTTTCTGAGCGTTCTGGCATCCTTTATTCAATGTTATATTTTTTTAATCATATTTTTTATTTTTTTATTTTTTTTTGAAGAGAGAAAAAATGTGAATTGGTGAATAACCCAAAAATGGGTTCTGATAGTTGCCCCCTCTTTACAGTGCTTACAACCAAAATCTCGCAGGTGGTTTTAGATTATAAGCTTTGTAAAGAAGAAAAAGGAAAATGATCACATTATCTTAGGCAACCTACCCTTTTTAAAGAAAAACGGTCTGCTTTCACAGGTGACCTCCCATTTTGAAGAAAAACGGTCTATTTTCACGGGCGACCTATCCACACACTCATTCTTACCCTAGTCTATTTTCATGGGCGACTTACCTACACATACTCAAAGTGGTCTATTTTCAGGGGCAACCAGCCCACAAACTCACGCTTACAGTGGTCTATTTTCGTTGGCGACCTCCCATACATACTCAAAGTGGTCTATTTTTAGGGGCGATCAGCCCACACACTCACGCTTACCTTGATCTATTTTCATGGGCGACCTACCCATAAATACTCAAAGTGGTCTATTTTCAGGGGCGACTAGCCCACACACTCATGTTTACCCTGGCCTATTTTTATGGGCGACCTGTCTAAGTACTCAAAGTGGTCTATTTTCAGGGGTGACCAGCCCACACACTCACATATACCCTGATCTATTTTCATGGGCGACCTGCCTACACGTACTCAAAGTGGTCTTACCCTAGTCTATTTTCATGGATGACCTGCCCACACCTACTCAAAGTGGTCTATTTTCAGGAGCGACTAGTCCACACACTCATACTTACCCTAGTCTATTTTCATGGGTGATTTGCCCGCACATGCTTAAAGTTGTCTATTTTCAGTAGCGACCAGCCCACACACTTACACGTACAGTGGTCTTTTTCCATGGCCGACCTGCCCAAGTAGAAAAAGGAAGAATGGTCTCATTATAATGGGTGACCTACTCAGGAGAAGAAATGGTCTCATTGTAATGGGTGACCTACTCAGGAGAAGGAATGGTCTCATTGTAATGGGTGACCTACAAAAAAAAAATGGAGAATTGGTCTCACTGTAATGGGTGACCTACCCAAGTGGAAAAAGAAAAGAATGGTCTTATTATAATGGGTGACCTACCTAGGTGCAGGAATGGTGCCATTATAATGGGTGACCTACCTAGATAAAAAAAACATGGAGAATGGTATTATTGTAATGAGTGACCTACCCAAGTGGAAAAAGGAAAGAGTGGTCTCATTGTAATGGGTGACTTACCCAGGTGGAGGAATGGTCTCACTGTAATGGGTGACCTATCAAGATAAAAACATAGAGAATTGGTTGAATGGTAATGGATGACCTACCTAAAAAATAGGAAAAGGGAAAAGCGGTCTTGTTGTAATGGGTGATCTACCCAAGTGAAAGAATGGTCTCATTATAATGGGTGACCTACCCAGATAAAAAAAACATGGAGAATTGGTTGAATTGTAATGGATGACCTACCTAAAAAAATGGGAAAAAGGAAAAGTGGTCTTGTTGTAATGGGTGATCAACCCAGGTGAAAGAATGGTCGAATTGTAATAACTAACCTACCCACACAAAACATGGCGAGGGCTCAAAAGCACACTCGAAAGGAGGTAGGGTTACAAAATGCACTACCTAAGAGGTGAGAGCTCAAAAGTGCACTCAAAAAGAAGGTGAGGGCTCAAAGGTGTACTGGGAATGAGGTAGAGTTATAAAATGCACTACCTAAGAGATGAGGGCTCATAGGCGAACTCAAAAGGAAGGTGAGGGCTCAAAGGATACTAAAAAAAAGGTGAGGGCTTAAATGTGCACTAAGAAAAAAGATGAGGGCGCAAAGGCGCACTAAAAAAGAAGGTGTGATGATGGATTAAGGATCTGCTGAAATGTTGAAAACAATGTATTATGATTAATATGCATGAATACGTACCTGAGAAATATAGGTCCCTTTTTTTTGTACGGAGTCCTCTTTTTCCTAAAAGGTTAAATCTTGGATAGCAAACTTCGATGACTTTTTCATTCTTGATTACTCAAGTCACATCATATGAGCTAGACCTCTGAAAGAGTTTTATTGATCATTCCTTTATCTCAAGGGTTGTCCACTCTACCATTGTGTTTTTTAGGAAGGAAATCATGGAGCCAGCCCTACCATATGCTTTTGGATTGTCCCCCAGCTTGATCATGTCTTAAAGTGTTCAAATTAGGTTTACTTTGGGGTGAGGATATGTGAAAGTAAGTTGGGGTTTTTCGTACAAGGAAATGTTTTCATGCAAAATTTTTGGAACTTCCAAATCATTTTGACATTGGTTCAAAATAAACTTGTTCTAAAGAATTCAAGCGATTCCTATGGACAAATTTCTTAAAGTGATGGATGCCTTTTGTTTTGTTTTTGGGTTAAAGATGAAGTGACATCTGGTTGGTCATAAAATGTTTAAATTTTAATTTAAGGGTTATTGAGAACTGAATCGGATCAAAGCATTTATTTTATTTGCATGAATAATGATTTGACCCGCACGAGAAAGCACTGCCTACCGATCCAGATTGCTTGCTTTTGATAAAAAAGGGCTTGATTAGGTACGTAATGTAGGCTTTGGCTATTGGTTACGAAGAAAAAGATATTTTGCAAGCTCAAAAGGTGTTTAAAAGATTTTAAGACTAAGGAACACTTGTGCTTATTTCCTGACCTTTTTCTTTTGAATTTCTTTCCAAAATGGTTTGTCATGCCCCCCTAGTGTCGGGTTTGGGCTCTTTCTCTTTGTTTTCTTCATTTTTGTTTGGTTGATCATAATCACCTCAGTTGTTTTTATAAGAAGCTCAAATCTTTTGGATCCTTTAGATTTTCTTTATCATGCCCCAGCTTTGTGTGGGCAACTTTGATCATTAAGTTTTTTTGCACTTGCCTCCCAGTGTGAGGTGTGATCCTAGTCAAAGTTATTTTAAAAAATATAATACCTCAAAATGGGACTGCAAAGGATATATTTCAGCTTTGTGAAAGGATTGTCAAAGATGGCCTTTTCTTATCTCAAACTCATGCATGGAGAATCGATAGGTCTTGCTTTCATACATGTGTCGCACCCTCGTAAGCGGAGCGTGGCGTCACGGCGATCCTCGATTGGTTTCGGGTTCGGGGTCTTTTGTTTTATGTAAAAGGGAGTCGCCACCTAGTATTAGGGTCACTAGGAACCTTGACTGGTCTTTCAAAGATTCTAAGGCAAGGGACTGGTTGGGTAAAGGGAAGGTATTATCACCCCTAGTACGCCCTACCTAAGATAAGCTGCTTGGTACTTGGTTTGGCTTATAATTGCTATGGTGTTGGTGTTTTCTAATCCCATCAGTTTTCCTAGGTTTGATTCAAACTAAATTTATTAAGATAGAAATCCAAGGAGATTCCATGTGCTTTCAAAGCTCATTTTTCCCTTAGTATTTCAAGAGTTTGCGACTCGTAAATCGCAAGGGGGAGGGACAAAAATTTAGAAATCTAGGGCGCTTTAAAAACCTATTTTTGCCTTAGTGTTTTTTTATACTCTCACGGCTCGTAAACCATGGAGTAAAATAAATTGAAATGTCCTCGATTATAATCAAGGCTTCTTTCAAGGATGTGTGCGGATTTATTATTACTAGAAAATTATTTTGGATATTTACCACTCCGGGTTTCTTTATCCAAATATTAACAATGAATAATAACAAATTATTCCCAATAATATTTTGGATATTCGTCCTTTAAGGATTTCTTTATCTAAACATTAACGGTGAATAATAACAAGTTATTCCCAATAATATTTTGGATATTCATCCCTTTGGGGTTTCTTTATCCAAACATTAACGGTGAATAATAGATGAATTCCCCAAAAATAAGATTTTGGTATATTTTTTGGAATATTGGCCAATACCCTTTGGAGTTTTACAAACATGTTGTAAAATCCAGAAATGCAAGAAAATAATTTTTTTGGTGTTTAAGAAATCCATGCGAAAACACATTTTTAAAAACTTCCAATATTTTTTGTACATAAAAAAATGTTCTAAAACATGTAAGGATATTGGCCGTATGCAACACACAAAAAAATATTTTTTATATTTTTTTTCGAAAACTCAAGCATCACGGTTAATCCAATTAAAGACAACAAACCCAACCAGGTTACTGGCCCAAACCAGTAACCGGTTCTGCCACAGTTGCATGCATATGCATGCTACAGTGGCAGGGTAATTAATTAGGCAAAAACAAAGAATGAAAGACTTTCCTGCAAGGCAGCGGCTGGAGGCGAAGTGGGCGACGACTGGTTGCTGCTCACGTCTCATTTTCCCCTTGTATGCTTAATTTATCCTCCAGGTTTAGACGAGGCGTTGCCATGCCAAATCATCCCAACTACGGCTATGATCATGCCCAGAACCACATGTAGATTAAGACCATCTTTTCCAAAGAAAAGGCATCCCATGATCAGCACAAGGATCGTCTTTATATGACAGCTGCGAATCCTTCAGCCTCCAAAATAAACCAAATCCACATCACAATGTCCAGCAAGCAACACGCTTCTCGTAGTAGCTCAAGAATAGTGAAACGGAGAGATGAAATTATGCAGGAGAGGAGGGTGTTCTGACGTGTCAAATGCTGTGCGTTCGAAGCAATTTGCAGTTACTGTCTTTGCTTTGCTTTGGAAGTTACGGTGATGTTTTTTTTTTCTTAAAAGAGTCCTGAAGATTCCGAGAGAGAGGGGACAGTGTATGAAGGTAGTAAAAGGGAGTTGCAATCGGGGAGATGGAGGGGAGAGTGTGCGGCTGCTGTGGTTTGGAGGTTAGCTCTTTGTTTGTTTGGCTGGCGGCAGGTCAAAAAGAGTGTCAGGGGAACTCTGGTTAGCTAAGAGGGGAAGGAAAAGCTCCAAGAGAGAAAACGGGTTTAGGGTTTTTTTATCTTTAGGGTTTTTTTTTGTTTAGCTCCCTTTTTTCTGAAAAATTGCCCTTTTCTGAATATTTCCCCCCCCCCCCCCCCGCCCCTTCTCTATGATTAAGGGTTCATTTATATATAAATCTCTACATGTACTATTCAAGGAAATATTGCAATAATTATTGCAGAGATTATCTTCTATAATCAGCACCAACAAATCCTATATATTGGTATTTTATATTGCATTGATTATTTTCTATAACTAGCACGAATCAAATCATCTATCTATGGTATTTTATTTTGCAGTAATTATATATGATTCAATAATTATCTCCTTGACATATTGCTTCCTTGATATTAGTCATGATGCTCTATGTTATCGCCACATGTAAACCCATTTTTTTTTTTTTTGAAAAATTTATCAAAACATGGGTCAAAAATTGGGTAGCAACAAATGCCCCCTCTTTACAATGCTTACGAAGCAAAACCCCTCAATGTTTTGCATAGTATGCTTGTAAGGAAAAAAAAGTGTTCCTTGCTTGCTGAGCGATCCACTCATCCAAGGACTTCACTTTTTTAAAAGAACATGGTCTCATTATCGTGGGTGACCTGATATATTTTTTTTAAAGAAAATTGGTCTATTTTCAAGGGTGACCTGCCCACGCATACTGTAACCTGGTTTATTTTCAGGGGCGACCTGCCCACATACTCACGCTGGTCTATTTTCACGGGCGACCTGCCCTTTTGAGTGGGTTAATCTAAGATCCCATCTGGCGATCTCCTTTAATCCAAAGTAAAGTTGATGTGTAGCTCGGTTAACCTGAAATCCCATCTGGCAATTCCCTTTAACCAAAGCTAAATTCGGTGTGTGGTTGGGTTAACCTGAGATCCCATCTGGCGATCTCTTTTAACCACAACCAATACAAAAATACGTGTGTGGTCTCATTATGACGGTTAACCTACCCAAATTAAAATTCTTAGAAAACTCCACGCTTTTCTAAGAAATGGTCTCAATATCGAGTGACCGGCCCATCTTAAAATTCTTAGAAAACTCCACGTTTTTCTAAGAAACGGTTTCAATATCAAGTAACCGACCCCTCTTAAAATTCTTTAGAAAACTCCTCGTTTTTCTAAGGAATGGTCTCAATATCGGGTGACCTGCCCATCTTAAGATTCTTAGAAAACTCCACGCTTTTCTAAGAAACGGTCTCAATATCAGGTGACCGGCCCATCTTAAAATTCTTAGAAATCTAAGAAATGGTTTCAATATCAGGTAACCGGCCCCTCTTAAAATTCTTTAGGAAACTCCACGCTTTTCTAAGGAATGGTCTCAATATCGGGTGACCTGCCCATCTTAAGATTCTTAGAAAACTCCACGCTTTTCTAAGAAACGGTCTCAATATCAGGTGACCGGCCCATCTTAAAATTCTTAGAAAACTCCACGCTTTTCTAAGAAACGGTCTCAATATCAGGTGACCGACCCATCTTAAAATTCTTAGAAAACTCCATGCTTTTCTAAGAAACGGTTTCAATATCAGGTAACCGGCCTCTCTTAAAATTCTTTAGAAAACTCCACGCTTTTCTAAGGAATGGTCTCAATATCGGGTGACCTGCCCATCTAAAACTTGAAAAGAAAACATCATACCTTGAGGAAATAAAGCAGTGCTGGTTCACAATTCCTATCCTTTTCCATAGTTTCGTTGACCTGAGATTTTGGACCTCAGCGGTTTTTCAAAAACTTGGAACTATTTTGGCCTTCGTCACACCTTCTCCTGCCAGGTTAGTGTTATGACGATATAACATGCATGTTTTTTGTTTCCTATTTTGGAAACATAGGTCCCCTTTTCTGTTGTAGACTTATTGAGATCTTGTTTCCATTTGTTTGTCCGACTTGTCCTCTTGAAACATAATATGCTCCACGCGCTATATTTCTTATCCTTCTTATGTTTGGTGAAAAGATCTCTAGTTCCTTATGGGGCCTTTTCTTGCTCCATTGAACGTTGCTTTGTAGTATACTTTTGCCGAAGTTTTAATTGCCTTTTTCATTTTTGAGAAATTATTTTTAGGAGGAAAACTAAAACAAATTTGGTTTTGTTCATGAAAACTTTCAATGCAATCATTTCTCATAAAGGTGCTTCAGAGGTTTTTTTATGATGATATCCCTTTAATGTTGGGCTTTGATTCACTATGTTTCCTTATGTGCACTTCTTGCCCCTAGTGTAGTGTGCAATACCTATCAGGTTTAAATTTGGTTTGCATCCCTCGAATTTGAGAATTGATGGAGTCATCTCCTTAGTAAAAGATTTTGAATGCTATGAGATCATGCATTTTACGAAGAAAAGGTTCTTTATAGAGAAAATTCATGGCCGAACTTTACTTTATTGATCGGGAAGCATAGTATTTTTTATAGAGTCAGCATTCACAGGTCTAACTAGATCTTTTCCATCAATTCTAGATAAAAATAAAGCTCCTCCCGAGAATGCTTTCCTTACCACGTAAGGGCCCTCATTGTTTGGCACCCATTTACTCTAATCTTCTTATGGTAAAGGCTATATTTTCTCCAGTACAAGATCTCCTTCGTGGAATCCTCGAGGACAAACCTTCTTATCATATGGTTTGGCCATCTTTGATGATGACAGATTGCAGCTATCCTCTTTTCACTAATCATATTCAACTATTCATATCTAACTTTTACCCGCTCTACCTCTTCTAGCTCTGAGTCTATCAATACTCTTAATGAGGGGATTTCAACTTTTAAAGGCATCACCGCCTCCATTCCATATACCAACATATACGGGGTGGCTCCTATTGAGGTTCGAACTTCGGTGCAATACGCGTGAAGGGCCAATGACAACATCTCATGCCAATCCTTGGAGGTGAATATCATCTTCTGAGTAATCTTCTTGACATTCTTGTTAGCAACTTCTACCGCACCATTCATTTTTGGCCTATATGGCAAGGAATTGGAATGCTTGATTTTCCATGTAGTGTAGAGTTCTATTATCATCTTGCCATTAAAGTTTTGGGCATTTATTAGGTATAATCTTTTCTAGTTGACCATATCGACAGATCAAATCTTTTTTCATAAATTTCTTCACCACTTTTTTGCCTCTAAACATCTCAAAAAAAATCTCGTTAGATGATTTATTTACATAAAGTTTCCCCATCAAGACAGAAATCCCTTGCCAACCTCCTCAAAGTCTTCTTGTCGATTGTGGATGCCCCCATGAGATATGTCTGGTTTTTGGATGAAATTCTTGGGTTTCCATATATTTCTCTCTCAACTAAGCAACAATGAGCTGGGTTATTTCTTATATCAATGTGTACCGACTGTACCTTATGCCCAAAGTCTATTCTAGCTATAGAAGCTAACGTGACCAAAGCGTCAGCAAAATGGTTTCCTTCCCTTCCTAGATGGGTGAACTTTATTTCCTCAAATTCTCTAGCCAATTTAGACAGTTATTCTTGGTAAGGTCTCAACTTCTCATCCTTGATTTGCCATTTTCCTTTCACTAATCAAAATCGAGTCTCCATACATATCTATCTTTATAATATTCAACTCCAATACTGCCTCTAAAACAAGAATGCAAGCTTCATACTTCTATGTTGTTATTGCTCCCAAACTGCAACTTAACTAAAATCGAATACTACTTTTTATTATGAGAGATTATCATTACATCAGCTATATTACCACATACGTTTACAGCACCATCAAAGTACATAGTCCACCAATCTAATTTTCCTTCCTCAACTGAAAACACATCTTCATCAAGAAGCACTGCTTGATTTTCTTGAAAACTTCTTCACAGTCTTATTCTAAATTCCGAGATTCTTCTTTTTTAACAATCGAAGATTGGGTCACAAGTCATTATTAATTGGGATATAAACCGAGCAATGTAATTCAACATTTCTAAGAACATTCTTACATCCTTCTCATTCTTGGGAGTTGGTATAGATTGAATAGCCTTTACTTAACCAAGGTCCACTTCTATCCTTTTGTCACTCATCCTAAATCCCAAAAACTTCCCAGATTTCACCCCGAATGAACACCTTGCATGGTTAAGCCTCAACTTGTACTTCCTTGGTCTTTCAAACAATTCCTTCAATATTTGGACATGATTCTCTCCCTCCCTAGATTTAGCAATCATGTCATCCAAGTATACTTCACTATTTGTGCATCATGTCGTGAAATAAAGTTACCATGGCCCTATGGTAGGTGGCCCCAACATTCTTCGACCCAAATGGCATGACCTTGTAACAAAAGGTTCCCCATGGTGTTACAAATGTTGTCTTCTTCTTATCCTCTTACGCCATTTTTATCTGATTGTAGCCCGAAAATCCATCCATAAAAGAATATGTGGAGATACATGCTCATTTGTCAAACATATCTATGTGTGGTAGACAAACTCTAATTTTATCTTCCTTTTTTGGTACAACCACTATGTTGGACACCCGTTGTGGATATTTGACTACTTCTAGAAAATCGGTGTTCCACTGCTTTTCAATTTATACCTTTACTTTGATCAAGACATCTGAATGGATTTTTCTCAACTTTTCCTTAACCGATTTGCATCCTTCTACCAGCAGTACCCTTTGTACTACAATATCCGTATCTAAGCCAGACATATCCTCATAGGACCAAGCAAAAACATCTATATAATCTCAAAGTAACCAACTCTTCTCTTTCTTTAGGAGTGATCAAAATTCTTCAGCTCTCTCTTGATTTCTTCATTACCCACATTTATGGTTTCAAGTTCCTCTTTAGCGGGTCTCCAAGCTTGTTCATGTTGTCCTATTTTTATCCCATTCTTCCTCTTCTACAGTTACTATGTATTCTTTAAAGTTTGGCCATTCATTCTCAGTATAAAGTTCAGGTGTTTGTTTTGGAAGATCCACTTTGAAAACGGAAAGTGATGTGTAAAAACATCAAGATGAACTTTTGAAAATGCATGATCTCATTAAAGGGAAAAGGTTGTCTCAAAACATTTGTTCGAGCAAAACCGATTAGGTGTGCATCATCATTCCAAATTCCTTCAAGCTCTTTTTGGCACTAGGTGTGACCTTTCATCATTTTCCTTAGTCAATTGTTATGGATTCTAGAAGGGGGACCTATGTTTCTAGGTCTGCATATACGTGTATAGATGTATAAGAAAATGCATAATATAATGCATGATTGTGATAAGAATGTATTTGTATATTGGGTATGGATGCAGCCTTCTTGTGAACGAATAATAGCCACCACCTTATAAACATAGGTTCTCTTGTCACATTGCTAGGAGTACTGCCTTTCAAGTCGTTTGCTTGAGTCATATTCACCAAGAGACAAATTTTGCATAAGAAGATGGGTCAACGCCCTTTTCATTAATGCTTGATAAGTTTATTACATTTATAAATGAAAAAGGAAATACGACATATTAATCCCTTTCCTCCACAAACTCTCTAGCCAAAGGTAAAAAGGCAAAGCCGCGGTTCTCAATCTTCCCTAGAAAGGCATCGATTTCATCTAGGCTTCGGCGATAGCGAATGATGTCCCCTCCCACATTTCACGCATAGATTCTAATAATCCGAGCATGTGCAGCAACTTCGTCCATTTGCTCATCTGTCTTTGTCATCTTTTCTACGAGTAACATATCGGTTCTGTAAAGCAGCGTTGTTGCCGTCGATTTGATCCTTGTGTTTTTCCATTGCTGCTAGCTTCTCGTCCAAATACTTCACCTTTTCACGTTCCATGTCAAGTTTTATCCTCATAAATGTTATCTCATTCTTCTTAACAGCTAATTCTGTTTCAATAGCCTCAAAACCTTTCCTTTTACTTTCTTCTTTTGCAATCCCCATCGAATGGCTTTCCAACTCCATATATTTCTTGTTCAAATCCTCATACTTCCCAATCCTATCCATCAATTCGAACTGGACTTGTGCAAATTTTTCTTGGAAATATTCTGCACTTCCTTGGCAATCGTTAAAGTC
>Ga0325402_1002399_pt1 | contig 16442 bp, 17 predicted proteins | sample PopdelMetagenome_22_FD_207212 | JGI IMG/M metagenome (GOLD analysis project Ga0325402, IMG submission 207212) | Populus deltoides microbial communities from Bellville, Georgia, United States - Xylem-PdKOR-R3 | ecosystem: Host-associated > Plants > Phyllosphere > Stem > Wood/Secondary xylem... | reverse complement strand
AAATAGAATAGTCATCAATGAAAGGACCAAAGTTTATAGTGAAAGCTTTAGTCAATAGATGGTGTCCGCTTTCTTTTAGGAAGCCTATATATGAGTATTATTTACCTGTAAACTATCGTCAACCCCTTTAGCATTTGCTGCACAGGCTATTGAATGAAAATATCCAGTGACCGCAGAAACAACAAACTGTGAGGCTACATTTGGTAACCCTTGTAATGTATACTGTGACATCACTGCTGTATTGAACAAAGCCCATGAGTGCCATGCTTTTCCCCATTCTGTTGCATAATGGGTGGCATTCCTGAATGATGAAAGAATCTCTGCACAAAAGGAAAAAAAAAAATGAATAAAAAAAATAAGACAAGAAAAACTCAAAATTTCTTGCAGAAATTAGTGGGGAAAGGAAGCAGGCACCTTGTATGGAATCATCATCCAAACCAGGAGAAAGTGTCCACTGCCAGGCTCCAAGTGTACGATACACACGTGCCAGGAGATGAACATTGTGACCCGTGCTGCCCATTAAACCTACTGGTGTGATTGATTGCATATTTGGGGCACTTGAAAGCTCTATGGCCAAATCCTGTAAAAGTTATTGGGCAGTTAAGATAAATATGTAGCAAGAGAATCAGAATTAGCAAATGAGACTATATGAATATGATAATTGTGTCTGACATGGTCACAGCTAAATCAGTTATACACACCTGCAACCTAGCAAATGCTTCTTTTCGCTTGTGATCCTCCCCAAGTGACCATTGATATTTCAAGTACGCCAGCATTACTTGAGGAGGCCCATGGTATCGCACATTTTCAGGACTTGTCTCAGGGTCATACTGTTTACAATACAAAACAAGATTTCAGCATGCAAAGACAAATGAAAGTCAATCCTAAAATTAACATCTTTGTTAGTTTCTCAAGACATGTACCACTGACCTGTAAAAGTTTAACCAAAGTGGATCTAGCCTGACTAATCCGATTACTTTTTCGACAAAGAGAAGCAAACTTGAGCCAATTATCAATGTCTTCCGTTGGAGGCAGTACAAGCGCTCTTACAGCCAAAAGAAGTTGCCAGACCTGAAAAATCAAGCATAAAAATGGTCAAACAGATCAGAGCAAAAACAATTGTCACTATCCATAAAAGCTTGTCACTGAAAGTGGGAACCAATTGTCAATAAACTCTCGTCAACTTCCTATATTTTTTAACCTAGCTTTCAATGCCATGAACTACTCATCCTCAGGTGACATCATTTTCACAATCATACATCCTGGAAACCTCATACCACCACATCATATCTAGCAATATTCACTTGCAGGAAAATATCTCAACTTCAGTCAGTTAGCAGGAAACAAGAATGCGCGCGCGCACAAGAGAGAGAGAGAGAGAGAGAGAGAGAGAGAGAGAGAGAGAGTATAAAATCATCTCTACCTCAACATTTCTCTTTGCTCCTCGTATCCTCTCTGTCCACATATTTCGAATAAGGGCCCGCCGTCCTTCAGCAACAGGATTTCCCACAGGAAGTGTACAATAGTCAATGACCTGTTAGAAATCAAATTACCAATCCATACTCCAGTTTAATTTTCATGCCTGTATGCAGAAATAGATTGAGAAAGGTTGATGAATTCTCAAAAACTATTGAGCAAACCTCCTCTAGTTCTGACAGCTGCTGAACACGGACCATATTGACGTAAGCACGTTCATAGCTTTCCAGAACCTAGAGAAGAAAATAACTTGAGATGTCATAAATTCATAATAGTAGATGAGAAAGAATTTCATCTGGGAAGAGAAGTCATTTATGCAAAAGCTGACTTGAAAACCCATGCTTCATTGGAAGTATAGTAATGAAATAAGAAACTAACCAAAGCAGCAAGCTCAGTTGCCAAGCACTTCCTAGCTCTCTCAACATACTCACGAGCTTCATCATACTTGCAGAAACAATGGTAACAATGAAATGATTAACCACACAAAACAAAAACAAAAAGCAAATAAATTGGAATTAATATAGATCTAATTCAAAGAGTACCTTCTCTTTACGAACTAATAGCACAGCCCTGAAAAATGTGCCGTTGCTACTTCCATCACCACTAGCAGCAGTATTCCCCAAACCCCGAATTTTGGTTTCATCACCATCATCTAACCGAGACACATATTCTGCCATCTGATCCCATTCACCCATGTTCCAAGCAGCGCTGGCAGCCTGAAACAAGCGCATCACAAAAAATAAGCATGCACAGGGATTAAGTTAAAAAATATGCATGAAGTTCAGAAAACAACCATTGGAGCCATTTCCAATCGAGCAGATGGCTCAGCTGGTGTCCAATATTCCTTGCATAGGTTGTTAAGCTCTTCCCAACGAGCTAATGCAGCAAGGCAACGCATCCTCCCTGCATAGAACACAAGGATGATTACTTTCAGGACATAAGTCAAGATCTTTAAACTCTTGGAATATGGAAGCATAAAAACGTAATGCATCCCCATCCCTCAAATTGTAAAAAAACATGGGAGGAAGCTGACTATGAAGTTCAATATCTAAATGGATGATTTAAGGGGGATGTCATTGCAAGAATAGGCCATCAAGGTAATGCAGGCCCAATGACCCAATGCCTCTAGGTGGCTTCCATCGCCAATAAAAAATGCTTCATTCAAAGATGATCTTTCAGCAAACCAAAAGGGACATCCTACATGGCTCATCCTCTAAGAACCGATACTTACTACTGTTAGCAATCACAGCCCTTGACAGAAATCATCTGACAAGCTTTGTCAAGTTGGATACAAGAAATGACTAAAAGCAAAGCCATGCAGTTAGTCAATACAAGCAGAGAGGATACAGGTTAGCTTAGCTAGTAGTCACTTGTAATGCACAAGGTTTCTAACATTTTCTGTATTAATTTTCTTTTAGCTATAAATGTCTAAGTTATTTGGATTATTTAGCTGTCATGTGATTAACATTTGACATATAAATGAGAAAAAATTTCCTACAAGAATTAGGGCTACAGTCTTAACTAGTATGATTGTCTACTAGGGATATTTTTACTAGTCAATGTTTTAAATCCTATCAATCAATTTCAGATTTTAGAGATTTCTCTGTGAACTTCAGACCTCCTTTTCTTGTTCCAACTTCAATTTTCTTTACTGTTTTAGTCAATATTCAGCTATAGTTTATGTTTAGTGTTGTTTTCCTCTTCCCAGGCTGCATCAACTTGGCATCATACCAAAAACCTTGGATAGAAACCCACACATATTATGGAAGAGACAAAAAAGGAATACTCAGATTGCAACCAATGGGCCTCCCCATAGACCAAGAAAAAACACAAGAGAGGATCCTTATTGGACATCTGACTTCCTAGGCTATCCATACTGAACATTTGATACAATCAGTATATACATGAACTAGCTTTAAGAAATTAGTGGTTCCCTGATATCACAGTCAATTTCTTCATTTGATTCCACCAATTTCCTCTTCATTTTAAGCGCATAGCAAAAAAGAGCCAAGATCAGATTTTTTATATAAAAAGGTAGGCTGGTATGATGGAATGACTCCAAGAAATTAACTATAGAAATGAAAAAAAATCAAGCAGTCATAACAACCAACATGGACTAATTAAAGCAAACCTAATGTAGCTTCCAGTACAAGATGTGGACTCGAAACTTGGGAGGCTTTGACAGTGTATGCTTTGAGAGCATCATCCCAACGTTGCAACTTCTCATACCTAAAAAAATGCAGGAAAATTGAAGTATAAGATATTTTTATCTGATACAATAAACATCGATATTTTATTCAGAGTGCAGATATATATTCCTTTCATGTCAATGCTTGATAATACCATGACTCCTTAAGTTGAACATCCAAGAGTTGTTGGGCATAGGTCAATATTCCAACAGCAGCCTAAGAATCAACAATGGATGAGATAAGAATGATCAGAGATTATGACAAACTGACAGAGAGTTTTTAAGAGGCAGCTGAAAGCTACAAGAAGTAAAACATTGCTCTTCCTCAAAACAGACCTCGTGCTGGTGTAGCTGATTATTTATATGAATGAGAGTTTCAACTACAGCAACAGGATTGGCATCCATCTTCTTGGAGCGTGAACCTTCGAATTCCATTTCTTTATAATGTAAAGCCTTGGCAAATGCACGACACTGGAATGTAGCATTCACCGTAAACAAGGAATGACATATACAACTTTTAATATAGACAGACGCATGAGGGCTATGCAGTTGTAGAGTTGCTTATTAGTAGGAAAAAACCTTATCTGCAAGAGCGCCAAGAAGGCGGATGTCTATAGGTAGAGGTTTCTCATCATGTTCCATGAACTCTGCCTGCAAAGAAACATCAATATGATAAACAGCGCACCCTTCATCTAATAGCAGAACAGGGAAAGCATGTCAAAATTCACAAGGACTACATACATTATTTTTAACTTCCTTTTCACAATTTTCGAGCCAAGATGAGGTCAATGAGAGAGAGAGGTTTAGAAATTACAGTTACTGTATATTTTAACATATCCTGTAAAACTAGAGTATATAGGGATTTGTTTCAATCAGGAATGTTAATACGATTCAGAATCATAGTTTATTTAGGACATGGACTATAATAAGGAGTTTTTTTATTGTGTTTTCCTTTTCCTAAGATTTTTATTGTGTTTAGATCAGGACTACTAGGGTTTTTGGTGCATCTAGGAATTTAAATTGAAATTACAAGTATTTGATTTGGTTTAAGGATTGTAACCGTGTTATTTCTTCCTCTTCCTTTTCACTAAACACTCTTTCTTCTTCTTTCTTATATTTTAATTTCTTAATGCTACAATCACTTATTATTATTCACAGCCCAAATCGACCCCCAAATTCTCCTAAAACACATCTTTAATCCAAAACCCAATTCAACATACATTACACCCTAACCAAATTCTCATCTAAAACACTAAAATTTCAATTTTCAAGGCTGTCCAGCATCACAATGACTCCTCTTGACAAATTTTATAATGCTGGCACCGGATATCAGAGACAATAGCATAGGATAACTTCTTAATGATGGCAATGGATTATACAACTAAATCTTGCATGTCCTTATAATCTGTTCCTTTAATCTCAATGCACAATCCAAATTTCCAATTATCATTAATAAGGGCAACCACAAAAGGATAAACATTACCAGATATCATTTCATGAGAAATCAGGACCATTACTGAAACATTTTTTAATTGCAAAATTATGCATCATGTGAAGATTCAGGTAAATCCTCGTAAAAGTCATATAGTGGCCTAAAGTTTGGGAAATTTTGAACTTAAATTTTCAAATGTGGAAGAAATGGAACACCATAAATAATTTGAGCTTTACTTACTCTAGCAAGCTTTGCCCAAAATTTATTGCACATTCCTATGCTGATAAAAAGGGCAACATAGAAGAAAAGGGACTAGTTTCATTGAATTGTTTCTAAGCCACATGTAGCATCAATATCTGGAAGAAGTATCATTGCTAAGATGAAGTCAGGCTGACACGTGGCCAAACAGAGAGTTATCTATTCAGGTCGCGGAGTTTTAAATACATAGCTATACAAACCTCCAACTGTTTAAGTTGTAGGGAAATTTTTAGTTGGCTACTAAAAAACAAAACAATAAATAATAGCTTTCACACACTTAACAAACCAAGCAATAGATTCCAGTGCACAAGGATGGAAAAAAAAATTCCATCTTAAACCACAACGTGGTTTCTTAAATTATTAATAAGAAACAACATCCCAACCAGACATACCAAGTTAAGAAGTGTTGCTAGAATCTCTGGAGGAATATTTGGGGATGAAAATGCCATCTCCAAACTCCGAACCAAATGTTTCTGACTAGCCTCATTTAGTTGTGCCCAGCAGCTAACAAAACCAGCAGCAAATAACTCTCGTCCAACAAAAGGCTACAAAAGCTGTGGATCAGAATGGAAACAGCAAGGGTAGGTTCATAAACAGTGCTATTGTCCATACCTGTAACTGTGCAAGCCTTGCACAGGTTCGTAATGCTGGAGAAGGAGACTCCTTTAGAAGTTCAATGCTCAAATGCCTCATCCACTCTGCCCAATCTTCTCTTGTACTGCGCTGAGAAGCCTCTCCAGCAGTACGTAATCTACCATCATTAACCTGCACAAACTTACATTAGTTAAACCAAACAACAAGACAATAATGCAGGCATGATTGAGATAAAATGCCATGCACCAGAACAGTAAAGTCAATATTTTTAACATGCCCTCTCAAACAAGAGCCAATTGGGCTAAAAGCATGGGTAATTCATCTATTCAGGGTAGGTCTCCAATAGCCAATTTTAGAATAGGATTCCACAATATTTTTAGATAAGCACAATGCATCAGTATTATGGCTTATTAGTCAGTGCTAGAATGCTACTACGTGTATGGCATGCTTCTAACTTGGTAAATGCCCGTGTTTTGTCCAAGATTCAAGCCCTATGGGCTATAACTTGAGGGAATATCTGGAAGTAATATAAAACTGTTCTGGTCTCACCTAATAGCTTATGCTTTTTAAGTTGGATGATCTTTTGACAATCAAAACCATGCACATGAAATAATTAACCAAAATCATTTAATATTTATAACTTTTTACATGCACACTAACAAAATATCTGGAGCTAGCAATCTAGACTTTTACTGAAAGACTTGGTATAGCCTATAAACTAAACAAAAACCATTGAGCATACACACATAAGACAAAGTTACCTGATGGCCTCTAAGATGTCGTTTAATGTCAATACCATCTTCATAAGGATCATTATCCATATCATTTAAAGGGTCACTAATAACCTCCAATGGAAGTCGTCTGCTCAATCTTTGTGCAGCTGTACTCCCCAAGATTATAGGCTCACGTCTCCTCAAGCGTCCTTCAATTTCTTCAAATTCTTTATGCTGACAACAGAAAGAACTTAAATTTAAATTAAAAAGGAAAAAAATAGTCATATCAATTCTGAAATATAATGCAGCAACCCAAGAGAAGGTTGTTATATTAGCAAGTCAAATAAGCACAGACCCGGAATCCATGCTTCAGCAAGAGTTTGTGGATTGATGGGATGAAAATGGTGAAATCCTCCCCTAATGCATGAGCTAAACAACAGAGTGCATCAACAGCATCTTTCTGGAGTTCATCATTCTTCCTGAAAATTACAAGCATGCACATTTGGAGCCTCGTGCTAGAGAAAAATGCAACATGTACACAAAAAATATGGAATTGGGGGGGCATGTCATAATAAAGTTACAATATTGTCTCCAAGGTGAAGTAAACAGAGATTGTGAAAAAATCTAACCCCAAGTAAAACCAAGCAAATATCTTTATAATTTGCAAGGAATTCAGAGGGTGGGGAAATACAATTACAGAACCATAGAAGAACTGATGTTTGATTTTCTTCCAAGGTTGAAATATGGGTCAAGACAATCATTTAAATATACAGAGACGTGACTTTATCAATAAAACTATGGAATTCCAGAAACCATCAACACCTCAGGTTTTGATTTACTCTTAAAATCGGTAATCTCTGATTGAGAAGTAGAGTCAGAAACAATCTGAAATTGTCCACTGAGCTGATTGCTCTTATTGAAGTCAGGATATAGGGAAAAAAACAGAAAGTAAATCAACTTCATGTCCAGGACATAAGCATAAAGGAGGACTTCCGCTCGCAAAGCCCCCCCTTCTTTAACCAAGGTTTCAGAGTCCACGACATTTTTAAGATGGAGGATAACCGTTCATGATACACTTTTAGTACCAGGAAACATCACAGAAGAGACTTCCATGCAACAGAAACCATCAAATATGCTGGTAGGACAGGAGAATCAATTAAAGAAAGGTATGAAAAGAAAACAGTGCACCTTTTAAAAGTTTAACTCAAATTGGCAAACAGAAACATGAATAGTTAAGGAAAATGGACTAAGAGGACCATGTTTGATTTTAACAGACATGCATGAATACACACGCAAACAAAACCAGGAACCAAAACAGGTTCTCTATATAGAAAGTGGAAGCAGTGAAACCTACCCATCCAACACTAACTTCAGGTGATGCACAAGAGCAGAAATGTGACCGGTAACCTGAAGAAAATAATATAAGAATATATGTCAATTAGATACAGGAATCCTCAAACACACATGCATACATTTGTGTCTATACACATGCTAGCAAGTGTTTGGTGATAGAGCTTTACAACACATTAAGAGATATGTTTTTATTCCATTTATGCAAAACACTTTAACTACTATGACAATATGATAATATACAGTACCCATCTGGATCCTATCATGGTAGCACGAAGCAACGATCATAGCGGTCTATTTTAATGCAGAGTGATTTTACAAGCTGAGAGCCCACCTGAACACAAGGGATCAATCTCGTCAAAGTTTTGATGGCAGCCCGTCTTATATCCACAGAGGCATCCGCTTTAAACAATCGAATCAGCGCAGGAAGAAGTAGATGCATATGTTCATCCAATGTCCCTACATTGTTTAAGCATCATAAGAAATTCTATTCAGGCTGCAATTTGGCATTTTGGAAAACAGAATGTTCTGTATCCACTGCAGCATCCACTCCGAAAGCATTCCAAGTGGAATGAGAACCAGGATGGAGTTCTGTGACGTATTCATGAAAAAATACCACTTTCCTTTCTAACACAACACCACAATGAAACTAATGTTGTCCATAGACCATACCCCAAGATGAGTTGAATTGCTTCAATTTTTAATTACTAGCAAATAGAAGAGCATATTATCCAAGTCTTGACACATAACTTCCTAGTAGATTCTAGACTCCTATACAGAAGAGAGAAGGTTCTACATTCTTTACACTCTTCCACTTGATTAATAATGCATTACAATGATTCACAATAGTTGCTAGAAATATATCGAAGAATGAAAAAAACCAGTGTCTCATGAGAGTACTAACCACCAAACACTTCAAGCGTGTGAAGTATATCTAGAACATAGCTATAGTCATTACACCTTTCGGCATCACTTAGAACTTGAAGACAACAAGGCAAAATGACAGGAAGATGCTTTCTGAATTCATCGTTGAGAGCCAAGCAAAGTTGTTCCACTAAATGCAAAACCTGAAAAGAAAAAAAGAAAGCATGCGTGTTTGAGAGAGAGGAAGAGGAAGAGACCAAACTATGCACCAGAAATTACAAGAGTAGCCTCCAAACATGACATGCAGGTAATTCCAACCACGCCAAATAATGGAAACATAACTTACTGGAAAGCCACGAGGAGGACGAATAGGAGCTGGCAAGCTGAAGGATGACCACAATTCAGATATTAGAGAGAGCAATTCAGGGAGATATTTACGAATGTGCTGCACAACCAAATCAAAAACCCAATATCTCAGCAACAGAAAAATACCAAAATGCACTACATATCACTTCACAAAATGATAACTCACCTGGCGCACGATAGATACCAGAGTTCCAAGCTTCCAAGTTATAAAGTCTTTAAGACAATCATCACATGTTCGAACAGTGTGAAAGAGATCAGGCAAAACCTACATAAAATAGGAAAGGAGAACACATGTTAATCAAGTACAAAACAACAAATGTTGTCCAGGATACCAAACAAATTACAGCTCGCAAAAATGAAATACCAAACAAGCACTAACATCATCCAACAATATAAATATATTATCTAGAAACTTTTAAGTTCCAAACCAAACAATGACATTAACATGGAAAGTTATCTTCACCTTTTGAAAAAACACACTCTTTCTTAACTTTCCTGATATCAACTTGTGTTATTAAAAATTTTCCAGTTTTGTGTGTGAGTGAAAGAGAGCAGACTACCACAACTAGAGCTAAAGCCCAGAAATGAAATTGAGCAAAATAAGTAACCAGGTGAACTTCCCAATAAATGAGTCAATAAGTTAAGATTAAAACAAGGGCTAGCAACACGATAACGAAAATCCAGCAGATAGAAGCACATAGAAATAAAGAGATAATGTGGAAGGCAAAAGGAAGCCATTTCCCATGATATTTATCATTCATTCACAAAGACTTAATTTCCAATAGAAAGAATGTATGAGGAAAAAAAAAAGAAAAGGAATAAATACAGCTAAAGATTAATTCACTAACCTTAGGTAAATATGGTACACAGCCAAGGCCCATTGACTAACCTCGCGGATCATAAAAAAATCCCAACAATGATTAATGGTGTCAGAAGTCAAAAATGAAATTAAGATGGTGCAGTCATTCTTATCAACGAAAAAAAACAGCATGCACTGTGATAATTTACCTTAAATATGAACATAAGAGATCCAACCACCCTTTGGTGGTAGCTAGCAAGTGAAGGATCCCTTAGAATTCGCATGAGGGAGTTGATTGCAACCTAAATTCATCATAAAGGAGTGTTATACGAACAAGAATGAGAACAATGACAAATGCAACATAAGCACTACCGTTGAGTAATAATCTTCTGATGTAGCAAAAGATGGCCAAAGGTCCATAGGTAGTTCATCCATTGATGGGATGTGTTGACCTGAATCACTGGCTGCACGGGCAACCTCACCATGTGAACCAGGCAAGTTTTGTTGGTTTCGTTTATGCACGTGGGGATCCAGAGCTCCCATGATGCCAAGAACCTGAGAGCCAAAAAGTTAACCTTGCATCAAATAGTTAAAAGGATATAGCCAAGCATTTTAGTTGGCATGTAGCTACCTTCAATACTTCACGTCTAGTAGTCCACCCTAATTCACCATTCAACAATTTGAGGAGTAAGCCAAGTAACTGTGGATACTCAGTATAAGGAGTTATGACATACCTGTCAGCAAAAAGAAAAGGACCTGATCGAGCATTAATGATTAAAAAAACAAACCTTATAAATGACTCCAGAATTTATATTATCTACATCCCAAAAGTGAAAGTAAAGTCATTGCATCATTGCATTGTGACCTTGTTGTCTATACTGGGACAGAAAAAGAAAACCCATCAACACTATAGAATTTCTTACTTTGTGGAAATGCACTACTCTCAAACACCTTCATAGACAACTGAACCATCTTTCCTTGCATGAAGAACACTGGCTAATTTAGATGTTCAACTTTCCCCAGGATGGAATTATTCCATCAACATTACATATTGAAGAAAAACAGAGGAGAAGAGGAAGGAGCATGTGGGACCTTATGCACAGCTTTTAAGAATGTGCTGTTAGCCCAACACTCATCTACGTTTCTAATCAAGAGTCAAAAATAGAATAGAATAAAGGAGTCATCTAAGATGGTCCAACTACAAAATCAAGTGGCAGAACAGTAGATCCAACTGGCAACTTTTTTTCTCTATGGTGTGAGATGTTTCACTGAGAAAGAACTATTTATGATCTATAGCATGCATAGTACAGCAAAATGAAAATAATCCTAAATGAAAAATAAGTATTGTAAAGTTTTTGTTGCTGCATTCCGTGGAAATCATGAAATTTCAGAAAAAGTAAAATAGAAAAAATATCTTATGCTCCATCCTGACCAAAAGATGAAAAACACGACATGATCTCAGTCATGAAAAAAAAAAATTAGCATGTATTATTACCAATTACGATTCAAATAAAACCATGAAACAAAAGGATGGAAAAGAAAATATTTATCATGATTTCAAAGAGACAATGGCATGCCACATACCCAGTGCTCTGAACAACTTGCCCAAGAGTTGCAACAGCCACTTCACGCTTTGTTGCTGCTGCTCCATCTAACAAAGCTTCGACTATCAGAGGCATAAGTTCTGAAATATATTGCCTCATAGCAAAACCACCCTAAACAAGTATCACAATCAAAATTAACCATATACACATCAGAATAAGAGGGAAATATATCACACAGCTCCATGTAGATCAGGATAGGATGCAAAACAGCATATATGGAAACAGCTGATACAGCATGTCCCTTGGTCTATTGTTCCGGCATGGAAATGCACTACATAGATAGACTTCATGCTTTGTAGGGTTATGGGTATGAAATCAAACAGATCCTTGAATGCACATTTGAAAGACATTGTTGCAATCAGGTTGATTCCTAATCCAGCTAAAACTTCAGTTTAACATCGAAGGAGAGGGCAAGAGAAGCAATCAGATGTGGTCTTAAAAAGCAGGCTGAACTTTCTTACTTGTATCAACGACAGAAAGTGCCACAAGAAGATTTCTAAGTATTTAAATGTTAACAAGCATCATGGAAATAAGAGTGAAACAGAAAAACTTATTAGCATCGCTAAAGGTTCGTGAGAAAAAGGCAAATCAACGATTTATATTCTTCCCAGATAATGAAATTCCAAATGAGATGTAAAACCCAATTCATAACAGCACATCCCCCCCCCCCCCCAACCAAACCACACACACCAAAAACACAAAACCCAACCCAACCACACAGAAATTTAAAAACAAAAAAACTTTTTTTCCCTAATTGCAAGCAATCTATAAAACCAGAGTTCACCCACCACTCTAGCAAGATCTCCGACAGTTACAAGAACTCCACTAATGATACCATTATTGGCATTTACTCCTGTGCCTTCAAGAAGTCTTGCCACAAGTGCCTGCACATTGGACACCCAATATCTTAAGAAGGAAGATAACTAGAAGAGCTAAACAAAATAAAAACAATACACAGATCAAACCTTGTGTACTGGAGCAATGTATGGAAGTACAAGTTGTTCACAATTACGTATCAAACAACCTAATAACTTTGCACTTTCTTCTCTGCATTTGTTATCTGCACTGCTGACAACACAGGAAAGTTCAATATCAGACAACTTCACAGATTGGTTGAGAAAACTTCTTTCATCCAACCCAAATTATTATAATTTTTACAAGTAATATAAGTTTGTATGATAGCACAATAGCTAACTGTTGACATCACCTCTGTTTTAGATAGGTCAACAGCTGTATGAGATGACGACGGAGTGCAGGAAGAACATATGCAGGATTCTTTTCTGACAGTCTCCCGGCCAAGGAGATTGCATACTCTCTAACGTCAAAATCCTGTTACAACAGCAATTTCCATTTACCAAAAAAACAAATGATGGCATAAAAGCATTCAAAAACAGAAACATACACTTCATGGAACTAAGTTATATGAAGTACAACCGAACAGAAACATCAAATGAAGATTATAAAGATCGAAAGGCCCAAATAATGACCAACTCTCTATTTTTGGAGGAAAGATGTTAATGTGAGAAGTATCTGAACCAAATCCTTACTCAAATATGCAGATTCTAGAATTACAGAAGAAAAATTGAACATGAAGATGAGAAGACCACCTTAACAATAAACACCATTTACAGGGGGGGGGAGTCTGAAAAAATTCTGTGTATCAGGTTTACTAACAAATGCATGCAAAGAAAAAGGGTTAATACAGAAATCAAGAACAGAAAAAGAAGGGAACAGGGAAACTTGCAGTCAGAGTATGCCTGGAATTTCCCATATCTATGAAAAGATGCAGCTACTCAGGAATTTTTCCATCACATGTCCTATTTACTGTAAGGAAAACCCTATCGCTTAATTTCACAAATTAGCAGGAATTACAGACAACATACCCATGATTGGAAGCGGAATTATTTCTAAATCTCCCATTCTAAATCAAAATAAAAACATTTCACAGATCACAGTGTGATTCTTCAAAACAGATGAGACGAATAGATAGAGAGGAGTAAGCAATCCATTTACCAAGCTACTGGAACCAGAAAGACTAGCAAGATATCATGTACTTTCCAGAATAGACATTACAGGAAGCAACCAGCCTTGCCAAATAATCAAATAGATAGTAAACCAAAAGATTATCAGACAAGAATCCAAAATTAAATTTGAAAAAGAATAAAATTGTTAATGCAATGTTAATGACCCATGAAATCTTGTGTTCGGGGGTGTTTGGGAATGTGGTAGGGGTTGCTTTTCAAAGTGTTTTTTATTTGGAAATGCATCAAAATAATATTTTTTTATTATTTTTTAAAATTCATTTTTGACATCAGCACATCAAAACAATTCAAAAACACTAAAAAAAATTAATATGAAGCAAAAAAAAATCAAATTTTGATGAAAAGCAGGTTCAACCTCAATTCCAAACGAGGTCGAAGTGGTAAAATTTGATTCTGATCCTGAGTTTTAGAAGCCAACATTTCAAGTATGCAATTGCAAGATGTACAATTGGCTACAAAATAGAATAACTTCAAAATAATGATATCACAGAAAATCTGGGGCAAGTTTCAAATCAAATATACTTTCCATTACCGACAAACAGTTGACAAATTCACCCATCACAATTACATGCATAACCAAAATAAAGTCTTCCATCACATGAAATAACTCCAAGAGCCACATACACACCTCGTCATTCAAAGCAGCAAAAACTGCACTGAGAATATCAGCTTGTGCTAGAAAATCATCAAAACCTCTATTTCCATGAAGAGAGGAAAAGATAGATTGGCGAACAGTGACATCCGCGTCTGCAACAGCTGCAATGAGAAGCTTTTCCACAAGCTGCAGATGCACCATGTCAGATTACAAGCAAAAGCAAAGAAAGCTCACATTATCAATCACACTCAACTTTTGTTTTTGGCAAACATGATAAACTAATCTTAATACAGGTCTCAACTACTTGACAAGCTCAAGCAAACATGAAGCTGACACATTAATACATATAACCAAGCTGTCTATTCATGTAACATGTAACAAAAATTTGAAAAACAGTTACAGACATGCATAGACAGAGGCCACAACTGGAAGGACACAGGTCACAGGAAATGATGGGAACAAACAAACAGCTCTAGACATGGGAGCATAAAACATCATTTAACAAGAATAGAACATCAAGAGACAGGAAATAGAACAAACTAAACCTCCTCGACAAGACGCCATCGCTTTCCCCCAGTACGATTGGACCTGCCAGAACCAACCTGTGTAGATACCATGGCAGAAAAGGAATTTGCAACTAATTTACAGCAACAAAGTGCAGCATCTTTCCGGGTAGCTCCATCTTCATCATCCAAATATACAACCACTGATTCTCTGGCAAACTCAAGAAGTTCATGCCCCTGGACAACAAAATAGCTTCAGAACAGAATCTTAAGTGCAATATGCTTCAATTTGGATATATATATATATATATGTTAGCAAACCTTAAAATTAAAGCGAGCTAGCGTCTGCAAAGCAAGTTGCACCAGTGCTGAACCACTGAGGTCCGATACTTGCTGAGGTGCATTCGTCATACTCCCTCGAACAGTATGAATAGCTGCCCTTGACTGAGAAAAATGGGACTTCGAAAGAGCTAACGAAATGCAATCCAGCAGCCGCTCTTGAATAGTCGGCAGCAATGATGGAATACTGAAACAGCAAATGATAGCATAGAGATTTTAAGCTCCTGAGCACTTTTGAGGGAAATTTTTTATTAAAAAAATGAGGTTATTAAATGGCACACCATACCTATCACTTATCTGCTCTAGGGCTTCAACAAGCGTGGGAGAGAGCCCAGCAGAGAGCATGACATCCAAAAGGCTGCGGACATAAGGTTCCATAGCAGTTTTCATGGCTTTTGCAATATTTCCAACACAAGCCAAAGCCTCAAGTGAGGGTTTGGCCCTGCGGGGAGCAATCTAAAAGGGGGTGCAGAGGGAAAACAGAAAAATACCAATAAACCCCAAACTGCAAAAGATGAAATAGAAAGAAAACCAAAATCACTGGAGAAAATAATGTCAGCCACATAGTGGGTAGCTTACTGCATCGCGTAAGTGAGCTGTAATTGTCGGCAAATAATGTTCAAGTTCCCCATCCAATGCACCAGCCATCTCCCCAAGGGCAATGAATCCACTCCCACGTTCAGCTGGTATTCTTAGCACTGCAAGAATATGATTCATGCATATCTGCAAGACATCACAATTTGATGTTATTCATAATCAGTTAAAAAATTGTTGATACATCTGGGATACTCTGTTCCAAAATGCTATTTATTATAGCTGCTGCAGTATGATTAAGGAGGCAGTGAAAATCACAAACCTCTAAGAAGTTTGTAACAAATCTATCCCGCAGAAAGTGAGCAATGCGTGGTAGCAATGAAGTTATGCTAAGGCGAACAAGTCGATCTCGATGCTCGAGGTATCTAAGAACAATGTCAGCAACTTCTCTGTACCTTGACATCATAAACTCGCCAGTATTCCTACATAAATCATGTTCAATTACATGAATATTAGATGCTATAAGAAACTACATCATGGTAGTAGTTCCTGTTCAACATTTATCAAATTGCCAGCAGTTATACAATCACGAACAATCATGTGGAACTTAAAAATATTATACAGTTTATGCAATATCGAAGCCCTGTATTCCTGAGAAATAAGTCAATCTATTCAGAATTTTATCAAGTGCAGCTGGCACACAAATATATCATTATAATCAGACACGGTAGTGTGGTCCTTATGAATACTTTTGCATGGTATCTTAAAATCATGATAGTGAGTTC
>Ga0325402_1002398_pt1 | contig 16446 bp, 11 predicted proteins | sample PopdelMetagenome_22_FD_207212 | JGI IMG/M metagenome (GOLD analysis project Ga0325402, IMG submission 207212) | Populus deltoides microbial communities from Bellville, Georgia, United States - Xylem-PdKOR-R3 | ecosystem: Host-associated > Plants > Phyllosphere > Stem > Wood/Secondary xylem... | reverse complement strand
CCCCCCAAAATTGCATATCATCTAGCATAAAAATCTGACTTGAACTTCCTCGTGGGATCGACCCCTTGCTTGCTCTATACTATCTTGTGTGTTGTGTTTGAAGCTAGGGTAATTAATTTGTGCGACCACGACATTGCAACAGAGTGTTTCTTCATAGAAATTGTAGCCGAGGGAGTTACCTTATGTAGGATGCATAATAGGTGATATGTCTTCCCCTTGCACAACTAGTTCCTTACCCAAATTTTCACAGATCCTAGATTTTCTAGTAACTATAATACCATGTGGCGACTCCTAAACTCATAATCATAATTTTATGATTACCCCAAACTCTTTTTGCATAAATTTGCATCCATAGATTACCCTTATATACTTACAATTTTACCTGTAGTTCCACATGACACTAGATTCATTAATCCATTGGTTACATGTTAATGTTAGGCTTTGCTCTTATCCTGAAATATTATGGATTTTGTATGTACTTCATGCCGGTGATTGTTCTTTATATTATATATAAAGTAATGTTCCATATGTTATTGACCTCAATCATAAGATTAAAAATTAAAGAAAAAAAGAGCATGCAGGGCTTAAACGCAATCGCCCTAGAATCAAAGAGAGTTTATTTTTTAAAAAATAATTTTTTTTCCATTTGGAGAATTAAAAAAATGCCTTTTCAATTCTCTATCTTATAACTAATTTTGATATCCATCTTTCGTTTTCTTTTTCTATGGTTTTAGGTTTGCATTAACTTCCTTTCATGTTTTCTATAGGCAACACAAGTTTCCACCTTTTTTCTTTTTAATTTAGATAGAATGTTCTTTATTATTTTTATACATTTTAAAAAAGTATATGTAGTTTCTATTAATACAATACATTGGCTTTTCTCTTTCTCTCTCTCTCAAGATTTATTTAAAAAAAAAACATAAGCCATACTAATCTTTTTTATTATATGTTTCTTTCTGATTTTTCTTACACTACTGATCATGAATAATGACAATATTCTATCACTCGCTCATTTATGTATTAATTTACTTGAAAAAATGTTAAAATTAATTAGCATAATATTATTATAAATATCACTAAAAGTTAATAAATAACCATATATAAGTAAAAACTTATAAAACTATTAAGATTTTTTTTAACATGTTATTCAATTTTCATAGTGGAAAACAATTTTCCAAATTTACAATGGTGAACACATTTTATACATTCTCAACATAAAATGTAAATTAGAAATGGAAAAGAAAACTAGAAATAGAAAATGAATAAATAGACCCCTAATTTTCTAGATTTTGAAATTTGCACTAATTTTGAAAAATATAGTTTTGAGGTAGTCCACAATTTTCTTTTAAAAGTTTTGCAACGTACAATGATGAATAATACAATATTTTCTATACAAACATTTTCTTCAAAGGTAAAACATTAAAAACTTCTTACAATTTCATATTTAATTAGTGTCTTAGATTTATTTTTATTACCAATATAATATAAAAGATTTTTTAGTTTAGAAGTATAACTTTCTCATGATAAATCCTAATTTGAATGAAATAAAATAAATATTTTATAATTATTTTATTGCAAATACAAAATATTAAGATAATTTAAATTATGGTTTCTATTTTTTTTTTATAGAGAAATAGTTATAGCTATGATGTATTTATTATTTTTTTGGTGAAAATCTTGTTCTCCGTTTTCAACAAGGGAATACATGTTTTTAATTTCTTTTTGGAGAAGAAAAATAAAAAATGAAAAAAGAGAGAGAAGATTTTATGGTATTGAAGAGTTCTTTAGTTTTTCTTTAATTTAATTTAATGATTGGCGAGGGCAGAAGAGTAAAGCCACCGTGATATAAAAAAAAAAAATAGGTTAGGATGAAATACTTTTTTTTTTTTTAATTTTTTATTTATTTTCAAGTATATTTGTGGATTTGGTAGGTTATTTGTCCATGAGGCCAGCCCATGCATGGTCTAATAAATATATACAGGCTTGAGTAGGATAATTCACATTGGGCCTGAGGCTTTAAGCATGATTTATTTGGGCCTGAGGCTTTAAGTATGATTTAGAGTATATAATTCATATTGGGCCTGAGGCAGGCTTTAAGTATGATATTAATAGAATTGATCCACTGTTGGGATAAAGATCCATCATGTATTTATTGTATTGTAAAATCACAAGCTAATTTCTAACGTAAAACAAAATGTGTATACATTGTAAATGCATCTTTTTTTGTTTCATAAAAAGATTTAATTCAAAATTGGAAAGTTGTTTTATGTTTTATAAATTACATGAGCATATAAATTATATAAATAGCTGTTAAAATATTAAAGCAAGTGAAAATATTTAATCTCCTGTCTTTGAAGGCTCTATAATTTTTTCATTTAATTATAGATCAATAAATATGGGTTTTTTTTTAAAAAAACAATTAATAATTTAAATCCAATATTAAAAATTATAATTTTAAATATATTTTTTCACAAAAAATATATCCTTTTTTGAGCGATGTTGTTTATAGCATAAAAATTAAAAATAATTAAAATAAATATCAAGAAATATTTTAATAATTTGAAATAAAAAAGGTATCTCTTTAATCAAAATTCATTTATCTTATTAACGTGTTCTCTCTCTTTTGAACATTTATCTTTTATCAGAACTATTTTCTTTTAAATAACAACGTATCATAATTTTAAAAACAAGTTTTAATAGAAAAAGTAATGAATTGATAATATTGATGTTAATATATTAAAAAAATATAAGAATAATAAACTTGATAAAAATCAAAAAATATATTTCTAGCTATGTTTTTTATTACATAAAAATTCAAGGAAACAAAATAAATATCTAAAAAAATCTTAATGATTTGAAATAAAGATAGAAATGGTATCCCTTTAATCAAAATCCCTTATCAATGCGTCCCTTTTTTTATATTGTTTTATATGAATACTCTATTAATACTTTGAAGGGTAACCAAACTTCTAGAATTTGATTCTTGAATTGGATTAAATACATAATGTACTCTATTAATTACTTTAGTAATATTATTGGTGTTTTTCTTATGATTAACTGAATTAAAAAGAATTTAGTTCATCTTGCAAACCCAAGGAAGGGTTTTTTAACAAAAAAAATGAAAGCAAATTTCTTTTGTCATATTTGTTGTTAATAGTTTTTGTTAAAACCAATTAAAAACTCATGCTAGAAATTTTAGTTTAAAACATATTGAAATTAATGGTCATTTGAGTTGTTTAAATGATTATTAAATATAATGTAAGACGTGTATAATTCATATCCTTATTATTATTATCTTTTAATCGTGTTTTTTCTAGTTAAAACTTGATATTTTTATATTGATTAATACTTCATTTATTCACTAATAGTTATTTTTATTTTTCTCATGCCATCCCTAATCTTTTCATGTTTTATTTTTCAATTTTAATTAAGAAATAATTTTATAAACAATTAATGGGATTTGATAAGTTTTAATTTGGTAAGTGTGATACAAAATGGTTTTAAAGTAATAAGAAAGTAATTGAGATTCGGAATGCATTTTCAAATAAGTTTTTGATTTGGTTCTTAACATATATTCAAATTTGATATAACACTTTTAGGGTATTAATCCTAACATCATTTATATTTTGTTGTACAAGAAATCATATAAGTTAAAATAATTATATTAACTTGCATGTAGTGGTGACATTATGGATACAAAATAGTGATATGTTGTGACTTTGAATACAATTTTTTATGTGTTTTATATGGAACATAAAGTTTTAATGAAATGACGTTTAAAAATTAGTTATAGAAAAACAATTTTTTTTTAATATGGAGCCTTATCAAGAAAAATATCCTTAATTTGATATTCAATTCCTCTAATAGGTAGCAACTTACTAGGAATCTCATCAAACAAAAATACTAGGAATACAAAGATCAAGTTCATTAACATTAAAACATGTCTCCTTATATATAAGTAAAATCATAGATATGTTAGAAAAATAAGCAGTCTTAATCTCATTTTCTTTTGTATAAAAGCTAACAAATTGTTTTTTTCGCACTCTTCTTTTCTCACCTTTTTTTCTATTTTCTTCTCTCCTCTCTTAGCTGAATTCCCATTTCTTTTTATCTTGGCCAAAACCATTCTCTTAAAGCTCCCATAAGTTTCTCTCTTCCTCACATCCTTACGTGGTTATTTTGAATTCTTGGCTTCACCTTTTTTCTTCAGTCTCATTGATTTTCATGAGCCTATTTAGGCTACAATGGTATAACTGTGAAAGTATTCCCATCATTTTCAAGAGAATATCTATTCTTAAACCCATTATGTTTGACCTTCCTATCAAATTCCCAAGGATGCCCTAACAGTAAACGAGTAACATACATAGAAATCATATCACACAATACCTCATCCTTATACTTTCCAACTGAAAATAAATCAAAACCTGTTTAGTAACTCTGACTTCTCTACATTCATGTAACCATTAAAGTGTATAAGATCTTTCATGCTTAATAATATTTAAATTTAATTTTTTAACAAGTGTAATACTAGCAACATCAACACAACAACCACTATTAATCATCATACTAGATACATTGTTACTTATATGACATCTAGTATGAAAGATGTTCTATCTTTATTGCTTCACATCATGATTCATAATCTAAACATTAAGTGATCTTCTAATCATCAAAGTCTCTTCATCGGCTGGATACTCAGCATCACTACAATCGTCAAATGGTGACATCTCATCCTCCTCAGATTTTTCACTTTTGAATTTAATCTTCCCATGCTCTTTCATAATCATAACCCTTTTGTTTAGATATTGTAAAGTTATATATCCATTTCTCGGACATTTAAAACACTTAATATTACAGTTATAATTAGTTGGAATTTTGGATTTACCTTGGACAGTAGTGGCCAAATCTTTCTTCATGGTCTTAGATGGATTGGTTTTGTTTCCCATGATATTCAGCTTTGTTGGGGCAGCTCTCTCTCTCTTATAATTTGGTCTCCAAGTGGAAAAGGAACCAAATTAGCTCTTTAATATATACAACCCTTTCTTTTCAATTGCCTCTTTATCTCGGTAGCCATGTGAACCATATCTTTTATCTCAATATAATATGGCATCTTAACCACATTAGTTATCTCTCTATTCAAACCATTCAAAAACCTTGTCATTATAGTTTTTCTATCCTCCACAAAATTAGCATTAATAATGAGAATTTTCATATCCCTATGGTAATCATCAACACTTTTGAACCCTTGAAACAAACTCTACAATCTTTGAAATAGTTCTCTGTAATAATGTCCAGAAACAAACTTATTTTTTTATGAACGATTTCACCTCATCCCAAATCCTTATAGGTCTCTCTCAAATTCTTTTTCTACTTAAAGCAATTGGATTCCACCAAATAATAACATAGTGAGTAAACTCAATAGTAACAAGTTTTACTTTCTTTCTTTTAGAGTATGGATGATAATAAGAAATTAACTTTACTTTCTTCTCACACTCCAAATATGCTTCAAGATCATTTTTGTTCAAATCATCAAGAAAACTATCCTCTTGGTATGCTCTTCTATGATTAAAATGTCCTTATGGCTAAACTCCCTCATGTCTATGGTTTCTATGTTGCTGAAACCTAGCATCACAATCATGATCAAATTCCTTGACCTTCTCATCTATATTTTGTTTGTAGACTCCACTAATAGTGAAACAACTCATCTCACCACATGTTTTCTATCCGCGGGACCTCTACGACCTGACCCATCTGAAAAGTTAGCTACTTTGGTTCTTAATCCAGCCATCTTATTCATCACCTCTCCAAACCTCATGTTCATCAATTCCAATTGTTGTTTCATACCCAAACAACCTCATTCTAGATTATTTCTATCCTTTGACGGTGGTGATCCACTTTTGGTTGGCATTATCAAGATCTAAAAATCATGTTAGTAGCAAGAGATATATATCATCACACACTCCCTCTTACGTTTACACTTAATAAATGTTACTCCCCTCGTGTTTCACATAAATTTTTTACTTTTCACTACAATAAGTTCATCTTTCGCCTTTTACCACTAAATCTTAAAAACTCGGTTCCTTAAAGAGCTGATTCACAACAAATAAAAAAAATTAACCTGTTATTAGCACAATCCAAAATAATATAAAAGACTCAAGAAGTTATAAAAACTGAAAACTATTAATATGAAACAACAAATACTAAATTGTGAATAGTAAAGAGAATTTATGTGAAATATGAATGATAAAAAGACATGAAAAAAGAAATATGAAAATACAAGAACAAATGAAATAAGACTCAAATAACCTAACTAAGCAAATACACTATTTTTTCTATTTAGAAAAAACTATGAAGAAAAAGAATATTAATGCACAACTACCCCTTATGATGTTCTTTGTAATTTTCAGAAATAACCCTAGAATATATAACTAAATAACCCAAAAATCCAAGAGACGACTATAATATTCCCCAAAATAAAAAAAAAATAGATTTGAGTTGCCAAACCCAAGTTTGGTGAAAAAAAACCTAATTTTACAGCCTCTTACTTTTTGTCTTTGTGTGATTTTTTTTTTTTATCTTTGTTCCTTTTTTTAAAGCTTGTTGCAACTAGATTCTAGATGACGACAACAATGAAATAACTTGGAAACTAAAAGATAAAGGGATATAACATGATTTTAGATCCTTGATTTGATACCAACTAATGCAAACCTTATGGATATAAATATTCAAAAACCCACAATCAAATTAATCTTTCCTAAAACAACTAAATTCAAGCTTTGAGACGGACACAACAATAACCTGCATCGAGGTACCAAGACCACAAGTAACTGAAAACCCCTCACCTAATGCTTATAAAGAGACATAAAAGAGAAGTATGGAGGACACTGCGAAGCTTGGTCAATTTTTTGGTAAGTCAGAGTAGTTCAATGAAGAACCAAATTAAGAGAATTTCCTTTCACACACACTATCACACGTGTACAGCGTCACGAAAAATATCCTCATGGACCAGGATCTTTGTGGTGATGGGTGGAAAGAACAAGGAATTTTTGTTTCTTATAAAAAAATAGATTGGAGTCACCACTTAGTATTTTGATCACTAAAAACTTTAATTGATCTCATATTCTGGATAAGAGGACTAGTTTTGTATAGAGATGACGTATCACCTCTAATACATCTTACTTAAGGTAAGATGCATTGTTTGTTTTTCTGATATAAACTAAGGTATTGTTGTATTTTCTAACCATTGATATATATAAGGTTTAAGAAAAGTCCTTCTTGGTAAGGAGGTCCGTACATTATTAGATTAAAACCTAATTGTTCTAATGTCAAAACATATTCTTCTACATTTTTCTTTTAATATCAAGAATACATCTTATGTATAAGTTTGTAATTGTTGATATTCAAACAAAAAAATAATATTTTTTAGTATTTTAAAAAAGTAGGCCAAGTTTTCATAGATTTTATAAATTGGATATTAAATCCAAAATGCATATAAAGATATCAACAAAACTATTTTTCTTGAATTTTTATATTTAAGGATGCTAAATCACGTCATATATATATTTTTTTTATTATTTATGCAAATATGATTTTTATTTTTATTTTTAAGAGACTTGGCCATATACATATAGATAAAAACTTATTTTTTCTATAATTTTTCAAAATAGGGATTTTTTATTTGTTTTTGTATTTTTAATGAAATTTGAATAAAAGCAAGTATCTTACAATATAAGTCTATAGCCTAAATATTAAATAAAATGATTGGAAAACATGTGAGGGTCCATAAATAAATTTAAAATGATCCCTAAATCTTTCTAGATTTTTTTTAAAAAAATTATTTAAGGGTTTGTTTGACAAAATCACAAAAAATTCAGCAAAGAAAACAGCTAAAAATCGATTAGGATATGTTTTCCAAACACTTCATTATGATAAAAAAGAATATATTTTTTCTTTGTAAAATTTTAGTTTAAACAAATATAACCCTAAGCATTTGAAAGGCTCGACCCAATGACATGAAATGGGCTTCATAACCAAAGCCCTAAAACCATTGTTGGCCTCCTCTAAAGAAAGAAAATATGGGTTGTTTCTTATAGAATAAACAAAAGCCTTATCATTGGAAAAGAAAAATAACCCAAAATTTTAAAGCAAAGCCTGACCCCTAACAAAAATAAATGCTTTTTTTTTTTTTGCTCTTAAAAGATCAAAACAACTAAATTAATGAATCCATACATAGCTCATACCCATAAACTATGAACATGTAGTAAAAAAATCACAACAGATTTAGAGTTTTTAAATAGCATAAGAGTTATACCTATATTATTAGGGGTAGTTTGATGTGTCCTGCCTTGAACAAACACTGACCTAATCTCTTTTTCCTTTTTTTCTTCTTATGTTTCTTCTGCATTTCCTTAATTTATGTTGTTATGATTAAGAAGAAAATCTTTGTTGAATCTTATGTTGCTGCTATTCACAATACTGTTGTTGCAAATATAAGGAAATAGTTATGGTTGATGAAAAAGATTTCCATTGCTGCTCCTGGTACAGAGGAGATGAAAAGTTGAAGGTTGATGAGGCAAACCTCCTCCAGCTGCTTGCTCACGATACAAAAAAGATGACACTACTGGAGGGATGAGTTGTTAGTTTAATATGCCTTGTAGTCAATCGGTTAGTTACACGAGACATTATTATATTCATGTAAATACATATTTTTATTATTAATAAAGACTCAATTTATCTTTAATATTTATATGATATTAGATTAATGAATCTAGAGTAAAGATAAAGTTCGTGGGAAAAAATGCTTTGTAAAAGAAATTATAAAGTAGTTATAATTATGAGATTTCTATTGTATCAAAGCATTGTTTCTATTATGTTCTTGGTTGATGCTCTCTTAAATACTGAATATTTATTAGAGCCATAGAGATTAATATATATTATGTTCTTTCTTTTATGAAATGAAACAACTATTCTCATAAGCTAAGGTATAAGGGATACATAAAACAAATATATAGGTGTTTGTCATAAGATATATATATTGAATTGACTTGCATGAGAATTCTATATGGGATACATCACCTATGTCTATAGAAAGGCTTACGTGACAATTGTGCAAGTGATTCTTAGACTTGAAATCACTAAGTCATCTTATATATATAAAAAATTATGCTTTGATTCTGTTATATTATCTTAATCAAGGTAACGAAAGGGCAAATATTGGGTATAACATGAACTATATAAAGGTACATGAGTGATTAAGAGATGATTCATCATCCTAGGTGAATTAGAGAAAATGTTTTATATGTTCTCAAATGGTATTGACTGAGAAACCCTTAATCAAGATGGAATGAGATTTGAAAAGAGTTTCAAATCTTATCAAAATGGTCAATGACTATTATGTAGAGAATAAACATGATTTAATATGATAGACATACTTCGTACTTTAATGTTAAATCAGAACATTATTGATGAAAGGATATTAATTACACTGAGAAACTGGTCACTGAAAGTTTAAGTCAAATCACTAATGACTTTTTTAATATTTGGAGGATCATGAAACGTTGCTAGACGATGCACCTGATTTTCAAATATAAATTAATCAATTATTGAATTAATAATAAATTAAATTATTTAATTCTATTTAATTATAATTATAATTTATATTTGGGACAACGTATTAGAAACTTAATATGTCACACACATTAAGAACCATTAGTCATAAATTAAACTGGAGTGATTTAATTAAGTATGACTTGATTAAAATATATTTCAGAAATTAAGAACTAGAATATAATTAGTACAAGGATTATATTTCTAAATTTAGAAAAATCAAATAAGGACGTGATTGAGTTAATTTCTAAAATCATGTTGAATTAATACATGAATATTATTTAGAGGGTAAATTGATATTTTATCAATTTATAGGGTTTTTCAGATTTTTCTATAAATAGCAAGCTATGTCTTTTATTTTTTTAAGAGCAGGGGTTGTTTGTTAGACAGAAAAAATATATAAACACAATATTAGAGCTAACACTTTAGGCATAACAATCCCTCTCTTCTAAATAGAGATTTAGAAGATTTCTCACGGGTAATTCGTGTGAATTACCATGGAGGCCGAAGATTTGGACAACTTGTGGTTTGCGACAACCAGTCTTTAAGAAATTATTCAAAGCCGAAGAAGATCAGATCTTCAGGTAATATATCCTAAACAATTCTAGATCTATATAACGAGATCCTAGAAATTCTGAATAATTTTTTTTTATAATTTTCAAATTAAAATCTTGATTTTAGAGTTGGAAATTCTGAATAATATCAAAATCAAGATATTATAGACGCCTTGGTCCATGATTAAAACCGTATAAGGCCAAAATGATAAAATAAATAGGTAAATAAATTGAGAGATAGAAGATCATTACTTTTTGCCCGGGGATATATATATATATATATATATATATATATATATATATATATATATATATATATATATATATATATAATTTCAAGAGGTTGGCATGGCGGTAAAGGAGGTTTGATTCCTTTCTTATGTTCAAATCTTAAAGAGAAGAATTTATTAAATTTTTGTAAATGTATTAAATCAAATAAAAGGTGCATTTTTAAAATGGTTCAAGAAGGAATTTATTCTTTGTAGATGCACAAGCTAACCCGAAAATACAATAAATAAAAAAAAATAAAGAGTATAAATGTTGATCTTGGGGAGACATCATGCCTCCATAGATGTTGACGCGGAGGCATGTGAAGACAAACCAAAATGAAAAGGAAAAGTAAAGAGTCTCCATTCCATTCCATCCCATACTAATAAATAAATAATAAGAGATTAAGATATGGATTACTGTTACTATTAATCAGGAAAAGTGTACTTTAGATCATTAATTACAGTATTAGTTAATTAATTAATTAATTAATTAATTATGATGGGTTAATTATTCTGGCTCTTCCCAAGCAAGCACAAGCACAAGAGCACCGGGTGGCAGGTAACTAGAGCTGCTTACGAGTTATAGATAATACCAAAGCTCTCACACACTATATATAATTAAAACGTAAAAATGATAAAAAGGTGGCCCAAGTAACACGGTATTCTAGGCTTGCATCGTGACAAGGAAGAATAAACAGTCTGTAATACTATATATCCGCCATTGATGTGTGCTCAAGAATTGAATATTAGGTGGTCTCGTAAGGTAATTAAGGATGTGATCACATGGCTGATCAGGGCATGCTTCGATTACTTTTTATTTTGTTTTTTTTTTAGCAGAAGAATCACACACCAAAATAGAAGAAGAGATCGACGACTGGGGAGATCGACCCCCCTAGCCACATGCTGCTTCCTGGGGACCATGAGCCCCCTTGATTAGAGCTACCCTCAACAGAGAGCATGAGAAGATCCCAAAAAGCAATACAAAAAGGGAGGCCGCTGCTCTCAAAATCTCACCTGTCACTAAAAAAACCCCACAGCCCCATAAAGGGAGGAGATAAAAGTTCATTTGCATGCCGGATCACAGTCACTTTAGCTTTAAAACAACATTTCATGCCTTGAGTGCTGCAACTGTCCTCCTGCTTTAGATCTTGTAGTAAGAATATATTTTGTCTATTCTCTAGGAAAACTCATCAGCTCTCCCTGTTTGATGTAGAATGTCTCTCAAAAATGATTTTATATACTTGCTATGGGGATCGAGGACAAATTAAAACTAGTTCGATGTGCGAGCACTGACCGCAAATGAAATCGAAAACTGCCACATAAATACAATAAAATTATCTCTATCAGCAATATCGCCTTCTCGGCCCGCAGGAAAGCCATGGATCGGTAGTAGAACTGAGCGCACATCAATGCCCTAGAAACTATAAACTTGAACATGAAGTAACCTAAAAGACCAGCAGCTTCTACGGGGTTTCGCAAATCTTAACTGGTGACCCTTTAAGTAATCATTTTACATAAAATTAAGAGCTAGCTAGCTTGCTACTACTCATGAAATAAACTTGTATTAAAAAAAAAGAGCTTAATTAATCATTTAACTGTGTCCACAATGCATGCATTAATTGGTAAGTGGATTGCTATGATAATTTCCAATAACATGGTCGCGTGCCCGAAATTTCAGACCTAATTCCAATGCAAGCAATTAAAGGTCGTTTTGAGTCCCTCGAGCAACAAAATGCTAATGTCAAATTTAAAGTGGAATATTTTATATATATATATATATAGTTAAATTGGACATTAGTTTTATATTTTCTAGCTAGTTACATATTCATTATGATTTTTTAATTGTCTCACAAGTAACTTTAGATTTTAAAATATCATTTAAAAATCCTTGCTCGTTTATATTTCATGTAAACAACAAGTTTTACTCATAAATTATTCAATTTAAACATTATACGTTTACGTACTTCTTGGCTTGAAATTAATTTGTTTAGACAATCATTCTTTATCTAGAATTAATTTGTTTATCATTATTTATTTAAGCATCATTTTAGAGTGTATTTGGGCCATATTTTTTTAATTTTTTAAAAATATTATTATGATTTATTTTCAAATAAAAAATATTTTAAAAATATATAATCTTAGACTAATGATTAATTTCAAATTCTTAGAAAAATTTACAATCCTACTTGATTGCAAAATTATTGTCACCACCTCACCGACTACGTTCTAGTAGGTACGTATGAAATCTTTATCTCATTAAATAAAATAAGAAATTTATATTAGAAGCTAAAAAATGAAATCATCAGTCCTTTTTTTTTTTTTTTATATATGTCAACATCTTAATTACTGATTCCAGCTTTCAAGACCACTTAATTTGACGCACTTCATATTCTTGATTAATTGTTTTGTGTTTAATTAATTGGGACGAATTTAATTACTAGCACTGATCAATTTTTTGAAATTATAATGTTTATGGCATATAAATAGACTTTAATTTCTTATGACACACCAGATTAGAGAGAGAGAGCCAATTATAATAAACGACAGAGGAAGCTTAAAAAACCATAATATTACAAAACTGTCCAGAGATCTTGAACAATATACATTACATACATATGAGAGAGACCTAATTGTTAAACATTTACTGTCCTAGCTAGGCTGATTGAAACTCAAATTCGACGGTGAAAACCATGGATTAGGGTAAACTGCATGTATTTTGTTGAAATCCCATGGCCATGGTGGGTTAGTGTATTAACTTGGAGGGAAGGAGCTTGGTGGGTACGTACGCAGGTACATATGTAGGCAATGGCATTTCTTGCTTAATCCATTGTACACTGCTAGCAAGCTACTACTGCCACTCCTCCTCACAGGCCCTATGGATATTTTAATGGCAACAATATTATATATTTTGCTGGGAAACTTGCTGAAGTTCTTAATTGCACACTCTCACGAAAGGATAGGGATGGGTTTATTATTATGAGCCTTGATTTCATTGGAGTATTTGATGATTGATCATCATGGATTGGGCAGGCGTTGAAAGATGATGGGCGCACCATGTTGGGGGTAAAGTAGCATCAGGACCGTTGGTGCATGTTGATAGCTAGTGGCCAATCTGAAAGAGAATCGTTGCAGTATTATGGCGAGTGTTAATTTGGCTTGCAAGATGGCTAGATTTTGGCCAATGCAGGTTCGGACTCCTAGCCCGAATGGAATGAACGCCACATGGTGCTTTGCTGCTCGGGCCACGCCATTCGAGAAGCGACGAGGATTGAATTCATTTGCATCGTGGCCCCATATGGATTGATCATGATGAAGGGCCAATATCGGTATCAGGAGCTCGGTCCCACGGGGGATTTTGTAGCCCCCCAGCTCTACATCAGCTTTCGACCGTCTGATTGTTGCGATCGTCGGTGGGTACAACCGTAAGGATTCATTTAGAATCATGGTCAGCTGCACACCACAACAAGATTCACTATTTAATTTGGAATTACGGAATTGCCACCACAACCTTTTTTTTTTTTTTTTTTCATAAGCCAAGAAATCTGATCAGTACTGTATCCGTCAATCTAATATAGGATAGAGGGAAAAAAAAAAAAACTAAAAAAAGCAGTAAAGCAAAAGTTTTTTTTTTTTGGTGTAGAAACAAGCAAGCAATGTGAAAACAGACAAAACATGAATTTAATTTGTCAGTCTTTGAAGGGGGCTTTACCGTCTTAAGCTTGACAACATCATCTTTGGTGGGTATGTCACGTGATCCACACACCCTCAAGACCTCCTCACGTGCTTGAACCTGCCAATGTGGGTGCATTGCGAGTAGGACTGTTGTCCACGTCAGCAAGTTGGATGTGGTCTGTTTGCCCGCAAAGAAAAAGCTCTTGCACTCTTCAACAATGTCATGTACGGTTACATCTTTAGATGAATTTGAGGCTTGAATCATTAGTCCTAACAAATCCTTAGGACCATGACGATGTGTTTCGTTGATAATGCTCGAGCCCTCTCTTCTCCTTTCTACAAGCTTCATCAACGATCTCCTGATTTCTTTGTCCAGTTTCCACGAATTCACGTTTCTTTTTGTTGGAAAGAACCTGAAAAACAAGAAATTATAATTCATCTGATCTTGTAAATGTTAATAAGAAAAGAAATTGAAGATGTTCACGGTACGTTAATTAATTGCCACCTGTAGCCAGGGATCAGAACTCTTTGGAATGCCACGGCAGCAAGGACCATTTGCTGTGCTTGTAATCGAAAAATGGCCTTTCCATCTTCGTAGCTACTACCAAATGCTGTTCTCGTAATGACTTCTTCTGTTAGGGTTTGGAACCATTCAGAAACTTCAATTTCTACCTCGTCGGAATTTGACACTGTCGACCATTGCTCCAGCATATCCGTTACGCTCTTTGCCACCACCGGAACTAGCAACTGTGTATATTGAAAAATAAATAAATGTATGAGATTACCTCCTTCTTCTTCTTCCCCCCCCTGAGCCAATTAATACAAAAGCTACTTTTAATCTTAGATTAACTTTGAACTTACTTTGAGATTCTCCATGTGGAATGTGGGTGCTATAATTTTCCTATGGTGAGCCCATTTTTCTCCTTTGAGGCTAAGCAGTCCATCACCTTCGAGCTGTTTAACAAGAGGGTGAGCCTCGATCTTCTCATAAAATTCAGACTTGGAAGTAAAGATTTCTCGAATGAGGTCTGGGTCGGACACGGTGAGTCGAACCGTCGGTCCGAACCACACTAGAAACGTTGCACCTGCCAACAACACCAGAATATGCAATTCAAACTGCGTTGCCATGTAAGTACGTTGCAAGGGTGTCAAGCCAGAGAGGTTAATATTTGGACCTAAAATAAACCAGTCAAGTGGTAAAATAGGAGTAATTAAGGGAAGAGAGATGGCGTTTGCACCAGTCAAGTAAGTAGCAAGTATCAAAGATGTTAAAAGAGGAATGGGAAGGAAACTTGATAATCATTAGTTCAGAGAGCAAATACAAAAGAAATGAAGCAAGAAGAAGACAACAGAAACTAATCTGCTTGCTAGCACCTACAGCTTCATTACAATGAACAGGAAACAAGCTCCCAATAAAACAAAAGAAGTGGACACCGAGTCGCAAATGATGGTTCCAGAACAAATTAAGAATTAATCTTTTGGAGAAGAATACATATGCACAAGAAAAGAAAAGTCATAAAAAAATAATTTTAATAAAAAATGATAATCTGGCTTAGAGCTCTCGAAAGAGAGAAAGATAAAAAGAAAACAAGAGGTGCAACAGTCCAAAACTCGGAACTTCAACATCAAGCATCCAAGCACAGAAAAAGGCTGAAAAGTTGTAAAAGAAGTACCTGAACTCAGAAAACAAGAAAGAAGAAGATTTTTTTTTTTTTTTGTTAAAAGTCCCAAATTCTGGAGGATGGATCACAAGCCAAGCTGAAAAAACACATCATAACAGAAGCACCCACCACCCACAGCTTTATTGATATTTTCAAGACAAACTCTTATGAACATGTGCTTTGACAGAGATGTTTCAAAAACCACATTTGTTACATAAGTCATTGGTTCCAAAACAACTGTGCGCCTTATTGATCACCAAGCACAATCACAACAAGTGGTAAAAACTGCACAAAAACTCCTGGTTCATGATCAAGTACACGAAAGAGACAAATTATGTAGTCATCTTAAGATGTTGAAGTACCGTAGATTTTCTTCCAGTGATGGTAAAAAGAGAGAACTCTAGGAAGTATGTTGTGAGAGAAAGGCATGGGTTGAGAAGAGGCCTTTAACATCATTTCCACAAGCTCCTTCACATTACCAATGAAGAAACGATAAGGGGGTCCTCTGATTCCTTGCTTGGCAAAATGGTGTTCAATTCTTCGAGGCCTCCACCAAAGTAACACCGCAATCTTTAACAACAAAACTAATGCCAAGAAAGAGATGGCAAGCAGCTTAATAAGCCAGTGGTAAGACAACAACAGCTCCACCATGTTAAAACAGAGAGAGAGAGAGACAGGGTGGGG
>Ga0325402_1002395_pt1 | contig 16447 bp, 15 predicted proteins | sample PopdelMetagenome_22_FD_207212 | JGI IMG/M metagenome (GOLD analysis project Ga0325402, IMG submission 207212) | Populus deltoides microbial communities from Bellville, Georgia, United States - Xylem-PdKOR-R3 | ecosystem: Host-associated > Plants > Phyllosphere > Stem > Wood/Secondary xylem... | reverse complement strand
GGACTTTTGTGTAACAAGATATGGTTGTTTTAAATTTGGTCTGTTTATGTTAGAAAGGTCAAAAAACGTGTGCTAGTTAATTTGTCTAGGTTAGTTTGTCAAAGTCTATTTTTTGGGCTTGACTTCTACCATGTTGAATTTTTCCTAACTTTGGAGGGATGTTCCAGTTATAAATATAGTATCAGAATATGTAATAAAGGACTTTTGGCCAATATTTGAAACTTAATTCACAGAATTACGAGTTGTTCTTCCAAATTGATTTTGTGAAGAACCCTACCTGACTTATCACTCTTCAATCACAAAGAGTGTGGCGTCGAAATCCTAGATTGATCTTTGTGGCGTCCAGATCGACTTATCAAAGTATCATTCTAGTCTATCCCCCATCTTATTTACCTTAAAATCACTATAATCCAACCTAAACACCAAAAGAAAGACAACACAACCAGACCCATCCTTCATCCATTTTCATCAGATTCATTGTTGCCGATTTTAGAATCATTCACGGCACATCAATTTTCGAGGCTTGGGTAAGGAGGTCATGGGCACTCCTATGTTTGTTTTGTGTAATAAGTTGAAAAATATTAAAAGGGTTTTTAAAGATTTTAATAAGAAGTACTTTGGTAAGATTTCAGAGAGGGTGTTAGAGGCTAAATGGGTGATGGAAGATGCTCAATGTATGATGCAAACAAAACATTCAGATTTAGAGATTTATAGAGCCAAACCTATTCAATTTTTGAAGGTGCCGCAGAAACAAAACTCTTGGTGAACCATTAGCAAACCATCTCGGAATCAATTGCAAATTCATATACAGTCTATTGGGGGTGATATCGCATCATATATCACATTTGGGCTTATTTGGATTTCATATGCTTGAGGTTTTAATTAGAGATTTAATTCTGCCGTGGAAAACACTACTCTTAGTGAACCATAAGCAAAACACCTTAGAATCAATTGAAAATTAATATTTTGTGTATTGGAGATGTTATATAATCATATATCAAATGTGGGCTTATTCTAATATCGTTTTCTTGAGATTTTATTTTGAGGTTCAATTCCATCGCAGAAACACTACTCTTTGTGAACCATAAGCAAACCATGACTTCATCGGTTTGGTATACATGGTCCCAATCAATGCTCACTCTGTCACCGCAACAATGAAGATCATAACCACCTGTTCTTTGAATGCTCCTATACTAAAGCGATATGGTGGCATGTTTGTGACAGATGCGACATTCCAAGAATGACGAAAGGGTGGGAGGAATGGATTCGATGGGCAACTGTTACGTGGCATGGTAAAAGTTTCATCAATTTTTCTCGTAAATTGAGTTTCGCGGCTACAGTGTATTATATCTGGCAAGAACGGAATGCAAGGATATTCAAGCTTGATTTGATGAGGAACGCTCTCCCAACAGATGAAAACATAAGGATCCAAAGTGCTTGGAAGGTCAATAACATAGACTCTTAAATTGATATGTAGCTGGTTGTATTGGTATCCCTAACAAATCTAGTTAAGTCGAGGTGTTCTGCTTTGTGACTTCTTGTAGCCATTTGCTGTTTTATGTTTTCATGCACATTGTAAATCTGGGGTATGCCCCTTATATTCTTTGTTTATTCTTCTTTTAATATATCTATCAACTTACCAAAAAAAAAAAGCAAACCATGTTAGAATCAATTGAAACTTCATATTTTGTGTATTAGGGATGATATAGCACCATATATATGAAAAATGGGATTATTTTGATATCAGCTTCTGGAGGTTTTAATTGGAGATTCAATTCTGCTGCAAACTGATCAAATAAGGGATTTGGATACCTGAACATAATAGAATGACCTATAAAGTTAGATTTGTTGTTTTCTTGCTATCCTGTATATTAGATCCAAGGTCATTTGGATTCCATTTTCTTCAGGTTTTGTCTTGCCATAACGGGTTTGTTCTGCGTTATCTTTCAAAACTTGTTTTGTTTCTGTTGATTTTGTTCCTTCTAGTATAATATCATTATATTTAGGATATTTGGCTATTGTTTGAGTCATTTTCATCAATTTCACATTTATTTGTTTTTGATCAGTTTTGGTCCAAACAAAAGTCAGATTTGTAATTTCATCAATGTCACATTTGTTGATGTGAACCTCGTGAACACGTGGTCACGCAAAGACATCAATTCCTTGTGATCAGGTTTGATAGGAGTGTGACACAAATATAACTTGTATCTAGGCTCCAGTACTATTGGAAACAGGGGACCCCCGCCCTAAGAATATTGATTCGGGAATGAGAAGTATAGGGATGATGCCACAAAGCCAGTTGTTTTTCAATAAGTCGTTTTCAATTCTTTAGAGAACCATGGAAGGGAGATTATCTCACCAACACACACACGCACAAACACAAAGTGCAGCTAACAAGAAGTTTTATGAATCTGAATTGAGTAACCTTACATTACTGGTTAAGCCTTTATTTATATTGACTCTAAACTTAAAGAAACCCTAATGGACTCCCCTACGTGGAATTATATGAAGTCCACTTATAATTGATCCAAATAAGTAATAATAACCTAAAGACAAAGAAGAAAATAATAAAAATCTAGAAATTATCATCCTAAATATGCTAGAATCAAATTTGTCACCCTTAAGAAGTCCCGAATAAACTAGGAGAAATCTGATTTGGAAAATTTGTGTTGCTTCCCCCTTTGATGTCCTTGATTAGCTTGGATTTCATTGTTTAACTTGGACAAATAAGAAAACAAATTTTTTCCTTTGTTGCTTATTTAATTACTTCCCTTCCTAAGTTAGGGAAAGCATTAAATAATCATCCTCTCTTTAGGAATAAGATCTGGCCAACTTCCTTACTTAATTAGAGGATAAATTGCTGACTTTTTTTCCTTGTAGTTAGGATGACCTTGTAAGAAAAGGATTTTGAAACATTTATGAATCCTTGCCACACTTGGAAATTATATTGCAGCCCATTAAAGATCCCTGTAGAGTTAGGAGATTCCCAAAACAAGCTGCCATATCTTTGTAAGAAAATGATCCTTGCCAAATAGGGAGTCCACAAGTCAAAAGGAAGTAATGACAAAATTCGTACAACCTCTGTTTACCCGTATTACGATGCCTTTCCAAACTCCGATTGACCTGCAATTTTAACCCAAGATATTACAAAATGTCAGGAGACTCCACGTAAAATGTTAGCTCAGTCGAACTGTTGGATTGAGAATTATAACTGTTACCGTAAAACTGAATAGTTGCACATTTTATGTCAAAATCTGAATTTGACCTTTCTTGGATCGTATCATTTGTTCTTCCTATCGTAAACTCTATTCTTGGGTGTCTTCATCTTCTTCTATTTTTCCTATTCTTGAGTTGCACATTTGTTCTTTTATTCAGCAAGGGAGAGGGAACAAAGGAAGATTCTAGCTCAAGGATGCAAAAAACTAAGCTATTGTTTGGAGGTTTTCGAACAAGAAGTTGATAAAGTGTAGAAGATTATTTTATGATCTTCAAGCTTCATGAAAAAAGGAAGTACAACGCTAAACAAATGAAAGATGAAAGAAAGCCGCTGTTGTTATCATTCAAAAGCATGTACACAAGTGGTTAAAACGGTGTGCTTATTTGAAATTCTTGTCAGTCATTACTTTGATACAGTGTTGTTGGAGAAAGGTGTTAGCAATAAGAGAATTTCGTAGGCTTAAACAAGAGGCTACTGAAGTCGCTACTAATTCTAGTCAAGATTCGAGGGTGAATCTTCTTGAAGAGGGAGGGAATGATACGGTTCAGCCTTGTGATACGACTCAAGTAGGGTCATATTCGGATTTTGGCGTAAAAATGCGCAATAGTTCAGGTTTACAACAACAATCATAATTCTCAATCGTCGCATTGGATTTATCTAAACGTTGACGTGGACACTCCAAACATGTTGTCCTACCTTGGGTTAAAATTTTAGGTCAATCAAAGTTTAGGAAGACATGGAAATACTGGTCAACATAGCCATATGAATTTTGTTATTTACTTCTTTTTGACCTGTGAACTTCCTGTATGGTTAGGATTCTTTTCCTACAACGATGTGGCAGCTGGTTTAGTAAATTTCCTAGTTCCACAAGGATCTTTAATGAGCTGCAATATTGATGCGAACCTCGTGATCACACAACCCACAATTAAGATTGAGATATGATCCCGAAAAGCCGAAATAGGTCTGATATTAAATCCATGTTTTGCCATGAGAAGAAGGGGAGGAAGTAAAATATTACAGAACTGATTCAAGGCTTATTTATAGCCTTCCATACAGCCTCTTAATCCTAAAAACAAGAGGAAAAGGTAGCCACCCATGTTGTAGTAGGATTCTTTTGATTCCTTTACTGTCCTCACCTCATGGCTTAAATAAGGTTGTTTTGGACCCTCTTGCACATGGATAAGATGTACTAGGGTCTCCTCTTGATACTCTAATGGACTTTTCAATTCTGACATGGTTGAAACATTCAAAACCAATGCATTCAATGCCTCTTTCAATGCCTTTGTCTTGGACCGAGTCATTGGATCATTTGAAACATGGAATGGGTTTTGGCTGGTGTTTCTAGGTCGATCCACATCATCCCCTCTCTTCTCGAAAGGACTCGACCTCGAATCAAAATCTGTGTCAAACAACGTAAGATCATCAACATTAAAGGTACCCCTAACACCATACTTACCTGGAAGGTCAATTTTGTATACATTGTCATTGATTCTCTCTAAAACCTGAAATGGACCATCACCACAAGACTGTAATTTTGATTTCCTTTGGTTAGGAATTATTCCTTACGCATGTGCACCCAAACCCAATCACCGGGTTGGAAAACAACCAGTTTATGTTCCTGATTTGCTTTAGAAGCGTAAAGTGTGTTCTTTTTCTCTATTTGCAGTCGAACTCCTTCATGGAGTTGTATCACCATCTTTGCCTTCTTTTCACCATCTAAACTTACCCTTTCTTCAAAAGTTAAAGGAATTAAGTCCATAGGAGTTAGTGGATTAAAACCATAAACAATTTCAAAAGGAGAAAAACTAGTGGTCGAATGCACAGTTCTATTATAAGCAAACTCAATAATAGGCAAACATTCTTCCGAACATTTAAATTCTTTTGAATTATAGCACACAAAAGTTGGGATAATGTTCTATTCACCACCTCAGTTTGTCCATCTGTTTAAGGATGATATGTTGTCGAAAATAAGAGTTTAGTTCCCAACTTTCCCCATAAGGTCTTCCAAAAGTAGCTAAGGAACTTAACATCATAATCTGACGCTATACTCTTAGGAATGCCATGCAAACATACAATCTCCCTAAAGAACAATTCTGCGATATGAGATGCATCATCCATTTTATTGCATGCAATGAAATGCGCCATTTTAGAAAACCTATCAACCACAACAAAAATAGAGTCTCTACCTTGCTTTGACCTAAGTAAACCTAAAAAAAATCCATAGAGATATCTACCCAAGGTTCAATAGGCACAGGTAAAGGTGTATATAGTTTATGTGGTTGTACTATAGATTTCACCTTTCTACAAGCAATGCACTGTTCACAAAATCGTTGCACATCTTTTTTCATATTTGGCTAATAGAAATGCTCATGCAACACATCCAAGGTTTTCGCAACCCCAAAGTGACCCATTAAACCACCCCCATGATATAATCCAGGAAAGGTCACAAGGCAGTCAAATCAGAAGTAATTGCATACTTCCAAAGTGAGTTAGGAGAGAAACAGATGCCGGGTTTGAATGAGGAAGTGGTAGAATCAGCAATTAACTTGAAATTGTCTTCAACGCAGCAGCATGTACTAGCTCAAGATGTAACAAGAGAGGAGATTAAGCATGCTATGTTTAGTTTGAAAAACAACAAAGCCCCTGGTCCGGATGGTTTCAACGCAGGTTTCTTCAAAAGAATGTGGCACATAGTTGGGGAAGATGTAATCAACGCTGTTAGCTTCTTCTTTCAAACTTGTAAAATGCTTAAGGAAATGAATGCTACATCCATTTCCTTTGTTCCTAAAGTTGCTAATCGTACGAGGTTGACAGATTTCCGTCCTATATCTTGCTGCAATACAGTTTACAAATGCATCGCTAAGATTCTAGCTTGTAGAATCAAAGCTGTTTTGCCACCCTTAGTAGGTCCGTATCAGACAGCTTTTATCTCTGGATGAAGAATCAGCGACAACATTTTGTTGTCTCAGGAACTAATGAAAAGCTATCATAAATCTACGGGACCTGCTCGTTGTGCTATGAAGGTAGATCTGATGAAGGCTTATGACTATGTCCGGTGGGATGTCGTTGATGCCACATTAATAAAAATGGGATTTCCTCAAACAGTAACTGATTGGATCATGGTCTGTGTTACATCATGTTAATTCTCTATCAACATCAATGGTGAGCTTGCAGGTTACTTTCAAGGGGGGAGAGGGCTGAGACACGGTGACCCACTATCTCCATATGTGTTTGTTCTATATATTGAAATCCTTTTGGGGCTGTTCCGCAAGATGAGTGCCGATCAAAACTTTAAGTTCCACTAGAGATGCAAGAAGGACAAAATTTCTCATCTTTGTTTTGCAGACGACTTGATGATTTTTAGCAAAGGGGATGTAAACTCAATTCGTATGATAAAAAATGTACTCACTGAGTTTCAAGATCTATCAGGTCTGTATCCAAATCCAAACAAAAGTGACGTCTTCTTGAGCGGTCTGTTATATGGTGAGAAAGAACAGATCATTCATATTCTTGGGTTTAGAGAGGGGGAGCTTCCTATGAAATATTTAGGAGTGCCTCTTATCTCATCCAGACTGAAGGTTGTCTATTGTAAGGGCCTCGTGGATCGAATCACCTCTAAAGTTCGACAATGGACTTGTAGAACTCTCTCATATGCAGGACGAGTACAACTGATTAATTCAGTTTTATTTTCTATCCAGGTCTATTGGGCATCTCTCTTCCTCTTACCTAGGCAAGTAATAAAAAGTGTTGAGCAAATTATGAGATCCTTTCTTTGGTCAGGTTCAGATATGAGAACTACCGGGGCTAAAGTGGCTTGGGAACATGATGTGCAGTGAATGATTCGAAAAATCGGCAACAATGAATCTGACAAAAATGGATGAAGGATGGGTCTGGTTGGTTGTCTTTCTTTTGGTGTTTAGGCTGGATTATAGTGTGATTTCAAGGTAAATAAGATGGAGGATAGACTAGAATGATACTTTGATAAGTCGATCTGGACACCACAAAGATCAATCTAGGATTTCGACGCCACACTCTTTGTGATTGAAGAGTGATAAGTCAGGTAGGGTTCTTCACAAAATCAATTTGGAAGAGCAACTCTTAATTCTGTGAATTAAGTTTTCAAATCTTTGCCAAAAGTCCTTTATTACATATTCTGATACTATATTTATAACTGGAACATCCCTCTAAAGTTAGAAAAAATTCAATATGGCAGAAGTCAAGCCCAAAAAATAGACTTTGACAAACTAACCTAGACAAATTAACTAGCACACTTTTTTGATCTTTCTAACATAAATAGACCAAATTTAAAACAACCATATCTTCTAAAACACAAAATTCCAATGCAATCATGGTTGGACAATCTAGAAAGAACATGTTTAGAACCTGAAATCCAACTAGATTAGTCTTGTTTTCACATGCAATGGATGACTTCAAATTCGGGTTCAAATTCATTTGCTATTTTGACCATAAACAACATCAATTCCTTCACTTATTTGCATATCAACCCAAATTTAAGTAGCTTGGCATCAAAAGAACCATTAAGGGCTTTTCCCATCTCCAAGTTCCAATTGTAGGCAAATAAACATCCTTGAACCAATTTCAAACTGATTGCTAATTTTTAACTCCGACGCAGCTTCAATCATTCCAATTTGACTCGTCAAGGCCCTTTATAGTTGTTTCGCTCTCGCTCTTGTCATTGGACCATCTGAATCCTCTTGCATATTAGTTTTAGCTTTACTAGATGGATTATAATTCCTATGATGCACATCATCAGCCCCGGGTTGAAAATGATTTGTCCTCAAATCAGAATCGTCATCGTCATCCAAGTATGGAGTCAAGTCTTTCACATTAAAAGTAGCTGATATGTTGTAATCACCAGGAAGATCTACCTTATACGCATTGTCATTCACCTTCTCTATAATCCGAAATGGACTATCAGCTCTTGGCATTAACTTGGACTTACGTTTGCTTGGGAATCTGCCCTTGTTAATATGAATCCAAACAAGATCTCTAGGTTCGAACCTAACCATTTTCCGCCCCTCGTTAGCTTGTTTAACGTACTTTGTCATTTTCTCCTCAATATGTAATCGAACCTGCTCATGTAGTTTCTTCATCAATTCTGCCTTTCTAATTCCATCCATAGATGTCCTCTCATCAATTGGAATATGAACAAGATCAATAGGAACACAAGGATTAAAGCCATTCACAACCTCAAATGGTGAAAATTTTGTAGCCCCATGCACACTACGATTATATGCAAACTCCACAATAGGCAAACAAGTATCCCAACTCTTTAAATTCTTATGTATAACAGCTCGTAACAAAGAAGATAAAGTTCGGTTTATCTATGCAAAAAGTACACTTATTAAGATTAGCATAGAATTTCTCATTGCAGAATACACTAAATAAACGCAAATGATCAAGATGCTCATTTAAGTTCTTGTTATAGATCAGAATATCATCAAAATACATAAGCATAAACTTACTTATAAACGCGCACAATACATGATTTATTAAATGAAAAAACATACTAGGTGCATTTGTAAGTCCAAACAACATGACTAACCATTGATACAAACCATACTTGGTCATAAAAGTAGCGATGTGAACCTTGTGATCATGTGGTCAACCCACAATCAAGATTGAGATCTGATCCAGAAAAGCCGAAAGAGGTTTGATAGGAGGGTGACACAATGAAAATCTACCCCAACACACCAACACTGTTTGAATGAAGAATGCAATAATCATTCTCACACGTCAAAACTGAAAAATTCAGAAGTTATATTCATTAATGATTGCTGAAATTTAAGTTAATGAGTTTAAATAGTTATTGAGAAATTAACCTTAATGATTCTACACTAGAAGACTGATTTGGTCAACTTACAAAACTGACTCAAAAACCTTAAACTAGAAAGCCCATAACCTCATCCAAACAAGTCTTGGATCCTAGCTGAAAATAAAATACTAATTAAGTTATTTCAGCTAATAAAATAAAATAAAGCCCATAATATTAAATCCATGTTCTGTATTGAAAATAAGAGAATGAAAAAAATATTACAGAACTGATTTAAGGCTTATCTATAACCTTCCATGCAGCCCAGGAATCCTAGAAACTAAAAGAAAAGGTAGCCGCCGATGTTTTTTCCAAGTTGTAGTAAGATTTTTTTGTTTCATTTGCTGTGTTTTTAATGCGAACCTCTTGAACACACGATCAAGCAACCCACATGTAAAGACACCAATTCCTGAAAAAGCCATATAAATCAGGTTTGATAGAAGTGTGACACAAAGATAACTCGAATCTAAGCAGCACCACTAATGGAAACAAAAATCATGTTCTCTCTTGACTTCTGAAGTTGAGATTTGCTTATTATTGATGGATACCTCATTGCCTCCTCATGTAGGATGGTTATGTTGGTGCTTTGCTTTCAGTCTTGCTATGTTCTTGCTTGTTTCAGGCTTTTTATTATGATAAGCTAGCTATTGTGTTGCAGGTTAGTTTTGCTGGTGCATTGCCTACTTGCCTCATCAATTACTGCTACAGGTTGGGCAGTTGCTGCTAGAGTAGCTTCTAGTTTTTTGTTAGGTTTGTTTCAGCTATTGTGGGAGTTTGTTCCCTTCGCCTCCTTTGTATTTAAGGGAGTCTGTTCCCTTTTTCCTATTCATATCTGTATATATCCTGACTTGCTGATTCCCTAGCTCTGTTTCATTTGATCTATAAATTTCTTACATTTGATTAAAAAAAATGCCCACCCAACGAATATTAATTCGCGAATGAGAAGTATAAGGATGACGTCGGGAAGTCAATTGTCTTCAATAAGTTGTTTTTAGTTCTTTAGAGAACTAAGAAAGGGAGAATATCTCACTAACTCAAACAACAAGGTGCAGCAAAGAAGTTTTTATTAATATGAATTGCATGTCCCTCCACATCTGGTTTGGACTCTATTTATATTGACTCTAGACTGAAATAAACCCTAATGGACCCCCTTACATGGACCTATATGAGGCTCACTTACAATTAAACCAAAATATAATCCAAAACATAAAGAACTAAGAATACAATAAAATTTGATATTATTGTCGCATATAATAGAAAAAATAAAAGCTCAATAATCTGATTTCCCCTAGTTTATAAGCTGTTATAGCTGAGTAAACCTTCCTTGCATGCATAGAAATAGTTACCGCCATTATAAATCCCTTGTAGACTAGGAGAAAATCTGCTCTGATTTGGATTCCTTTCCTGCCGCCCTTTTAGTTCCTTGATTAGCTTGGATTTCCTTGTATAACTTGGACAAATAATGAAGTGAATCTCCCTCTTTGTTGTTGATTTAATTACTTTCCTTGCTTGTTTAGGAGAATAAGTTGCTGACTTTCTATCCTTGTAAGATTAGGAAAAACAAGCCTTATAAGGTTGTTACGAGGCCAGACACATCAACCCCTTGATTCACGCGAATTGAGCTCTTCTTGGACTTGGATTAGATGAATTAGAGGTTGTCTTTCATACTCCCTAGGCATCCCAAGCTCCTCGAGGTCCACTTGCTCTAAATATTTTGAACAAGCCCATTCAATGCCTCTTTAAGCTTATTTGCCATAGCTCTAGTAATTGACCCATTTGACACCCCCAATGGATTTTTGGCATGAAAAAGCTTGGTGTTGGGTTAATCCTTATCATATTTAAGCTCATGTAAGCCTAAATTTTGGCACTCATTGATGAATAATATATCTGAATTTTTCAGTTTTAACGTGCGAGAGAGATTCTTGCATTTTTTGGTTCTGCTTCGTGGTGTCATTCGACTTCATACCAATAATGTTGCTGTCTTGAGACAAGTTTTCATTGTATCATATTCCTATTAGACATATTTCAGCTTTCTAGGATCAAATCTCAATTTTGATTGTGGGTGTCACGGGTTACGCCGTGACGTCGTTCGGCGACGACGAAGGCTTTTATCGTGCCTCTTGATGAGGTGTATGTGTGTGTGTTGGGAAGGATTTAATCATAAAATTATAATTAAGGTTCAGGAGTTGCCACCTAGTATTATGGTTACTAGAAACCTATGGTTTGGGAGAGTCTGGGTAAGGGACTGGTTGTGCAATGGGAAGACGCATCACCCCTAGTGCACCCTACCTAAGGTAAGTTGCATTGTTGTTTGATTGTTTTTCTAGGTCGGGTTTCTATTCATTGGTCTTTTCTAAGGTTCAAGGTAGATCTCTCTTCATGAGAAAGTCTCTACCTTATTGGGTTAAATCCTAACCGTTCTAATGTTCAAATTTTAGCATTGCATTTATTTACACCTTCTATCTTTAATACCTGATGACATACTTTATCGTGTAATTTTGCACCCCACAGATATTAAAGTCTATATGTTGTACCAAGGGTTATATAACATAAATCTAGATTAACCATTTAACAAGCAAAGTATTAAAAGTGAACAAGATAACAAATATAAAACATGTTAGTATCAAACATTAAGGTCCATGTTGAGTTTATATTATACTTATTCTTACACCCTTAGTGTAACCTTTTCACCCTGACATGATAAATTTAGCTAAACATAATGAAAGAGAGAAACATAAATAAACAAGGAAAGGAAATGAAAAGTATAAGCAAGAGATTAATATAAGCAAAACTTAACCATTACAAAATATAAAGAGAGAGCAAGGACATGTTCTTGATCTGCAAATCAAGATGCCTAAATGCATGGCAAATGCCTTTTTTTATAGGCCAAAATCCAAAACTGTTGATTTATTGACTAATTATTAAGTGGGTGACCACATCTTGACTTGGTAGCAATCCTTATCTTCTTGTCTGCCAAAAACATCATTGATAACGTCATAATTTGAACAGACTTAAATCATGAAAGTTCTAGGAAATTGTCTCAGCTTTTCAAGAAAACAAGTTGAGGTCATTTAGACTTCTAGAACTCGAGATATGGACTGAACACTAAACAGTGTCTAGGCTGCAGGACAGATTCAGACTTCTCCGTTGTTGCTAAATGAATTTTTCTCTCAACTAGTACCTGACCAAAATGATTTGCTGATTCTAAAAACTCGTTTTCTTTCCCAGGACTAGATCCACCGAAAACACAAATATTTCTTATGTGATGACTTGAGGAACCTGCCATTTCTACACACTTCTATATTTGTTGAATGTATGGGTTGAGTAGAAATGAAGGGAAGGAAGAGAAGATTTTATAGATGAGAAATTGAAAATACAATCATACAACCTATATGTAGGCCAACTGGAGTCTCATTCTCTCTCTCTCTCTCTCTCTCTCTATTTATTCATTTGTCTAAAAAAACTTGTGTATGTACATGTAGTTGTGATTGTGGCTCACATCTTCCTTTGGTTTTATGTCCAAGAACGGCTTAAACACCCTCTATGGGTCGGGGATAGGCTTCCCATCCAGTTTTCTTAAAAATTGGCAAACAGAGTCTTTTATAGTCAGATTCCCAAGACTAAGTCAAGTATGTTCTTTATGGAAATGGGGTCATAAGTCTCGAATGCACAATGCACATCTCCACTAGGATATGTTTCAAAAGTAAATAGAAAATTATCTAAAGATTCCTTATGTTTTGAAATAAATTCTGACTTTTGACAATTGTCACAAGCTTTGCAGAACACATGTGTGTCTTTGAATATGGTGGGCCAATAAAATCCACATTGTAAGATTTTTGCAGTCTTCTTTTTTGACGAGAAATGATTCCCACATGCCTCAGAATGACAAAGTTTAATGACACTTCGTTATCGGCAATCCATCTTTAAAATATTTTATCAGGACAATATTTGAAAAAGTAAGGGTCATCCCAATAAAAGTTCACTTCGTTCAAAAACTTTCCTTTGTCTTCGATACTCTAATGAGCTGGCAAATCTCCTGAAGCAGGAAAATTGATATTTTTAGCAAACCAAGGCATTAAACTAAGAGAAAGTAAGGATTCGTCAGGAAAGTAATCATCGATTGGTGTGATTTCAGATGTCGAATTGTTAATCTTGACAAATGATTTGCGACAACATTTTCAGTGCCTTTTTCATCTGTGATTTCATCCTGAAAATAAATCATTTGCAATTCTTCTTATTCATCAACCTCAGTTTTACTCAAGGTAGATTCAAATTGATCATAAACTAATTTTTCAATAAAATCTACTTCTTGTAAATCATTATCATCTCCAGGTTGCTTGCAAATGTTGAAAATATTCATCTCCAATGTTATTTTTTCAAATGATAGCTTCAACAATCCATTCCTACAATTAATGAATGCATTAGAAGTTGCAAGAAATGGACATCCTAAAATAACAGGAAATGAATTACATACTTCAACAGGTTATGTGTCCAAAACAATAAAATCCACAGGATAAATGAATTTATCGACTTGTATTAACACATCCTCAACTATTCCTCTAGGCACTTTTAGAGATCTATCGGCAAGTAAAAGAGTGACAGAAGTTGGTTTTAACTCACCTAGATTGAGACTATGAAAAACTGAATATGGAAGTAAATTCACACTAGCTCCAAGATCGAGGCTCTTTCAATTTTATGTTCTCCAATAAAGCAAGAAATTGTAGGACAACCAAGGTATTTATATTTCAAAGCATTATTGTTTTGAAGAATGGCACTTACTTGTTAAGCTAAAAAGGCTTTCTTTTTCACATTCAGTTTTCTCTTTACAGTGCACAAATCTTTCAAAAATTTAGCATAAAAAGGTACCTGTTTAATAGCATCCAACAAAGGTATATTGATCCTTACTTGCTTGAAAGGTTCAAAGATTTCAAAGTTATGATTGACTTTCTGTTGTTTGGTAATGACATGAGGAAATGGAAGTGCTGGTGGGAAATCAGTCTTTTCTTTGCAATGTTCAGATTCAACCCCTTCCTTACCCTCAGAGATTGACTCATCATCTTTCTCACAAGGTTCAAGAATGAGTTTTTCAATAACCTTACCACTGCGAAGAGTGATGACTGATTTGACTTGATGGGTGTTGGCTTCCAGAACTACTCGCATTCACATTGTATTGCCCATTTGGATTTTGCAGTGGTTGAGATGGAAACTTACCTTTCTCTTGAAAATTGAGAGCAGATGTCAATTTTGCAAGAGTATCTTTAAAATCTGTCATGCTTTGAGCAAGTTGAGTGTTGATTGTCTCTTGCTTTTCAATGAATGCATGCAATGTTTCTTTAGGATTTCTTCTACAAGGAAGTGCATATCCATGAGAATTTTGGAAATTATGGTGTGCTTTAAATGGTGGCTGTGAAGTTTGTGTATTATTATTAGCACTCTTCTAATTGAAATTTGGGTGATTTCTTCAATGAGGGTTGTATGTTTGCGAGTATGGGTTATGATTGGGCCTCTGGAAACTGTTTAAAGCCTGGGCTTGTTTATGGAGACATTTCTTAAAAGAAGACAAAGTTGAACAATCATCGGTTGAATATTCATTAGTTTCACAGATTTGACACCCAATGTCTTGAACAAACTTTAGTTGAACACTCTTTTTTAATTCAAGTGCGTCGACTTTTCTTGCTAAAGATGCAAACTTGGCTTGGAAGTCATGATCTTCCCTAAGGTTGTACATACCTCCACTAGATATATGAGGTTGAGTTTTACCTGGTGCCTCATAAGTGCCTGTAGTGTCCCATTTCGAGCATTTTCAGCTAGCAAGTCTAGGTACTCCATTGCTTCATTAGGGTCTTTATCCTCAAAAGTTTCATTGCACATCAATTCAACCATTTGCCTATCTCTAGGAGTTAACCCTCCATAAAAATGTGAATCCAATCTCCATGTTTCAAAACCATGATGAGGGCAAGTATTAATCAGGTCTCAATACCTATCCCAACATTGGTAAAAAGTTTCTCCTGGGTTTTGAGGGAAAGTGATGATTTGTCTTTTGAAAGTGTTTGTTCTGTGAGATGGAAAAAACTTCTTTAAAAATTGTTGTTGCATTCATCCCAAGCACGAATGGATCCATGTCTCAAATTTTATAGCCATGTTTTAACTTTATCTTTTAAAGAAAAAGGAAAAAACTTTAATCTAATGAGTGCTACAATTTTGAGTCATTATAGGTATTACAGAACTCCTCAAATTCGCTTAAATGCAAGTATGGATTTTTTAAATCTAAGCCATGAAAAGAAGGTCAAAGTTGAATAATGCCTGGCTTAAAATTAAAATGAGATGCATCAGGAGGAAAAATTATGCATGAGGGTGCACTTGTTCTTGTGGGATTCATGTGGTCTCTAAGTGTTCTCACACGATTATTCTCATTATGAAGCGATTGATTATCATCTTCGGCCATATTTTCTAAAAATGATGAGGATACCCTACAAAGTTTACCGCTTAATGTACGTGACTAAACTCTCATGCACATGTAGCAAAAGCAAAAGAAACAAAACAAAAGAAACAAAGTTAAATACAATGAAAAGTGAAAAGAGAAAATAAAATAAACACTATAATTTATACAAGAATTTACCTCCCCGGCAATGGCGCCAAAAACTTGACATGACCAAAAGATTGATGTCTTCTCCCAAGTGTAGGAGTGTCGAAGTAATAAATAACACGGCAAGACTGGGGTCGAACCACAGGTAGGTTAACTATATAAATTATAAACACCAGCAACATCAACAACAACAACAACAACAACAAGTTAAAGAGAGCTTTGAGATGTGATATTATTGTAAAGATTAAACAAGTATAAAATAATTGTCAAGGTTAGAGGATCCACTAATAGTATTTCAAACAAGTATAGTATAAACTCTTTTAATTACTCAATTGGAAACCACACACAAAGAAGGTTCCAATTGGATTATAAATTGTTAACAAGATTACATTAGTTTTCTTATTCGAATAATGCTAATACTTGTAAATGTTGTCAGGTATTCATGATGTTAATTTATGTTAACAACAAATCAAGTTCCTTTCATAACACAGGTGTCGTTTATACCATACAGTTGGTTATGAAAGGATCAAGTATTTTTCGTACCAAGAGTTATACAACATAAATCTAGATTAACCATTTAAGAAGCAAAGTATTAAAAGTGAACAAGATAACAAATATAAAACATGTTAGTATCAAACATTAAGGACAATGTTGAGTTTATATTATACTTATTCTTACACCATTTGATGTGGACCAGCCTAGAAACACCAGCAAGGACCCATTACATGTTCCAAATGGTCCAATGACTCGGTCCAAGACAAAGGCATTGAATGCATTGGTTTTGAATGTTTCAACCAAGTCAGAATTGAAA
>Ga0325402_1002393_pt1 | contig 16449 bp, 6 predicted proteins | sample PopdelMetagenome_22_FD_207212 | JGI IMG/M metagenome (GOLD analysis project Ga0325402, IMG submission 207212) | Populus deltoides microbial communities from Bellville, Georgia, United States - Xylem-PdKOR-R3 | ecosystem: Host-associated > Plants > Phyllosphere > Stem > Wood/Secondary xylem... | reverse complement strand
TTTTTTGGCGAACCTTTGGGTTGCTTGCCATTTCTTGGCTAAACTTGTTTTGCTTATCAAAAAAAAAAAAAAAAGTTTAACTTTTAATATAAAAATAAAAAACCTACAAAATAATTAATATCTAAATTATTATTAAAAATAATAATTTATTATTATTTATTTTTAATATAAAGACAATGAAACCTGTATGAGAGGTTAATATTTAAAGTATTATTGAGAGTAATATAAACTTATTTACTTTTAATATAAAAATAAAAATTACAAGGAGTTCTATTTGAAATATTGCAACCAAAAATTTTAAGTTTATCCTTAAAAAAGCTTTAATGATAAATAAGACATTACAACCTATGTCTCATAATACAAGAGTCGTGGACATCTGAAATACCAAAGAGAAAAGAAAAAAAATCATTAAACTCATTGAATTTCTATTTTTGACTCACTTGCAGTGCATAAGTTGTGGATATATCTGTTTTTTTTTGACATCTTTCAAACCAAGTTTTAAACCTTGAAAACCACAGTCTGTTCATTGTACATTGTAGTGGTCTTGTCATAGATATACAGATAAAAATAAAAATACCATCAGACCATAGCAACTATAAACAAATAAAAACGATGCAGTTTATATTAGATAAGGCGTATAAGGAGTTCTAATTTCTATTTACGCAATTAATCTATTGCTTAGAATCTGTAAAGACTAGTTATGGTTCCTAGTAACAATTATTCTAGATGATAACTTTTTATCCAACCAAAAACCTCTCAACTCGTCTAGAAAAGATCGTTATAACGTCATGCAATTGCAAAGAGTACGACACCTGTTATATTTTAAAAAATTATAATTTATATCATAGATTAATCCAAATTTTTAAATTAAATAAAAAAACCAAATTCTCTTCATATAAATTATATTATTTTTCAAAACACCTAAAATAAAACTCTACAAAGAAACCTAATTTTTTTATTCACCAAGCTAAAACTTCCGGTACAAAATTTCTAAATTCAAAATCATTAGGACAACTAATTAAAAATAAACCTCATTTGACGTTAAACTAGCTTGCGAATCCAAGGGCCTCTTGAGTACAGTTCCACAAGATTCTGCTTGAAAAATATCTCAAATTCAAACAACAATGAAGCCGCTATCTCTTGCATCATCGTCTGCAAATGCATCTCCTGTGTTTGACAATCTGTTGGTGGAAACAATCTCAAATTGTCACCCTTTTTACCACCATCCTCTTACTGTGATAAAATAATTTGAGTGGAAACAATTGCTTGGCTACTACTTGAATCGAGATTGGCTTAGTGTTCATAGCAAGCAATCATTGAGAAGAGAGTAGTGACCCCCCTTTTCTTGCCATGGATTCGGACTAAAAGTCATGGATTCGCAGCTCGAGAGGAACAAGTGACCAGAAGGATAGGAGGGAGGCGTGTTCTCGGTTAGAAAGGGAGTTTCATAGGTTGATAAGGATGCCCCTAGATGCCACTAAGAGGTACTAATCAAAACCACTAGGTCACGTTTGGTTTTGAAATTGAGATCGCACACCTGAAATAGGGTTACATTTCCGACTCCACTTCCAAATAAGATTTATCAGTAGGGTTGCTAGGGCTTGGTGTTTCTGATTTTACCAGTGGAGTTGCTAGGGTTGAGTGTTCCAATTTTTTCTAGTTCTGGAGTGGAGACAAAAACATCAATACTTTCTCATACTCCTTTTTGTTTTCTTCTGGTTTGATCTTCTAATAGATTTTTTTTGGGTATTCTAACATTGTTTGGTGATGATTGTGGGTGGATACGAAGCTTATTGGATTTGATTCAAACAAGTCTCGTGAAATTGGGGTACTGTTCGATGAAACTGGGGTGTTTGATAAAATGTCACGTTTCACAGAAAAATTTAACTCTAGACAGGATTGTAATATTAGTTTTATGAGAAAGTGGTAATTATTAATTTGATTATAAAGTTATAATATTAATATTGTAAGGATTTTTTTAGTTATTAAATAAAAAATAATGATAATCATATAAATAATAAAATATTTTTTGTTGATTTTTTTGGACAAGAATGTTAAGTAATATAAAATCTAGAAGGTAAACTTTAATTTTTTAAACTATACGAAGTTTGTAAAAAATAGATTAAACTTGATGTTAATAAAGATAATTTTTCAATAAAAAAAAAACAATAATATAAATACAAGTTTTTAATAGAGTTACGTAAATCATTAGCAATATCTTTGATATGTTTATAACTATTTTTTTTAAAAAAATGATGAAAGTTATCATTTTAATTAGAAAGAAAATGGCGCCATTAATTTAATTAAAAAAGTTGTGCTTTTGGTTAAAAACACAAGTTACCATAACTGGTTTCAAAAGCAAAATAGTTGCATTACTAATTAAATCTAATTAGCCTTGCTGAAAGTCACATCATGGCAACTATGCTTTAACTTTTCAGCTATATTGTCAAACCCATTCCAACTTTATTAATTGATCTAAAAAGACAAAATATGAATTCAGAGATCCCAGGATCCAATCTAGGCCAGTATATAATTAGACCGGTTAAAGCATTGAGGTAATTGGTGAATATTCATAAAATAAATAAATAAAAAGAAGCAATCATAATGAGGAATAATTCATTAATTATTTGAAAATATCTAAAATAGAAAAATATATCTTTTGTTTAAATGACATAGAACCACCTCATCTCATTATACTTTTATTATAAATATATTTATCTCAAAAATCATCTCAATTTAATAATTTAAGTTGTTAGATAATGTTTTAAGATATGATTTATATTATTTTCTAACACGCCGCTTCAAGTGAAAGTCTCTTAGACTTGAAACTTATATAAACTCATACTACCTTGTGCTTATTTTTTATCAAATAAATAGGAATGGTGAGATTCGAACTCGTAAACATTTAGTCATCAAAACTCTAATATATATCATGTCAAAGAATTAATTCAACCAAAAAACTTAAACTGTTAGGCATAATTTATATTATTTTCTAACAAAATTTATATATATATTTAATGATATGTTTTTTTATCCATCCTTCTTTATTGTAGATTGTAAATCATGTTTTTTGTTTGGAAAGAAAAAGAATGCGTAGGAAGGGAGCTAATAGCTAAACTAATAATAGTTTAGCAATAATTAAGTGGTAAAAAGTTAATTAAAAAAAGAATATATTTTTTTCTCTGAATTATATCAGTACTTGTATTTCTCAACTCATATACTAGGGTGCTTTCTCTCGTGGTTCTTTTAGAAATAGTCATGTACACATGGATCACATGTATATATGTCCATGATATTAAAAAAACTGGCCTTATTTACTAAGTGTCTTTACATAATTTATTAAGTACCTGGACATATTTGATTGTTGAGATAGAAAAACATTTCTAGATAAAAATTCTTATTTAACTAGTTAATTACAATCCGAACTACTATTTAGAATCTTTGTTTGAATAAAATAGTTTGAGTTTATCTTATCCTATAATCTCTCTAATCTCTATGTAAATAAGAAATTTAAATTCAATTCTTAACAATTTCAGATCTAATCTTTTTTTTTATTATTATTATTAATGTGGGTGTTTAGGTCAGTTTACGCGGAGTTTAATTAATCCCACGAGTTCTGAAGTTAACAACCATATAAGTTTTTAGTAGTTCTGAAATTTGTAAAACTCGAAGTGATAATCTCTAAAAAATAAATTTAAAATATAACCATATTTAATCTTAATTGATCGATAAAGAATCCTTGTGAATGCTTAGAAAAGGTACTGATTTTATGTGACCAAACAAAGGTGGATTATTTAAGTTTGAAGCATAATTGAGTAGGTACGTATGTCTCCATTACAATATATTTTGAAAGTAAATGTTTGAGAGCCCGAAAGGACATTTGAGATGTATAACATAAGCTAGCTAATCTTTTCTGGTAGAACTTGCAAAGGTAATCTAATAATTAAAAAAACATTTTTCTTAAAATCTCTTTGGCAGACAGCAAAATTCAGGGTGGATATTGATCCTAGATAATATTGACCAGGATAATCATCGTACATCCACTTTCATTAGTGGCTTAGTGTTATTATTATTATATCATTTCCAATGAAAAAGTTAAATGAATAGTTAAAAATAAAAAATTAATATTTTAACTTTTCTTTCTTGTTTTTCATATTCTAAAGAAAAAGCCAAACAAAATACTAAAATTCCTTTTTTTTTTATAAATGTTATTCTTATATATTTCTCAAAAAAGTCAAAATTAATAAAATAGGGCCAACAAAAGAATAAGCCAATTAAATCTAGCAATGTGGAAAAAAAATAACATCAAAATCATTAAAAAAATAAAACATTTATTTATTTCACTCTAATAAAATTGACTTTTTAAATGATTTTTTTTTAAATATGTATAGTAAAAAAATATATATTTATATTATTTAAAATATTATTTTATCAATCTATCTCTTTAAAATAGTAGGAGATGCTCTAAGGATATTTGACAAAGACTGTAGAAGGACCTTTTGGCTTGACTAATCTATTAACACATGAATGTTGATGATACAGAATGTTAATGACAAGCATGACGTAGCACTCTATAACTCAATTCTCTTAAAAAATATTTTCTTTTTTTTATGAAATAAGTCCAAAATCTAGGTGTATGAATTCTCATTCATAAATAAACAAATATAAATCTTAAGTCTTAGATTCCATTTATTTTTGTGTTTCAAAAATATTTTTAAAAAATTTTAAATATTTTTATTTTTTATTTCAAATTATTTTTTTGATATTTTCATATTATTTTCATGTGCTGGTGTCAAAAATAAATTTTTAAAAATTAAAAAAATATTATTTTGATGTATTTTCGAGCAAAAAACACTTTAAAATACAATTGTTGTCATACTGTCAAACATCCCATTAGACACGATATACAACAATTAAAGGTCAGGCCATACAATCTCATACATGAACATCAACCTTCCAATAAGTCTAAGAACCATCATTAACCATCCAACGGATCATAAACCACAAATAACCACCCAGCAATTCCTAAAACATACAATTTCTCTAACATTCTTGTATTATTTTTTAATTACTGTACATTATTTTCTCCTCTTATATCTTACTAACTTAAATATTAAAGTGTTCCTTGTTCCCACAAAGTACTTGTTTTACAGGGAAGTCCACGAACCAATCCAAGATCGTAGCCCTAGAAAGGTTGATTCTTGTCTAAAGTTTTTCACAACTTCATCGGATGCTATTGAGCTACATAGATCATTTCCATTACTACACAAATGCCATGCTATATATGAATTCAAATTTTCATTTTATTTCCATTTATCTTTGCATTAATTCTTTAGCCATCACCACTGCTATGGTATCTTAGTTCAAGTTTTTTCTACAATATATATTAGATATTTTACAAGGAAAAGCTTGTATTTTATACTATTTTATAGTCTTTTAATTTTCACATTATCAACACAATACTAAACATGTAAGAATATAAAAACAACACATCCCATTATATCTTGGGATCGATTCCCACTTCTTCCTCCACACAAGGATAGCTTACCCTCTCAGGCGAAACTAATAACTTTTGAATATGGTTAAACTACATAGATAAAATTAAAAGTGGTCACCTTAGTAGAGTTAAGTTAAAGAAAGATTAGGGAGAAAATATATTTTGATTAGGAGGAATGCATAAATACTATGAAAAAACTTAATAATTTAAAGATCAAATTAAAAGATTTTAGAACTTTTGGGCAATGAAAAGAAAGAGAAGAATAAGGACGAGAGTTTGACATAAAATACTTTACCCCATTGCCATAGTTTTTTGTATTAGATTCAATGTATTTATGATACATTACAAGTGCATATATGTGTTAACCCTAGTTCAAATTGGAAAAATATAGAATAAAAAAAGATATGTCTCAAACTATAACATAAAAAACACATAAGCAATATGTCTTTTTATATGGTTGGTCAGTCTTCTAGGCCTTCTTATCAATATTAGGCTATAATACACCCTTATAATTTGATTATGGGTATGATCAAACAACTAAATTAGATCGTAAAAAGGAAACTTGTCATAACTCATGAGCAGCATTACCAATAGCCCTATATTAAGCATCTGTATAAGATCAAACAATCATTTTTTACTAACTAGACTTTCAATAGATAACGTTATGACCAAAATAAATAACATAAGCATGTGTAAACTTTCAATCACCAACATTAACAGCCTAATCAGAATCATTGACTTCATATAGTCGGAGATCAGAAGTGATAGTAAAAGATAAAATAAAATAAAACATACTAAAGATATAATGCCTATAATTTTAAATAAGAAATTTATTTTTCTAAACTCACATTCTAGTCGCTATGAAATTCTTTATATGAATTTTAAATTAACTTTTGAAATTGAATAAGAACATTATAAGATTTAAATTTATTGTGCAAAGGAAAATACCAAATATGTTTGAAAAAAAATAACAAATTACATGTATCCATATAAAACAAAAATGTAAAGGTCCTAAGCATCACTAAAATTGGGATGAACATAAATGAGATCATTAGACTTTCCTAAACATGCTCCGATGAACCTAAATATGATAATTGGACTTGCTTGAAGGGAAAGCCATATAATTAAAATAATAATTTGTTAATGAAGAAACTGGAAGAGCCTTATTAGAGAGAATTTGATGCAAGATACGAGACTATGGATGACCAAGCCATCAATGCTGGACTTCAGGGATAATTGTTTTGTGATAGAGAACACTTAAGGTCTAAAGATAAAAGGATTGATATTATAAGTTATTATACACCATCTTTAACTATATTGGATAGAAAGGTGATTATGAGCATGAAATTAAAAAAAATCATTATTTAAAGCAAATTATCATATAAAAACAAGGATTTCATGATATTAAGAACATGTAAAATGCAAGATAGTTTTAGTAAATGTTGAGCTGTATGAATTGAAGTATAACTAAGTTATAATATATTAAGTTTCTTTTATCACCTACTTCAAGTTGTTCACAACCAGTGTAGGGTTCCATGTGAGTGACTCTAATGATGTCTAGTGTGATAAAAAAATCTTGCCTCAATATTAGGATGTTATGATTGGCCATGATTTAAAGAGTGTTGACTGGTTGAAGCGTTCTTGGCCAAATATGGAGGACCTAAAATTAAAGAGGCCAAAGAGTTTCCTTTAGGTAGAGAACCTACATTTGAAATGTAGAAGGATAATGATATGGAAATATGATTATATTTATCATAGATTTGGAACTGGGTTTGAGTGTTTTGTTATGGTTGATTCCAACCTAATTCATTCATTTAGCTAAAGTTTCTCTTTTTTAGCGACCTTGTTTATTTCTACCACACCCTCTATTAAAGAAGACCATTTTGACTAGAGAAAGAACCAGAGTTAAAGTTATTACCTATGTTAGCAGAAGTGCATTCTCTAGTATTGATGTTTGTTGAATGGCTAGTCATATCATCAACAGATATGGTGATCATACAAAAATTCATCATTGTTTAAGAATCCATGGCTCAAAAATGAACTATGCTATTTTGAGAACATAACAAGTTCGGTTGAGCTATCATAAACCTTTGAACAAATATAAGTTATAATTTCTAAGAATGAGTAGCTTACCAATTGTTGTCAATTTGTCATTGTATGTTTTTCAACTACTTCAATAAGCCAAAATTGATTCTCTAGAGAGCTATCATAGTTCAAGAAAGCCTACGCAAAAAGATATAATTTGGGTTGTTGATGGTAAAGCCAAGGATGATTCTACGGTTATCCAAATAGAGTGAGAGGTTTGATAATAAATCACATGGGATAATACATTAGTAGACAAAGATGCAACTAATGATGTGTTCTCTACAATAAGAAGGGGGCTAGTGGGCATGGTTTTGATCCATCAATGAAGTTATACAAACCTTGACCAATAAAAAAAATGTTTGATTTGAGCCTTCTAGATAGTTTTCTTCATTAGTTTTAGGGAGATATAATGATGAGCATTCTGAAGTTATAACAAATAAGATGTTGTTGTAGTTTGTTGGCTAGTTAGAAGAGAAGAAATAGGTTATTTTTCTTAATTGCTAAGAGTGCAAGAGAGATTATCAGAGAAAATCATGGATATTAATTGTTAATCAAAGGTTGTGATACCATATAAGATTACAAAATTGGAAAGAAGAAAAGAAGGAGAATTCACTACCAGAAAACCAGAGAAAACCAACGGAATTACTGACGAAAACATTCTGTCGGTAATAATTACCGACGGAAATAATTCTGTCTCAACATCTGTCGGTATATACCCACCGTTTCGCCGACGGGGTATACAGTTTGTCTGGAAATATACAATGGCGTGGTGACGTCAGACGATTTTACCGACGAAATGACCGAGGGATTCAAACTGAGATACCCGTACAGTGACGTGACATATGCACCGATGGAATAACCGACGGAAGTAATCCATCGGTGATTCCATCGGAAAAACCATTATATACCCACCGATCTGCCGACACTCTCTTCCTCTGTTTCTCCTTCTTCTTATTTCCCATCCCACCTCTCCCCTCTCAAACTGCAGCCACACCCATCCCAACTCTCCATTATTCTCAACATGAGCATTCAATATTCGTACGTGATCACAATATTCGTTTATTATAGATTTTATCATTTTTTTGTAAGTAAATCTATCCTTTTTAGTTTTAATATTTAATTGTGAATTTTATTGTTTTAGTATATATATTTTGTTAACGTTTGTACTTGTTTAATTGTTATTTGTCAAAGAAACTTGTAGTATGAATGTATAATTTTGTAGTTGTTATAGTTTTTTTTAGATTTTATCAAATTATATTTGTTTGTAAATTGTTGAAATTTTGTTTGAATTACACCGAATTAAATGTGTCGTTGTGATGAAATAAATAATTAATAGTTTGTTTAACGAGTCTTGTTTAATTGTTATGAATTCTATTTCGAAGTTGTGATTTCTGTAAATTTATATATGTATAAATTCGTATGTATGAACGTTGATAGTTGATAATTGATAATGAATATTTAACATAAGTGTTGTTTTAGTTTGTTGGATAATGTCGGGGAAAATCAATATTTATGTTATGTTTTATAGAGGTTGAATAGAAGGTATTGATGATCGTTCATGGATGTATAAGGACTCACCCCAAGGATTGCGAAGGATGGATTATTGTAACGGTGTCCAGGGTTTATTAATTTCGCAACATCTATTTCGAGGAATTTTACTGATGGCGGTATTAGGTGTTCATGCAAAAAGTGTAAAAATTTAAAGTTTCTGCATCAAGATGTTGTAACGATGCATCTTCTAACCAAAGGGTTCATGGAAGATTACCTGTGTTGGTATGCTCATGAAGAACTATTTGTTCCTGATGAGAGCATGGAAGAACAGGTGGTTGGGTCAACTTCTAGTGCTAACAACATGCATGAAGTTGGAAATGAGAATAGTAATCCTTACAGGAATATGGTTATAGATGCAATGAGAATGAGTGAAGGTAATGTCAGGGAATGTACAATCGTAGAAGAAGAACCTAATGCAAATGCAGCAAGGTTTTTTGATCTGTTGAGAGATTCTGACGAACCATTATGGGATGGCTGCACGAACCACAGTAAATTATCAACTGTAGCACAGGTGTTCACCATCAAGTCAGATCACGGGTTGAGTGAGGCCGGTTATGATAAGATTATTGAATGGGCGAGAAGCATTTTACCTGAAGGGAACAGGCTGAAAGAGAACTTCTATGCTGCCAAGTCCATGATGAAACCCCTCGGTTTAGGATACAAAAAAATTGACATATGCCCTAACTTCTGCATGTTATACTACCTTGAAAATGCTGAGATGACCGAGTGCATGACATGTAGGCATTCCCGTTACAAACCCAGAACTGCTAGAGGGAAGACTCTCGTGGCATATAAAAAACTTAGATACTTCCCAATCACACCTAGATTGCATAGGTTGTTCATGTCACCAAGGACTGCTGAGCACATGATATGGCATTAATCACACCATGCGGTTGATGAAGTGATGGTGCATCCTTCTGACGGTGAAGCCTGGAAACACTTTAACAATGTGCATCCTCACTTTTCAGCTAAATCAAGGAACGTGCGTCTTGGGTTATGTGTAGACGGATTCAACCCCTTCGGATCATTTGCTGCTTCTTATTCTTGTTGGCCGGTCATACTGACAGTTTATAACTTGCCACCGAGGATGTGTATGAGGCCGGAGTTCATGTATGGTCATACCAGGTCCAAGCACTCCGGGCAGAATATAGTTGTTTGTCTTCGTCCGTTGATTGATGAGTTGATGCAGTTGTGGTCCTCTGCAACTTTGACGTATGACATCTCGAGGAAACAAAATTTTGTTATCAGAGCGGCTTTGATGTGGACTATCAATGATTTCTTAGCTTATGGAATGGTTTCTGGTTGGAGCACACATGGAAAGCTAGCATGTCCATACTGTATGGAGAACAACAAGGCATTCACGTTAACAAACGAGGGTAAAGCTTCTTTTTTTTACTTTCGCCGTCATCTCTTGCCGCCGAATCACAGGTACAGAAAGAACAAAAATGATTTCTTTGTTAGCAGAGTTGAAAAGGATGTTGCACCCTCGCGTCTTCCGGTGAAGAATTGTTTGATATCGTGTCAGAGTACGGTGACATTGTGTTTGGTCTCCAATAAGGAAGCAGAAGTTTCCTGGTTTTGGTTTGACCCATAATTGGGTGAAACGAAGTATCTTTTGGGTGCTTTTTTATTGGAAGACCAATCTTCTCCGCCATAACCTTGACGTCATGCACATTGAAAATAATGTGTTTGAGAACATTTTCAACGCCGTCATGGATGTGAGGGGAAGACAAAGGACAACATCAAGGCTAGATTGGATGTAGCGGTATTCTGTAACTGTAAAAATATGGAGTTGGTTTGTGATGGGCCACGGGTCGCAAAACCAAAAGCAAGCTTCGTGTTAGGGAAAAACGCACTACTACTAGTCTACAAATGGCTTAAGAGTCTGCGTTTCCCCAATGGACATGCCTCGAACATATCAATGCTGGTTAATACAGAGGAATGCAGATTATATGGAATGAAAAGTCATGACTGCCATGTGTTTATGCAAACACTCATCCCATTAGCTTTTCGTGATTTGTTGCTAAAGGGGATATGGGATGCACTAATAGAGATCAGTCATTTCTTTAGAGATATATGCTCCAGCAAGTTGAATGTTGATCACATTGAAAGGCTTGAAAAGAATATCGTCGAGACAATATGCAAACTTGAGATGATATTCCCTCCATCATTTTTTGACTCAATGGAGCATCTACCTATACATTTACCGTTTGAGGTAAAAGTTGGAGGACTGATCCAGTGCAGATGGATGTATCCATTTGAGAGGTTAGATATTACAGGAGCTATGTAATAATTTCCCAAATCTTTCAATTACAAGATGAACAATTTACCACGTGGTTTAGAACACATGTAAGTCCTATCACAAACTCATTATCTCTTGCAATGTAATTAATTGTAGTCAATATTACATAATATCCGTTTATTGATATTGTTGTATTTAATTTACAAGGTTTATCAAATGAGAGGTAGTGCTGCTATTTCACTATCTTTACTAGGCCTGGGCCCTGAAACAAAAGTCAAGTGCTATAACGGGTATTTTGTCAATTGATATGTCTTTCATACTGAAGAATACGGGCATGGAAGAAAGACATACAACAACGATGTTTGTATTAAGGGATCAACTTCTAGTGAGTTTGAAGTTGACTACTACGGTAGATTGGAAGAGGTCATCGAACTGCAATATCATAGCGAGCAAAATAGAGTGTTTTTATTCAAATGCTATTAGTATGATACAATTGACAGAGGAATCAGAGTAGATCCTCACTATGGTCTTATTGAAATAAACTCAAAAGCTAGACCCCGTAACGTAAACGATATCTTTATTTTCGAAAAGCAATGCCAACAAGTTTATTACACAAACACCCCTTCCTTTAGAAAGGACCAATCAAGAATTGATTGGTTATCAGTTTTAAAAACAAAACCCAAGGGTCGTGTCGAGGTTGTTCAGGATCAGAACGAAGAAACAAGTGTGATAAATGAAGTCTTTTAAGCTAGTGAGTTAGTTGAATAATACCGAATTGCTCCTTCGATTGACTTAGAAGAAAATTCAAATTTTCGTGTTTTCAACGATAGTCTTGTTGATGTTAACGCAGAGGAGTTGAATGTTGTTTTGAGCTCTACTGGTGGAAAAGAGAATGTTGTTGAAGTAGATAATAACCACATTGAAGAGTGCGATGAAGTTGATGATAACAATTCAATTGAGGACGAAGATGAAAATTCTGACTAACTAAACATGTTCTAAAGCTTTATTTTTATAATGTAATATTTCGGAACATGAAATATTTATTCTTCTTTAATGGTGAATTCTTGTTATTGTGCTATATGTGCTGTAAGTTTGCAATTCAAGATTTTGTGAAGGGGATACACAAAAAAATAAGAAATATTGACGGTTTCATCGACGAACTATAACCCGTCGGTATTTCATAGAGAGTTAAAAAAAATTACGGGATTGTGCCACAATCACCGACAGAATATAAACTGTCGGTATTTCACAGAGAGTTGAAAAACATTTACGGGATTGTGCCATAATCACTGACGGAGTCACCGACGGATTTACCGACATACATCACCGATGAAGTCACCGATGGATTATGCACATCCTGAAGCGCACGCAAGTCAGACGCGTGTCGGTCAACACAACTACAGACGAGTCGAAAAGTCTGGCGGGATTTTCGAACTTTTTTGGTGCGAATATCAATTAATTTTCGACGAAATTACTGACGGAATTTAATGCCACTAACAACAATAAATTTCCTTCGGTAATACCGTCGGAAATATTGATATATAAAACCCCATTTGCCATTTGGTTCATTTTTGCTCTCGACTCCGTTTCTCTTCTCCTCTCCGTTTCTATTTGGCTTTTGAAAGAAATTTTATTGTTTTGGTGGTAGTTTTAAAAGGTATATATTCTTTTTTCTTTATCTTTGTATTTTTTTATTTTAATTATGAGAATTTTTTTTGGTGTTCTTTGTTTTGTGTATTGTTTGTAGATAAAATCTTAAATTCAACACACTATTAAGGTAAGCATTTTTTATTCCTAGCTAAATTTATTTTGAATTGATATAGTGTTTTTTAGTTTTGTGTATTGTTTGTTTTATGTTTAGGTTGTTTTGTATAGTGTTTTTTAGTTTTTTCATTTTATTTATTAATTTTATGATATTATTGTTTGTATTACTATAATTGTTATTGCTGAATTTATGTTTTAAATGTTAATTAATATATAGAATTACATTTCATTAGTTTATCTTAATTTAGGATATTATTGTTTGTATTGCTATATATAATTGTTATTGCTGAATTTATGTTTTCAATGTTAATTCATATATAGAATTATATTTAATTAGTTTATCTTAATTTAGGATATTATTGTTTGAATTGCTATAATTGTTATTGTTGAATTTATGTTTTAAATGTTAATTCATACATAGAATTACATTTAATTAGTTTATCTTAATTTAGGATATTATTGTTTGTATTGCTATATATAATTGTTATTGTTGAATTTATGTTTTTAATGTTAATTCATATATAGAATTACATTTAATTAATTTATCTTAATTTAGGATATTATTGTTTGTATTGCTATATATAATTGTTATTGTTGAATTTATGTTTTCAATGTTAATTCATATATAGAATTACATTTAATTAGTTTATCTTAATTTAGGATATTATTGTTTATATTGCTATAATTGTTATTGTTGAATTTATGTTTTAAATGTTAATTGAAATATAGAATTAAATGTTAATTAGTTTATCTTAATTTTAAGATATTATTGTTTACCTGTCATTATTATTGCTTGTTATTATATTTTTATATTTATATGTACTCGTTAATTTTTATTTTAAGGTCCATTAGGGTCGTGTCAGGAATGATATTGATTTAGTTACCTTTTGCTTTTGACCATGTAATTATTTATAAATTAAAAGTCTTGTCCCCTAAAACTTGAAATGTAATATTACTCCGTAAATTTGAATGTATGACTTTAATCTAATGTTTGTAACTCTAAGCACCAATTTAACAATGAATGTTCATAGTTGAAATTGATTCTTTTACTTGAATTACATTATATGATGTTATTGAATAAGATGTTTTGTGTTGATGATGATGAGTTGAGTTGAGATTCAGGATGATTGGATCGGGATGTGAAATAAAATTAGAAGTGTAATATGATTTTGTCAATAACTTGGGACCTCCCAGTATAGGGGAGACTCTGTCGAATTTTTTTAAAATAATCAAAGTTAATTATGTAATTATTTGTATAAATTTGTGAAGATATGTAGAATGAAATCTACAGCATATTGTCAGCAGACGGTTGCAGCTAGTTCTTCTAGCAGCGAGGAGGGCGTATCCTTAGGTGTTGATCACGACGCCAACTTGTGATGTTGCCTCTTCTAGCGCGGTTTCACAGCGCAGAAGCGGTGTGCCTTCACAGCGGGGTCAATTCACTCGCAAGTATCAGGCACAATGGAAGGATGACCTCTCAATGTAAGTTTGTTTAGGTTTTAGTTTTAGTTTTTTTATATACTTATAACATAAGTTATGAACAACTAATTAATATTTTTACTTTTATTTAATTTCAGGTTCATAAACATTGAGGCTGCAAGGGCTATAACATTGGCGTTTAAATTATCGATGGAGATTCCATTGTTTCAATGGAGTCAGGTTTCCAGACATCCTGAGTGGAAACCTAATATCGATGCATGGTTTAAGCGCTTTCAGGTCAGCGTTAACTTTTAATTTCCAAATTATTTTTAATAAATGATTTTTATAATTTATATCTTGTACTATTTTTATTTTATATGAATTATTTATATACACAGAACAAATTTGAGTGGGATAGGGTGAACAACAATGTTGTGAGGAGGGTATGAGAGAATCACACGGTAGCTAGATAACATCGAAAATAATACTTATTTTTGTTTTATAATTTTATGATTTAAATTCGAATTTGTTACTATGGAAGTAGGTTGCATGATTTTTGGTATGACATTCAAAAAAAATAAAAAAGACATGCGAGGGATAACGGTCTTGAAAGATGGAATGAGGTGGCAGTTTGGTGGGAATTCAAACCGCCATTCATCTCGGGGGAAATATGGACAACATATATTGAGTGTGTGACCTCAAAACGGTTCTCACGGCGCTCACAGCCCGATGCCAACAACCAGAACTGGCAAATTCATGGTTCGGTGACCACGCACACTGGCGGATCCGTCCCATTCAGCGCACATGCAAAACGGATGGTAAGATTAATTTTAATGAAATATATCGTTAATTAATTTGTCGTTCCTTATAATATATTTAACTTTCAACCTACTTTTTTCTTACAGGCTGCATCTCTTGGATGTGAGCCGAGTCCAATGGAGCTGTTTGTAGAGACACATGTGCGGAGTCAAGATCGCCAAAAGGGGATGCAGCAGTTCGTGGACAACCGTGCTCAGCACTTCGTGGTATGTTCGTTCATTCATTTTATTTTGTAAGTTATTATTTTCTTGAATTGCATATGATGATTTTTTTAAAAAAATTTCAGGAGACCTATAATAACCGGTTAAGGGAGAGATATGGGGACAATCCTTTGACCCATCCAAATTTCAATCCAAATTTGTGAATGGAGGGGGGATCGTCAGGTGGACCCAAAAAAAATTAGGTCTACGGGCTCTCCAACACTACGGCTGAAAACTTGCGGTCGACTGATGATGAGGACATTGAATACAGAGTTGCTCAAATCTTTCCCAATATTCGGAGAGAGTCTCTCCATGAGATTGCTGAATCCCACATATTTCTTTCCTTATGTTGGCAACTCGAGATGCTGGAAAATACTTCTCAAGGAAAATCTTCTTCATGGCATTCCAAGTTCCAATAGATCCTAGGAGAATAGAGAAAAGCCATGCCTTTGCTGCCCCCTTCAAAGAGAAAGGGAAAGCTTTCAACTTAACTTGTTCTTCATCAACTCCATTCGGTTTCATGCCAACACAAACCATATGAAACTCCTTGAGATGAGTATGAGGATCTTCTCCTGCAAGACCATTAAATGTTGGTAACAAATGTATAAAACCAGATTTGAGCTCAAAGTTTACATTATTGTCAATGTTTATGCACAATGGTTGATTTTTCACATTAGGAGCAGCAAGCTCCTTGAGTGTTTGTTGTCGTGCAACCGCCATTGTGTTGAGGCGAGCTTCCTTTCTTAACTTGCACTTGAATTTGATTAGTAGAACGGGTCACAGGCATAAATTGCTAAGAAAATTCAAAAGAAAGTAACCACACAAGAGATCGAAAACAATGCAAATTGTACGAAAATCCTACGGTAGAAAAC
>Ga0325402_1002392_pt1 | contig 16450 bp, 7 predicted proteins | sample PopdelMetagenome_22_FD_207212 | JGI IMG/M metagenome (GOLD analysis project Ga0325402, IMG submission 207212) | Populus deltoides microbial communities from Bellville, Georgia, United States - Xylem-PdKOR-R3 | ecosystem: Host-associated > Plants > Phyllosphere > Stem > Wood/Secondary xylem... | reverse complement strand
CATAAAACTATTTTTATTGTCATGATTGATAAAACGAGTTAATTTGGGCTATTCTTAATTGGTCAAAACACAGGTAAAACCATTTCGAGACTGTTTCTAACGCAAATACCACGTCAACCCAAAACTCTTGTCCACGGACACCTATTACAATCCAATAACAAGGTGACACGTATTCTATACGCGTGGATATAACCAATCACAGCAAAGTCGGTGACGCGGTCGGGGAACCTATCATCTAGAAGTTGTATGTTTAGCTATATCCACACACACAGACACCCTAGAAATATCGAACGCAGATCGAGAGGGGAGAGAAATAGAAGGGAGAGCGAAGGAAAAAATCTCGGCGGGGAGAGAGAGAGTAGAACTCGCCTGTAACCTCGTGCTACGTTTTTTCGCTCTAACGCTTCCGGCTGCCGGATCTCCCTGTTGTAACCATGGTAATTAGTAATTTTATAATAATTATTTTTTAAAAAGATTAATCTATATTTATAGAGCTGTGGGTTTCTGATCTGCATTTTATTTAATTATCTTACGTGATCGTTTTTAACATGATGGTTAATTGAGCCGATCTGATCTCCAAAAGTTCCTCTTTTGTTATGATTTTTAATTTTGAGTGGTAAATAATTCCTTGAAAAATTAGAATTATGTTTGTTGATTACATGCATGAATGGGTTGCATTATTGTGATTATTAATTTGTTGTTTGTTTAGACTACATCAAGGCGTCTTGCTGATAGGAAAGTCGATAGATTTGACAAGAAGGTTACAAAGAGAGGAGCTGTGGGCGAAACAAGCACCAGAAAGGGAAAGGATTATCCTGTTGGTCCTCTTCTCCTTGGATTCTTCATCTTTGTTGTCATTGGATCATGTAAGCCTCATGAGTTTTCATTTATTCTTTTTAGGCACGCTCGCTTGTGATTTTCTCTCAACAAATCTTGGAGTCCTGAAAATTTAATTCGGGGATTAATTAATCTTGCTCTGTTTATAATTTGCTGAAGATTGTTGTTATGGTGAATTGGATATTATCGAATCCATATTGCTTTCGGATTATCTAAATGTAGTTGTCAGACATAGCAGCATTGTGCTTTCGAATTGAATTTGGAGTTTGGAGATTGCCCCTGAAAGTCATAAATAATGGAATTGATTTGCATTGAAATTGTCATTTTACAATTGAAGGGTTAATGTCCTTTCCAGCATTTGCCTTGATTTGTGATCAAACAAAAGCTTGAGAATTATCATGTCTTCTCCTTCCATTCATGTTATTTACGTTGCTTTGGTTGGATGAGGGATTCAAGTGACTGTGTGTGCTTGCATGTGTCTGTCTCGAGGAACCCAAAATCTTTTTGTTGTCATTGATCAGGTTTTCTTTCTTGTTTGTAACAGCTCTATTCCAGATAATCAGGACAGCTTCAAGTGGAGGCATGGCCTAAGCCGTCACTGATTTTGGGAGAGCAGAAGCAGATGGATGTTTCGTTTACTTTTCCTATTAGCGTGTAGGGGAGAGAGAGAGGAATACTTTTACTAGATCAACGGATCCTCAGTAGTGTGTACTGAAGAACTCCAATGTTTGATAACAAACTGCGCTTTACCATGAATGCTTAATTCAATTGTTCATTTTAATTTCCATTGTTCTTCCATTGAAGCTGCTTTAGAGACGTTTCTTGGGCTTTGTGACGCAGACGGATAAAGGGCTAGGGTTCGGGCTAGATGAAAAGGGCTCGAGAAACCCTAGCCATGATTAATTTTTCCAAAAGTACTCTGAATTTTAACGAAGCTCTTGAATAATGCAAAACCTAAATATAACATGAATAATAATAAAAGAATTTTAAACTAGAATAAAAAAAATCTCTTGGCCAATACCAGGAATGGTGTCTGTTTAGCCCAATCGAAAAATTATGCACGATACCTAAATCTCTTGCATCACTTGGCCGCTACGGTCATGCTGTTAGCCTTTGCGAGAAAGACCACCCTAATGCCATTATTTTTCTGCGAATTCACTAGAACTGATACTTATTGTCTCGGAAACCTACAATTGTTGTTTGGACAAAGGTCTCCAATACCATTGCTTACTGTATTTGTTTTGCGGTCATCAAAGCTGGAATGTGAACGGCTTTGACGGAATGTCCTGAAGGCGGCCAACTTTTGATCAAGCGTGGCCGGATGTCGACCCTTCTTGACTACGACGCGGTCACCATGAAAGTTCGATTTAGGTAGTCTCCTCCTATCAGGAATCTTATGGACTGGAAATTTTGATTTGGCGAAATAACGAGTTTTCCTCGGACGATGTTCTTTTCCACAGCTATGAAAAACGTGGCTGCTGCAAGGCCGCCCTTCCTTGTTAATTCCCAAGCCAGACCATGGAATAGTCTCATTTATCTTCAAAATCCATTTCGTGCGTGCGTCTCCTGCCGAAATGAGCTCCGAAAGCATCATGTTAGAAGAAACAAGCACGTATTTAGGATGTTTTGATTAGTTCTTCTCTGCAAAAATCTTCATTGTAAAAGATATGAATCACAATCGCTAATCTTGCCACTCCATTAAACCCAAGATAATTGCTCCACGGAACTTTTAATTGCATCTTCAATTTCCCTTCGCTTTGATGGTAAGCTATCCGCCGCCCATTTTGTGTATCAATAAAAATTAAATATTTTCTCAACTGATTTTAAAGATGTATTTTCACAAACATATATATAGAAAGATTAAATTTTCTTGGATACTGGTCTCAATATCTGTATCTAAAAACATTACAGAAAAAAAAAAAAGTAAGCAGATCCCCTTGTTCATCATATCAAAGCAAATCCCCTGAAGTCATCGTATCAATCTCTTGAAAAATTACTAGCATCTTCAATAATAATAATAATAATAATAATAAAAGCAACTGTTATTGACAGCAATCAATAGAATAGTCAGTCAACCAGCACGTTGGGTCTTCAATTATTAGCATTAACATTAAAAAATAAAACAAAAACAAATAAAGGAGGAGGGCCTCTGCTGTGCCCCCTCCTCACGTTACACCCTTCACTAAAATAATATATTTTTTCAATTTATGGTTTTTTTTTTTACACTTTAATATTAATTTTATTGAGGTTTAAGTTTTTTTTTAATTTTTTATAAAGTTATACTAAACTCATCATTTGAATTGTGATTTAACGGATTAATTTTGCTGACTCAAGTTTTTTTTTTAATTGACCTTGTCTTTTCAATTTTATCCTTGAATACTAGATTGATTAATAATTAAACTTTATGATTTATTCCGGTCTGTTTTTTATGAGATTATCTCAATCTCATGACTCAGATTAAGGTTTTGATAAGTTAATCTTAGTTGACCTGGGTTATTTTTTGTCATTTTTAATTGTTTTTTTAATTTCATCTTTTAATACTGAATTGATTGAGAATTGTGATTTATAATTTATTTTGATTAGTTTTCTATTGAGTTATCTCGGTCTCATAACCACGAAAGGTCTTGCAGATTAAACGCGTTAACTCAGGTTATTTTTTTTGCTCTTTTTTTTCAGTCTCATCCTTCAATATCGGGTTTATTGGTTATCAAACTTTGATATTTGTTTTGATTTGTTTTCTATGAGGTTATCATGATTTTATGACTTGACATACAGATTAACAAATTAACATGAGTTGACCCAAATTGATCCAATATGTTATTGTCTCAATATTTATTAAAAATATCATATCTTAAACATTTAGTTTGAGTCAAAATATGTTATTATTAGTTGTCTGAGTTGTTTTTGAACCCATCAAAATAACCGAGTCATATCGAATCAATTCATATATAATTTAAATTTTTTTCTGCTAAAAAAAGTCATTAACGCAATATTTTTTTTTGTAAAATAAAATTTTAATTATATATGGTTTATACTTAAAAGGGTGCTCAATTTAAACACGGAATAGTTATACTGATATAGAGGCTGTTTGTCTACGCGGCTGCGGCTGCGGCTGCGTTTTATTTAAAACGTAGTCTGCAGCAGTTTGGTAATTAGAAAACTTATTTTATTGTGCATGGGATCCACATGTTTTTTACGTTTAAAACGCTGGAAAGAAAAAGCAACGAAAACATGCTTTGCATGCACTGTAGAAACCTGCAGACAGTGCAATTCACTGCTGTTCAATTGTGAATTACACTGTTCACGTGAACAGTGCAATTCACTTGCACTATTCGTGGTTTTTTTTAGTGTGTTAATTGTATTAATTTTTTTTAAAAAAATTAGTTTAGAGAATTAAATTCATTCGGGATGTGAACAATATTTTTTTCTCGAAAAACTAGTATAGAGTGAATTAAATTTACGCGTACAGTAATATCAATTTTATATCTGATAATATTTTATCTAATTTTATTACACGCTCAAAAAGTTATGAAAACTGTAATTCTTATCGGATGAATTTTGGACGTAATGGAATTATAAATAGTTTAATGGAATAATAAAAAATATTTTATATAAAGTATTATTTTTTTCATGATGTAATAAGAGTAATTAATTTTACAATATTTAAATTTAAAACCATCAATATCAATATATTTTTTTAAAAAATATTTTATAACCTCAATTTCAAAAACATTCTTAACCAAACACATTAAACTACTTTTTCTTAAACCTCAATTTTAAACACAGTTTTAACCAAACACTTATTTTTTCAAACAAATTTCAACTAAAAATACTTTTTATAAAACAACTTTTTTTAAACTACAACCATAACAGCTACTGCAATACCAAACATACTCATAATGTTAGACTACTGATTGAAATTAATTCGCAATTATTCACTTGCTTTGCCTAATTGGTTAATTTTAATACCACCTTATTCTAATCAAACTAGTTATTGATAAATTGCATTTCTGTTATTCTTTTACTAATTGTATATCATGTGAAAAAAGATATATTTGTTTCCCGTGATTCTCGACTAAGCTATCAAACAAAATAAATTTACCAACTGGATCCCCATCTATCAACTTGAAATTTATTTCAGAGAGGATGCTATTTTAAGACAAATAGATCTTTTTTTTTCATAATTCTAGCTTCAATATAAGTAAATATATATTTATTAATATGTAATTTACTATAATTTTGTTGCTTCTTAGATAATATTTGATTATTGATACAGAATAAAAAAGACATGAACAATTGAAACAAGGAGGTGTATATTCATGTATTTTTTATTTAAAAAATATAAAATTGAACTTCAAAATTATTTTAGATACAAATTTATTTTATATATAAAATACAATGTAAAAATACATAAAAAATTTTAATTTACGGTTAATATAATATTTATTAAGTTAGGACTAATGAAACCATTTAGTAAATGGCTGGTAATAAGAGTTTGGGATCAAGAAGTTTGCTCTTTTCATGGTCTCAGGTTTGAGTCTTGTGATTGCTAATATGACGGTTACTAGAGGCTTATATAATTGTTAACTTTAAACCTTAAAACCCGTAAAATTAATCAAGATACGCGTAAATTGATCCGGATACTCGCGTTAATAAAAAAAAAAAAGTTTGGACTAACAAAACAAATTCTCAAAAATATAAAAATAATAAGAATTCGTGGACAGCTGAGATCACATTTTGATATATTTTTCAATGGATAAGATGTTATCAGATATAAGATTTGTGTTAATGTTTTATATGGTTACTAGATGGTTACATCAATTGTAAACCGTTGGATTTCATTTGAATGGTCGCAGAGATGCCCCGTCAAAAGACAACACTTTGTATGTCACATACTATGTTCTCATCTAATCTTTTCTTACAGCCGAAAAAAATAATCAGACGATCGAGAGAGAAGGAGAAAAAAAACAAAACAAAAGAAGGCAGGGGCAATAAACTATCTCGCCGGAGAAGGAGAGAGGTAGGAGTCGCTGTAACTTCGTGACCATTTACGGCCATGGCATCTCCTTGGCTGTTGTGATAATGGTAAAAGGTATTAATTTTTATACTTTGAGAGTTGTGGGTTCGTAGTCTGCTTAAATAGCTTATGCGATCGGATTTAGAACCAGAAGCATGATAGATAGTTGAACCGATCTAAGCGGAAATTTTTTTATGTTATGTTATGATTTCTGCTGTCATTTTTTATGATAGACTAACTGCTCAATTAGTTTTTGTTATTTGAATGAGTCAATGATTGCTGAATAATAATAATGATAATAATAGTAATTCATTTGTTCAGAATCTGTACAAAGGAGTAGTGGATAGCTGAACTTTGTTGAATCTGAAATCAGCCTTGGTGTTATTATTTTGTTAAAAAATTAAAGAAGGAAGGAGAGATAGCATAAATGGAATGCAACAAAGATGAGGCCACTAGAGCCAAAGAGATTGCTGAGAAGAAGTTATTTGCGAAAGACATTGCAGGGGCAAAGAAATTTGCTTTGAAGGCCCAGAACTTGTATCCTGGACTTGAAGGCATTCCTCAGATGCTAGCCACACTTGATGTGTATATTGCTGCTGAGAACAAAATAAATGGGGAAGCAGATTGGTATGGGATACTTGGTGCAGATCCGCAAGCAGATGACGAGATGGTGCGGAAACATTATAGGAAACTGGCTCTTATGCTTCATCCTGATAAAAACAAGTCTATTGGAGCGGATGGTGCATTTAAATGTATATCCGAGGCATGGAGTTTATTGTCTGATAAAACCAAGAGGGTGGCGTATGACCAGAGAAGAAATGGCAAAGTATTTCAAAAGGGCTCTTCTGCTGCTGGTAGTTCATCAGCAAAACCAGGGTCCAATGGGTCTTACAATTTCACTAAATCGAGTGTGAAGACGCACAAAAGTAGTCCTCGAACTGGGCATTCTTCAACTCCTGCTTCATCTTATAAGACAAAACCCAATACCTTTTGGACTGTTTGTCATGGATGCAAGATGCAATATGAGTATCTCAGAGTCTATCTTAATCATAAGCTCCTTTGTCCTAATTGCCATGAGCCATTTTTAGCCATTGAAATGCCACCCCCACCTTCACATGCGTCTAGGTCAGCCGCACCATGGAGTTCTTTTCAGCAGCAGCAGCAGCAGCAGCACTCAAACCATCAAGCTGCTACTAGCAGACACACATCAAATTCTGGAAGGAGTAGTGTCAACTCTTCAAATGTGAGAGCAGGGGGATCCAATGGCCCTGATTCAAATAATCAGGCCAACTTTCAGTGGGGCCCTTTCTCTAGAGCTGGTGGTGCTTCAACTGCTACTCAACCTGCAAGTGTGGTCCAGCAGGCACATGAAAAGGTGAAGAGAGAGCGTGAGGAAGCACAGGCAGCTACAAAAAGAGAGGAGGCCCTGAAGCGAAAGAATCATGCCTCAAAGAAGACGTCCAATGCATCTTCTAGTGTGAATTCTAATGCTGCAAAGAGAAGAAGAGGCATGGATGATGTTGGCCATGGCAACAATGGAAATCTGTCTGCAAATCAGATGGGTGTAGGATTTGGTGGATCTGGCACTGGCCGCACTGCTAATGTATCTGGATTTAGGCAGGGAAGTTCTGAAAACAGGGTGAATGGAATCACTAAGCCCTATGGCATGAGGGATGTCTCCCAATCTGAAATTCAAACCTTACTAATGGAGAAGGCAAAGACAGACATTCAAAAGAAAATAAATGAATGGAAGTCAGCTAAAGTAGTTAAATCTGCATCCAAAGAGGGAGCAGGGAGTGAGAAAGGAATTGATCAGGGGGGAATTTCTTTGTCAAACCCTGTCATAGCTAACCGAAACAAGTCAGTTGATTCGATGGGCATGGAAAATGGAGCCGATGGCATCAAAACTTATTCCATCACTTCTGGTGGGAAAACAGATGCTGAAACTTTGGAGACAATGTCAATAAATGTCCCAGATCCTGATTTTCATGATTTTGACAAAGACCGAACTGAAAGATGTTTTGAGGAAAACCAGGTATGGGCTGCATATGATGCTGATGATGGGATGCCTCGATATTATGCTATGATCCACAGTGTAATTTCTTTGAATCCATTCAAAATGCGGATCAGCTGGCTTAATTCAAAAACTAATAGTGAACTGGGTCCACTAAACTGGGTTGGTTCTGGCTTCTCAAAAACTTGCGGTGACTTCAGAGTGGGCAGATATGAGATTTATAACTCACTCAATTCCTTTTCACACAAGGTTAGGTGGACAAAAGGAACACGTGGGGTGATTCACATATATCCCAGAAAAGGAGATGTATGGGCTCTCTATCGGAATTGGTCCCCAGAGTGGAACGAGCTGACAGCAGATGAGGTGATACACAAGTATGACATGGTGGAAGTACTTGAAGACTACGGTGAAGAACTAGGTGTAACTGTTACTCCCTTGGTAAAAGTTGCTGGTTTCAAGACAGTGTTTCACCAGCATTTGGACCCCAAGGAAGTCAGGAGGATCCCAAGGGAAGAGATGTTTAGATTTTCTCACCATGTTCCCTCATACTTGCTTATGGGTCAAGAAGGTCCGAATGCTCCGAAAGGTTGTCGGGAGCTGGACCCAGCGGCTACTCCACCAGAACTTCTTCAGGTTGTGGTAGATGTCAAGGAAGAAGAGATTGTGGAGAATGGGGGGAATCAAAGGGCGAGCCAAGAAAAAAATCTCGCAGGAGAGGGAAAGAGTCAATCACCTGTAACTTTGTGACTGTTTCTGGCAACCGGATGTTGGTCACTGTTGTAATCATGGTAATTTATATTTTTGTAATATATATATATATTTTGAATTTATGTTTTGAGAGTTCTGGGTTTTTGGTCTGCTGTATTTTGTTTAATATCGTATTCATTTGGATTTAGAACAGGAAAATGATAGATAATCAACCTGACCTGATCTGCAAAATTTATTTTTCATGCTATGATTTTACTGTCATTTTTTTATGGTATGCACATGATAGACTAATTGGTCAATTCTTTTGCTATTAAATTTTTTTGAATTAATAATAGATTTATAATTCATTTTATTTTAATAAGGTTAGAATTTGATCATTTCATCCTTACATCACTAATGATGTTATGCTTATTGCATTTTTTTAGTTTGACGAGGTTATGACAAATGTTGAGGATTGATTTGTGTTTTTGTGATTACTGCTGTATGTTCAGAATACATCAGGGCATCTTGCTGCTAGGAAAATTGATAGATTTGAGAACTTTACCAAGAGAGGAGCTGTGCCCGAAACAACCATGAAAAAGGGAAAGGACTATACTGTTGGTCCTGTTCTCCTTGGATTCTTCATCTTTGTTGTCATTGGATCATGTAAGCCTCATTTCATTTAACCTTCTTTTAGTCGCGTGTCTAAGTTTTCATTTATTCTTTTTAGACATGCTTATGATTTTCTCTCAACAAATCTTGCTGTCCTGAAATTTTAATTTGTGAAATAATTTTAAATTAATCTAATTAAACTTGCTCAATTTATAACTTGCTGAAGTTTGTTGCTATGATGATTGGATATCAATTCCATATTTGTTTTGTATTACTTCAATGTAGTTGTTGAACATAGCAGCATGGTGCTATAATTGAATTTGGATCTTGAAAATCATAAATATGGAATTTCGCCACTTTTAGATTGCAATTGTCATCTTACAATTTTCCATTCCTGAAAAAAGGGAAATGTCCTTTCCAGTGTGGGTTAATGCATTTGTTTGTGGTCGAACAAAAGCTTGATAATTACAACATGATCTCCTTCTGTTCATGTTATATTCTTCATTATCACTTGTATTGTTGCGTTGGTTGGATCAGGATTTTTTTTTACTTCTACAAATTAAGTGAGTGATATAATTTGGTTATTGTGTGCCTGCATGTTTCTGTTGCGAGGAACCAAAATCTTTTTCCTAGTCATTGATCAGGTTTTCTTTGTTGTTTGTAACAGTTCTATTCCAGATAATCAGGACAGCCACAAGCGAAGGCAAGGCATGAACTGTCGCTGATCTGGTAGATGGCAGCAGTGGATGGTTGGTTGTTTCGGTCCCCTTTCCTAGTAGCATGTAGGAGAGATGAAGAATACATTTACTAGATCAATGTTTATCCTTGTATGGAACTATAATTTGACAAAAAAACTGCGCCTCACCATGACTCCTTAATCAAATTGACCATTTTAGTTTTGCATGTTTCCGTGTTTCTATTGATGCTGCTTTATAGAACTGGCTTTGGTTTTACCTTTCTTGGGCTTGGGGTCACTCTAGCCACCACAGTCAGGCTGGAGTGGACTTCGTCGGAGGGATCAGCCCTCGGCGTGGTTTTTCTGTGAACTTACTAGAAATGATATTACTGATGATAACTATTATGTCAGCATCCAGCAATTGCATTTTGGACAACTGGTTGTTACTCTGTTTCGACGGTCATCAAAGTTGGAATATGGATCACATTTAACGGAATGGCCAAAAGTTGGCGTGGATGTCCAACATTCAGTCTAGTCCAGTGAGACGGAATGTCCGCCATTCATGACTCTTGACTTGTCCGAATGAAGCTCAGTGAAGCCACCTGCAGTTTTCCTAGTGAGGCCCATATCGAGAATCGCAAGGAGGCCTACAAAATTTCTTATCCGTGGAATATGGATCTTCTGTGTGCACACCTTTAATTTCTAAGCTAAACCATGGAGTGGCTTTTTAGCAGGCTCACTTTTAAACACCTTTCGTGCCTCAAAAACGTTGTAGCATCTTCAATGTAATTCTTAAGGTGAAAACTGATAATACGACAGGCCATGTAAGTTAACTATGCTTCTACTAGCTCTAAAATAATCCTCCAGGCACATCACATTAGATGGCAGGTCAATTGCAGGAAATTAAGCTCCCATCAGGCACGCTACAAGTGGATTTCAATGGCATTTCTTGCTAGTCAAAGCTTCAATTCCTTCTCTCACTGTCTGCATAGTGCAGACAAATAGCTCATGCAAATGTTACTCCATAGAAATTAATCAGATGGCAATTCTCAGCAGAAACTATCATTAGCTTGGGATTGGAGAAAAACTAACTACTATTACTTTAAAACGAAATTGAAACCTGAACCTGCGGAATTCCATTTTAAACGCTAGTCTTTTCAATTCGAAGTTATTTGTCAACATGTTTGTACATGAAAAGATGTCATTCATAAACCTCTCAGGTATCATCTACTTCATTAAAACAATAACAAAAAGCTTGCAGCCATAAAATCCAATTCCCCTTCACCAACATGCAAATGCTGCCACGAGAAGCAAAGAGGCTAAGCTGTAGCAGTTAAGCATGGGTTGAAGGCAGTGCCGCATGCAATCCATTGCCGCTTTCTCCCACGTGGCACCAAACAACCAGGAACCTTGAGCCATTCCCTGCTCACCAAATTGTAAGTAACTAGTCTGTTCATTTGTCTTGATCTTAATGACAGCATGAGTAAACCTGAGTTGCCCAAGCAAGTCATCCTAACGTGCTTTCCATAGAAATCTAAGCACCATATGTTTGGCATTCTGTCAACCTCCTTCCACAAGAGTGTCATCTTCTGCAGCTCCCATATGCACACGCAAGTGGCTGCATTCTTTGTTAGCAAGCCAACAAGTATGATCCGCCCCTCACACTGTGCAAGTGTGCGGTCACTCAGATGGTGCGGGGCTGGTATAATAGATTGCTTCCAAACCCCAGTAACCATATTGTAGGACACAATCCCTTCAGGATCTGAGCGCATGAAATAAAGCGTACCTCCAAGGGAAACAGCTTGTGACCGGAAGTTCAGTGATAGGGGTAGCTTTATACAAGAGGGCATGCTTCCTGGTCGGGTCCAAGAATTCTTCAGTGAGTCGTAAACTTCATGCTCTCCATCACAGCACACCCACAAGATCTTGTAGCCCCCACTGGCTGCATTGCTATTCAAAGTCATGCCCACAGCAACACGGGACCAGACCTTCACTGACCTCGGTGGCAGCTCTTTAAAAGATTGAGTCAGAGGGTTGCAGACATAGAAGTTCCTGTGACCAATATCAAGAAAGCACACAAGACCTCCTGCTGAAGCAACTGGCAAGACTATCGTCTTTGTGGGCAGATAAGATATAGTTGGGTGATGCCATTTCTTCAAAGAAGGGTCATACATGGCTCCAGAATTCACATTTTCATGAGCGATGGTGTAAAACCAGGGGTTGGATTGTGGAACTTGGGCACAATGCTGAGAGAAACTTTGAGAGTCAAGGAAGGAGTTCCATTTTCGACAAACTGAGCGGAAGCGGAAAAATGTAGTGATTGGAAGTCTAGCAATAACAGCTTCAAACAGATCTTCAGGGAATTCTTTCCAAATTTCTTGTTGCATAACCTCAGTTGAACTGGTAGTTCCCAGTGATTTTCCTCGATTCCGCTCCTTGCGAGGTTTCTTGGAGGGTGGAGGCTTGCAAGGTTCCAACATCTTGAAACTTCCAGATTTTCCAGCCGCCATCACAAGACTACAGTAATCATCTGCTGAGCCATCATCAAGATTGAGGAAGCACCATCTGTAAATGAGCTACGAAATTCATATTCAGTGAACAGAGTACCCGGTGCTACTAATGCACACGCCCAAAATAATTCAGCATAAAAATCATTACCAAAATATAAGCAGATGTCAGATTCGAACAAATTATAAAAGCACGGAGAGGCTGAAAATACAAATGGGGCTTATACATGCAATAGATGGAATATCTGTCAAGCAAATTTCAAATAACCTACAAAGATAATCATGTTCAAACTAAAGCCTGTGAGTTTAGTCCAAATGAAAGTTGCAGATTTTTATGTTTGAAATACCAAAAAGATGGTCGAGGTAACAGATTTAGACACAACACAGCTTCGAGATCTTGATCTCTCTAACTCAAGAAGTTCCAAAATAAACACCAAGCACATTATTTTATAATTTCACAAAGAGATTTCTTCACTTTCTGCTATCCATGTTGACCACACAAGTTAGAGCAGAGGGGTAAACTTGAAGAGTATCAACCAAATAAACAACCACTATATATATCTCATTAACAGGTAAAAGAGAATCCAAAGCATACATATGTATATTTCTATATTTTCATTTCTTTAGGAAGTTTTTAGGCATGGTTAATTTTTTTTGTTTTAGACAGCAGAGGATGGCATTGCATGCATATATACTATCTAACCAAGGTACTGCATATAATATATATGCATACTGTAGATATTGCTCTCGTTGTATGCATATCAACAAGCAGCATAAGATAGCAACATTCAAGAGTATAAGCATTACTGGCTGATGACATCATTATATGAAAACATCAGACAATAACAAAAATATACAGAAGGAAGCTATTGTGAGGGAAAGGAAGTTGATTCCACGTGACAATGCAAGGTAGGGACATTCCTGCCACTGTTATTTATGAGGAAAGATACTAATTATATGAAAACTTATGTAGGAAATATAAGAGGAATGGAACACAGGAAAAGGAAATTTCAACGAAGCATCAACTAAAAATGATGAGGACAAGCAACATAAGAAATATCATGAGGATGGTATGAGGATCAACTAGGGAAAACAATAGAAGAAGAGTTTGCACGAAAATCTAGCATATCCCATGATTATTACAAGGAAGATCCCAACATGAATTCACTGGATCACTTCTTAACTGGCTAAAGAAACAAAAAAATAAAAAACAGAAGTGAATCCACAAAATTTACAAAAAATAAAAGGAAGGAAAAGAACAGGAAAAATCACACACATCGAAATGGATTATATGCAATTGTTGTGACCTACTGGGCAGCATCCCCCTTCCCCTCCCATAAAATAAAATACCAGGTTCAAGCATTAAGAACTAATGAAGATGGTGCTAGAAATTAGAAACTAAACCTTCTAAAATATGGCTAGAAATTAGAAACTAAACCTTCTAAACGGCCAGTTTACAAATTTCATTAGTACTTGTTCTAGCATCCCAGAAGTTACATGCAAGAGGAGTCCAAAGAAGCTTAAAATGGATTTAGACTAATAATCTCAGCCAGCTATTATCTGCAAGATCCTCGGCTTATCTCAAATCAATTTCCCTAATTTCAGCCTTCCGTTACACTCAACTCCTCTCCTGGCCTTCAACCGTGGCTGTGGTATACACCAGCCAGATCTAAACAACATCATATAAGCTTACCTTGTCAATGAAAATATCAACCCAGGAAGTCAGAATATTGACAGTGATATGGCTAACATGTATTGACATGATAGTACAAGTAATATTGTCATTTGTTTGCGCAAATGAATGCAAATTAGATTAATCAGGATTTCCTTTGGGAAGGCATTACTGTCCTGAAACTCGATGCCTTTCACTGCAGGCCAGAAAGAAAAGGCCGTCAATCAGATATGTTTCTAACTCTACCCAGATTTGGAGCTTGTACAGGGAAAATTGAGAATTTTAGCATGATCTGGCTGCTCTTTAGACACTGATACCTGGTGGTTGCAAGACCAATGCTGTTGCCATAGCACCAGGAAAATTGCTAACCCCAATCCCAACATGTAATAATAATAACACAGCTCCTCACAAGCAATGAATCTCAGCTCCCAAGAATCACTTCCACATAACCAACATGTGCATGTTCAGTGCAAATCCTAAACGTGCAATAGGATGGCAAAAGCACTTTTAATCAATTGATGCAGGAGATGCTACTCTCCTGGGGCAAGCATCCATATTTCAGATCCTATCATCACAGCTTTAATGACTTTGTTACACAAATACCAAACCAAAATGAACATGTCACAATCCAATCCCAAGAGTAAACATGGAAAATCCAAGCATCTCTTCACATGCAGCGAATAAGAGGAAGAAGAAAATTCTTAGCAGCAAAAGGGAAACAAAGTTTTCTGTGACTGTTAGCTATAACAGGACCTCGTTTGCAAGCATATCCAGACACATATTTTAAACAAATAATAGGGAAACAAAATTCTTCCATCTTATCGTTTTCGTAGGAGAAACATGAACATGTGGGGTGATTAGGCTAAATTCTTAAACCGATCCCAAAAAAAAGGCACAATCTATGCATGATTTCCAGACCCATAGAGAATCTAGTGAAAGACTCAATACCTGAGATCCTCCTATATTTGTAATCCACCACAGCTCAATGAATGAATACTATAAATATCACATAAGAAAGAATCGTTTCTATTTTCTCAAACAACAGATTTAAAAATTTTCCTAAAACAGCAAACAGTAAAAATGAACAGAAAAATATAAACCTCAGAAGGAAAATAACTGCGAGAGCTTGGGACTGGCTGTACCAAAATTAAACAATCGGACAGCCTAAGAGAAGAGATTTTTTTAAAAAAATAAATAAATATCCTTAGTTATCGAAAACATGGTAAGAAGTTTTAAAAAACGAAACAAGACAACGTTAGAGTCAAATTTCCAAAAAGAAAAAAATAATCACATTGCGTAGAAAAACACGGCAAAAAGAGAAATCCTGAAAAAGTCACTTTAACTTACCAAACTCGCAACACATAAAATTTGATAGAAAAAACCTAATGATAAATACTATTAATAATAAAGTAACCTTAAAACAGAGAAAATAAAAAGGAAGCAGGAAACCTAAGTAACAAATGAAGTGAAATTTGAAAATAAGTAAGAAATGTGAGGTCACAGTGAAAACGAAGCGGGTAGAGAGGAAGAAATAAGAATCGAGAAATGAAAGAGATCTAAAGAGAGACCTGTTGTTGTTGCCGTTGTTGCCGTTGTTGTGATTTTGTTGTTGTTGGTTATGAAAGTGAAAGGGTTGAAGAGAATCAAAAGGAGGAAGAGGAGAGCCGTAGAGATTCAAAAGGTCTTGAAGCTGACCAATGAATTGCCTAAGCATGGCCAGCTCTTCTTCCATGCCACGGCGGACTCGGCCACCACCAACACCCACACCGATACCAACACCCACACACACACCCTGTGTCTCTCTCTCTTTCGCTCAGCTCACTTCTCTGTAGTGTTTATGATGCTCTTTCCTTGGTTAGCCACTGGGCTTTCTACACGTCAGAAACTGAACTGGCCCATTTTATAATCGATTGAATGTTTTTTTTGTTTGCAGTGTAGTGTAATTATTTCCAACCCCGCACGGCGCACACACCTTTGTCCTCCGGGGTGTTTGGCAGCAAATCTTTTCAAACGTGTTTTTACTTGAAAAAACATTAAATAAGAGCGTTTCTCCTAGCTTCTGTTTTTGTATTTATTACAATTTTTTACTGCACAAAATATAAAAATATAAATATAAAAATTATGTTTTTACTATTATATTTTTTATTTTTAGCAGTGGCTACATTACTATAAAAGTAAAACAGAAGTCTGTACAAACACATTCTAAATACCTGTTTATTTTTGTAAGAATTTAAAATTTTTTATTTGAAACTAATTTTTTTATATTATTTTTTGTGCTATGAAAAAAAATTTTAAAAAAATATTGCTTCAAAGTATTTTTAAGTAAAGAAAACTTTACAAAGTAATATTTGCTGTATTGTCGAAATAAATTGATGATTTTTTAATATTTTTTAAAAGTTTTAATGTTCTAATATTAAAAATTAAAAAA
>Ga0325402_1002390_pt1 | contig 16455 bp, 11 predicted proteins | sample PopdelMetagenome_22_FD_207212 | JGI IMG/M metagenome (GOLD analysis project Ga0325402, IMG submission 207212) | Populus deltoides microbial communities from Bellville, Georgia, United States - Xylem-PdKOR-R3 | ecosystem: Host-associated > Plants > Phyllosphere > Stem > Wood/Secondary xylem... | reverse complement strand
AACATTCCCTCCCTTAAACTGAAGATATTGTATTCAGTTTACTTTTGGATCTTCACAGACACCCATCAACATACGTAGCTTCTCAAAAACAATTCGTGGCAATGGTTTGGTCATGATATACAAAACAGAAATGTTGAGTCACCACCTAAGCTTTGGTAACATTCCCTCCCTTAAACTGAAGATATTGTATTCAGTTTACTTTTGGATCTTCACAGACACCCATCAACATACGTAGCTTCTCAAAAACAATTCGTGGCAATGGTTTGGTCATGATATCTGCTAATTGGTCTTGAGAGCGACAGTGCAGTAGTGTTACCACTCCATCCCGAGTTAAGTCACGAAGAAAGTGGAAACGAACATCAATATGTTTGCTTCTACCATGCATTACCGGATTTTTGGAGAGTTTAATAGTAGAACTATTATCACAGTATATTATCATAGCTCCAGCTGAGGTATGATCGAGGTTTTCCAACATTCTTCTCAACCACACAGCCTGACATGCACAGGAGGCAGCAGCAATGAACTCGGCTTCAATGGTGGAGAGTGTGACAACAGGTTGCTTCTTTGAAGACCAAGATACAGCTCCGGAACTTAGTACAAACAAGAATCCTGATGTGCTTTTCCTATCCTCCAAATCTCCTGCATAGTCGCTGTCGGTGTAGGCAAGTAGCTCTGCATTACCACTTTGTTTATAGAAGATGCCATATGAGAGAGTCCCCTTGATATAACGGAGTACTCTCTTAACTGCTTGAAGGTGGAGTTCTGTAGGATGTGCCAGATAACGACTGAGCAAGCTTACAACAAACATAATGTCAGGTCTGGTGGATGTCAAATACATCAGACTACCTATCATTTGCATGTACTGGGTGCTGTTGATTGTCATGTTAGCAGAATCTGTAACTGGCTTGAATCCTGGAACTATAGGATTACATACAGCATTGCACTCAGCCATATTAAATCGTTCCAACACCTCCTGAGCATATTTCTTTTGACAAATGAAAATACCATCACCTCGTTGTAGCACTTCCAAACCAAGAAAATACCGCATTCTGCCCAGATCCGTCATATCAAATTCCTTCATCATGGAATATTTGAAAGAGCTGAACAATGTTTCATCATTCCCAGTAAAGATGAGATCATCTACATAAAGGCACACAAGTAGTAAGGAGGTACTGTGTGATGCTTTCTTGATGAACAAAGTGTGTTCATAGGGACATTTCTCAAATCCTTCTTTCAGAAAATAGGCTTCAATGCGGCTGTACCATGCCCGTGGAGCTTGTTTCAACCCGTACAATGCTCTTCGTAGGCGATACACTTTGTTTTCTTCTCCTTTGACTATATAACCCGGAGGTTGTTCAACATACACCTCCTCATTCAACTCACCATGAAGAAAAGCAGACTTGACATCTAACTGGAATAGAGACCACCCTTTTTGAGCAGCTAGAGCAAGTATCAGACGTATAGTGTCCATGCGAGCCACTGGGGCAAATACCTCCGTGTAGTCTACCCCATGCTGTTGTGTGTATCCTTTAGCAACGAGACGAGCTTTATATTTATCACTTCTCCATGTTCATTTAGCTTAGTTTTATATATCCATTTCACTCCAACAATTGTTGCACCATGAGGAAGTTCTGTGAGATCCCATGTATTGTTCTTCTTAATAGCAGCAATTTCAGTATCCATTGCACATCTCCATTTATTACTACGAGTTGCATCTTCATATGATAAAGGATCTGCATCAACAAATAAAGCAAAGCTACCTTGATAGTCTTCATCAGAAAAACCTTCCCCACTGTTATAGTCCTGTAACCATGGTGGTGGCTGTCGAGAATGCCTTTCAACAGGACTGGGAACGTGGTCAACCTCAGCAATTGTATGTGCACTGATAGTTTGATGCTGCTCTAACTCTCCTTCTGGGCTGCCAACATGATGATCAATATTAGCTATTCCATTTATATGACCAGTCCCAGCAGAACTAACATTGTTTACAGTCTCATTCTGACCACTGTCAGTGTTGTTGTCTTCATTTATATCCCCCCATTCAAGAGAAGCATGAATGGTGGCAGCATGATCTTCACTCCAGGGCCAACTATCCTCTTCTTTAAAGATAACATCACGACTGATGATTATCTTGTGAGTAAGGGGATCATACAGTCGATAAGCCTTAGATTCCTTGCTAACTCCCAGCAGAACACATTTCAAACTTTTACTATCCAACTTTGTACGTTTGTTATCTGGGATATGAGCATAAGAGACACACCCAAATACTCGAAAATGTGCAACAGATGGTTTAGTGCCACTCCATGCCTCCTCTGGTGTCTTATTACGCACTGCAAGTGTGGGACTTCTGTTAAGAACATGCACTGCCCAGTTGACAGCCTCGGGCCAAAAGGTTTTGGGAACCTGCCTACTGGTGAGCAGGCTGCGAACCATGTTCATGATTGTGCGATTTTTCCTCTCTGCCACGCCATTTTGCTGGGGAGTGAAGGCTGCAGTGAGTTGACGATGGATGCCATTGGTTGTACAAAACTCAGAGAATTCATTTGATGTGAATTCCCCCCCTCTGTCAGTACGTAATGCCCTGATACTGGTACCAATTTCCTTTTCAATCTTTATTTTGAAGAGTTGGAATCGTTTGAAAGCAGCTAACTTCTCTGTCAAGAAAAAGACCCAAAGTTTCCTGCTAAAGTCATCAATAAAGGTTAAAAGATACCGTTGGTGACTGTTGGAGATAGGAGAAATGGGTCCACATATATCCGCATGGAGAAGTTGAAGAGGTTGTGATGCTCGCCACATACTTTCTCGTGGAAATGAGTTTCTGTGTTGTTTCCCCAGTACACAGTCCTCACATGGTAGAGTAGAACATCTCAGCTGTGGCAATCCATGAACCATCTGTTTTTGTTGTAGAGTTTGTAGACCACCAAAACTCAAGTGACCATATCGACAGTGCCAGAGATAATCCAAATTCTGTTCTGGAGTTAGAAAGCAGTTCTGATCATGAAGTTGGATCTTTGCAAGAAGAACAAACATTCTATTAAGGGTCATAGCTGTTTCGATGATGAGTCCTCTCTCAGGATGATACACTTTACACTTATTGTATCGAAACAGGATGGCCAAACCTTTTTCCTGCAATTGGCCAATGCTTAATAGATTGTTTTTCAAGTCAGGAATATAGAATACCTCTGAGATGACTTGTGGGATATTGTTAACTTGCAAATGAACCCGACCTTTTCCCATTACATCAATGCTGGAGTTGTCCCCTAGCTTGACTGATTTGTGAAAGTTCTCATCCAGTTCTGCAAAGAAATCTTTGTGTCCAAACATGTGATTACTGCATCCTGAATCTAGAAACCATGCTGTCTCATCAGGTGCTTTCTCAATATGCGCCATTAGAAGTAACTCCATTGTGCATTCATCTATTTCAACAGAGTCAAGTTCTCTGCATTCATCCATTTCAAGAGATTCAGGTTCTGAACAAAGGTCTTTTAATTTCATCTTCTCTATATTTTCAACATATGCCATTAGTAATAACGGTTCATTGGTTTCAACATAATAGGCTTGTGATTGTGATTCCCTTTCTCTACTCTTCTTTGGACATTCATACTTGAAATGACCAAGGTCATGACAATAAAAACATTCAACAAGGGATTTGTCAAAGCTTTGCCTCCCACGACCACGTCCCCTTCCACGAAAAATGTTACTGCTACGACCAAATGTACTACTGTTACTGTTATGAGTAATCTTCAGTGCTTGCTCTTCCACAACATGACTGTGCATGCGCTGCTCATGAACCAACAGGCTACTTTGCAGTTCATCAATGGACATGGTGTCCAAGTCTTTGGATTCCTCAATGGAGCAGACAACGTAATCAAATTTTGAAGTCATAGATCGCAGGATCTTTTCAATAACAGTAATATCATTCAATGTTTCACCAAGAAACCTCAGTTTATTAGTGATAGTGAGAGTGTGGGAAAAATACTCAGAGATGGTCTCACCGTCCTTCATGTGGAGGATTTCAAAATCCTTGCGAAGAGCCTGTAGCTGTGCACGTTTGACCCTTGCGTTTTCTTGGAACTTTTTCTTCATAGAATCCCAGATTCCTTTTGAAGTTCCTTTATCCAAGATAGTCTCAAGAATTGAACGATCAATGGCTTGAAAGAGGTAATTCTTAGCTCGCAGATCTTTCAATCTTTGATCTGCAATCAGCTTTTGTTGTTCATCCGAGAGGTCAGTGTCCTCTGCTGCAGCAAAAACACTAGTTTCAACTACCTGCCAGTATTCCTTGGAGCGGAGGAAGTTTTCCATCAGCATGCTCCAGTGATCGTAATGCCCTACAAATCGAGGAATTGCGGGTTAAACAAAACTGCCTTCACTCGTCATCTTAGCTGCGGCTAGAAGATGTTTCAGGAGAAAAACAATAAAGGCTCTGATACCAAATGTTGAACCTTAGTTTTCAGGAGCCAAAAGTCTGTCTTATTCTTTATTATTGTGACTATATATAGCCATACAGAAAGCTACGATTACAACAGAATAACCGAATAACAGAATTGGAAACCGTTTGTTTAACAACTAACAGAATACAAAACAGAAATGTTGAGTCACCACCTAAGCTTTGGTAACAAGATTGACAAGCAACATTTAAAAAAAATACTTTGATGCAATATGAATTTTATTATTATATAAAAACTTTATAATTTTCTTTGTAAAACATTTTTTTCTAATGACTTTATCTTTACTTTAGATTCATTAATCAAATATTTAATTAATATTAAAAATAAATAAGTTTTTATTAATAAATTAAATATATTTCACATGTTATCAACTAATTGGCTACATAATATATACAGTAACAATATCTTATCCAATTGAATGTCCACCGGTAAAAAAAAGAAAAAACCTTATGTAAGAAAAGTGATTAAAACTTCTTTTGATGCTGGATGATTGTGGGCTTTTCAACACAATTATACTGAGTTGAGAAATAAAAAATAGTGTAAAATAACATGATAATTTTAACTCTCTTCTGCATCCACATTTCTTTGTAAAAAAAAATCTCTTTATCCATGCAATTTATTTCAAATGGTCGTCAAGGGAAGAAGACAAAGAAACTATTTATTATTGCTGCTGCTGCTGCTGTCGTTGTTGAGAGAAAACAAAGAAAAACCTGTTTATCTATGCAATTTATTCGAAATAGTCTCACATCTCATTTTCTAAATTCCATGTGTGTGTGTGTATGATCTTTCATGACATAAGCACGTGTTGTTTCGAACTCCACAAAGGACGCGGTCGTGTTAGGCGGTGGCTCTATTGGCAACGGGGGCTCAAAGGCCAGCTTTGTTTAGTTGTGCATGCTACTGCTTGGTGCCATATTTTATTCTGTGTGGGACAGGTTAGGAGCTGCTGGCCTTATCAGCCTCGTGAAGGGTTGTTCAAAGAAATTTGCTTACCTACTTCCGAATACAATGATGTTTCTGGAATTGCAGGCATGGCCATGGCCACAAGGTTCATATCAATTATGTTTCCAGTGGGTGCTCCTGCTACAGGATAATGTATGCTTACAAGCAGCAACTTATATGGAAGGTAAACTATTGCGGTATAGATTAAAGTTAAAATATGGAACTCAGCAGCAAGGTTGAGGTGATGAAAACGGTCTCTATTTGGGAAAAAGATGAGAAAACTCCTTTGATTTCAAAACCAAACAAATTAGTTGACCTCGTGTCATGTATCTAATTGTGTTTAATAAATTTATTTTTTATAATAAATATTTTTTTAATTAAACAATTATTCATGCTAATAAAAGATAAAAAAAATTATTAACAAAAACGAATTGAATAAAACTATGAAATTCAACTATAAAACAATCCAATGTTGAATAGCAAAACTAGAAAAAAAAAAATTAAACTAATATAATGTTGAAGGATAAACTCGCAATAAAATATCAATTTAAAAAACCAAAACAACCTGGGTGAACCTCCTAAACATGAGTTAATTTCTAAAACTTTCAACTCATGAAATTTTAGTCTCGGGTTCAATCAAAAAGTTCAATTTCAAACAAATTTAATGTTGAAGAATAAAACTGATTTTTTTAAAACATTGCCAAAGTGAGAAAAATAGCAATCAAAAGAATAATTATTAAATTTGAAAGATTAAAAAAATGAGGGGGATGAAATTGATATAAAATTCCAATTTCATAAATTATTCTAAATACAATAAATAGTAATTAAAATAACATAAATTGAAGAGCTTCTTTGAGATTTTGGAGGGGTAGATGTGAAAATCGAGGAGGAGAGAGAAAATAAAGGGGGAAGGTTGCCAACGCCAAACTAAATGACCTTTGGCCACACGCGATGCCTCACTGCAAAGGAAACATCAAGATGATTCAAATACTGTTACAAAAGGTGGTGTTTGTCCATTAAACGACTCCATACACGTCGCTTAAGCGCTGGCATGTGTAACACATGCATCATTAGTTTTTTTTTTTAATAATATTTGTATATATTAAATTACACAAATTCCCTAAAACCAACCTAATAATACAAAAAAGCCTGAGTGCAGATACAAAAATATCCCTGAACATAAGCTATAGAAAATCCACTTCCAAGGGCATGCAAGTCATTTTATTGTTCATTAAAAATGAAAAAGATGAAAATGACTCTGAATGTAAGCTTTAAAAAATATTGGATCTAAAGGTATAAGGATCATTTCACTATGCATTATAAAAAAAATATAATTTCTTTTAAAATCTTAGAATGATAAATGGACTATCATGAAATTACTGAAATTACTGAATTAGATCCAATAACATGTTTTCTTGGTTTTGTTTTTAAAAGCATAATAGATATTTCACCCCCAATATTTAAAAAAGCCCATGTCTTTTAATCTCACCCTCTTGTAATGAAGTGACCTAAATTGGCTTACAATTTAATCCTACGAGGGCCAAATAAAAAATGGATGGAAAAAAAAAACATTGTTAACAACGTGTTCACAATGTTTTGTGAGGGAATCCATAGTGCTTTTTTCATAATGAATCACCACACCATTTTTTTATATATAGTTATAATTATAATATTGCCAATTAGAGGAGAAAATAGAAACTAGAAAGGCGAAGGAAATAAAACAAGTTAACAATTTGTTCTATGAATAAAAAAAAGAGTTAGCAAATTTATTTCTCTCTTATTTTTATTTAATTTAATTTTTCCAGTTGACAGATTGTTTGAAAGTCTTGAAATTGAATTTAATTCAAAGGGTTAAATCAATTCTTTAGTTTGGAACTCTTAAGAGGGTATTGATTTGAATTCTAAACAGAATTCAATAGTTTAAAAATGGCCAAAAACAAATTAAAAGAAGACTCTTATAATTTAATACGATAATTCCTCTTAGAATTCATATTAAAAATAATATTCTAAAAATACCATTAACAAAACAAACCCTATTTTTTATAAACCCCTTCAATATCTTTTCCCTTTTTTTCCCCTAACCTCACCTTCTATTCTAACACCTTCAATGTTTAATTTAACCCAACCTATTTCAAGCTATCTCTAGCCTTATTTTAAATGCTCACAACCTAGTTTGGATGGCATTACAGTGCTCAACTCTTGTTGTGAAGCCACCATAAAACACCTTATGCAATCTCAAATCTTTTAGGAGGTTTATAAAGCCTTAAATAGACCAGAAACCCTACATTAACTAGGAAACAAAATAAAAATATGAAATTACAAAAGAAAGAAGCATGAAATCAAAAAGATAAAAAGGAAAATCATAAAAATTGCTAAAATCAAGGCCCCGGGGTGAGATCTGATGGTCGAAGAAACGATTTTATCGCTACTTTAAAGAAAACAACGTCCAATAACTCCTGTAAAATTTTGAGTGTGATCCAATGGTCGGATAAAATGTTATGGCCCTTTTGAGTCGTTATTCTCGTCTAGCATGACTAGACCTCCTCTTAGACCTAAATCTATCCCACTGGTCCATAAATGCATATGTTAGGTCATTTACATAATCTATTTGGATCAGATCCTCATCTAGTTGTGATAGACCTACACTTGGCTGCCTAGAATCACCGGTTATCGTAAGCCTAACTACATCATTCTCCCTAGGTTGGAGAGAGCTCGCCCTCGTGTTATGTTCCTCCAAATAAGAACTCAAGTGGTGGACATTGAAGACATCAGAAATCTTTAGATGATGAGGAAGACAAATCTTGTAGGCATTATCATTTATAATCTGCAACACCTTACAATGACTTATCTTCTTTTCCTTCAGCTTGTTATACTCACCCTTTAGAAACATGTCGAGTGCAAGTATTGCCCACACCTAATCACCAATTTCAAACACCACTCTTTTATAATGAGTATCAATCAGGGCCTTATACATAACATTGTTGTCATTGATTGTTTGCTTAACCTGTTTATGAATGCCATGCAAATAATTTGCCATGTTAGTAGCTTGGATGCTCAAGCTTTCAATGCGAGGTATAAAAATTAACTCAAATACTTCAAAAGGATTTTGTCCATAGACAATCTCATACTCATATCTAGCAATGAAGCATCAAGAATTGGTAACAAGGTGTATAACCCAGTATTTGATAAGGCCTCCTTGGGCCTTTAATAAATAGCATACTTCTTAACAAAGTTAGAAACATGTCTTAGTAATTTAGGCTAGTAATAATATGTGGATATTAGAGCCAACATTTTATCCCATATAAAATGCACATTATAATGCAATTCACGAATGATACGTTTTCACAAAGAGCAAACTGGAACACAAAGCTGCAAACCATGAAAAAGATAATCATTTAAAAGCACACAGTTATCTCGTTTACCACCCCCTATTAACTCAACATAAATCTGACTGAATGAGACATCACCTGAATACAACTCACAGAAAGTATGAAATCTTAGTACATAAGTGCATATGGTATTGAGTAAAATCACACGTTAACTAAGAGCGTCATCCACCTTATTTAAACTGGCTAATTGGTGCCTCAATGAAAAAATAAACTCTTTTAAAAAGGACACCCACTTCATATGCTGACGACTTAGATTTTACTGCTCATTTATGTACTTCAGAGCCTTATGGTTAGTAATTAAAATAAACTCCTTTTTTTACAAGGTAGTGCCTCTAATGTTTTAAAGTCTAAAAATAACATAAAACTCCATATCATATGTGGAATAGTTCTTTTTTTGAGCTGGATAATTTCTCATTAAAGAAGGTGATGGAGCGCCCACCCTGGCTGAAAAACTCCTCCAATGCCTACTCCAGAAGCATTACAATTTACATCAAACAGTTTCTTAAAGTCCGATAATGCTAAAATTAGAGCTTTGATCATCTTCTACTTCACTAACTGAAAACTTGTTTCAGTTTCATTTGTCTACTGAAATATACATGCCTTTAGGCATTCTATAATTGATGCGATAAGAGAACTGAAGTTTCTGATGGATCTTCTATAAAAAGATGCAAGGCCATGAAAACTCTGCACATCATGGATGCTTTTTGGTGTTGGCCATTTAACAATTACAGAGATTTTACTTTTGATCAGCCTGAACACCATTAATAGATACAATAAAGCTTAGAAAAGCAATAGTATCAGTAAAGAACTTACATTTCTTTTAGTTGACATACAACTGTTCCTTCATCTAAGTATCAAAAACATCTCGTAGGTGCTCCAAATGAGACTTTAGAGTGGAACTATAAATGAGAATGCCATTGAAATAGATGATGATAAATCTACCCATTAATGACTTCAATACCTAATGCATGAACCTCATGGTGATAACCACTCTTATAACCCATGGTGCGTTTTGAAGGTTGTCTTCCATTCATCCCTCAGTCTAATCTTCATCTAATGATAACCACTCTTGAGATTAATCTTGGAAAATACCTTAGACCTTGCCAACTAATCTAACATGTCATCTAGACGCGGTATGAGGTACTTGTATTTTATTGTGATTCGGTTTATGGCCCTAATGTCCACATACATACGCCATGATCTATCCTTTTTGGGAATCAAAAGGGTTGGCATGGAACAAAGACTCATACTTTCTTTGGTATACTCTTTCTCTAGCAACTCTAAAACTTGTCTCTTCAACTCTTCGGCTTTTTTAAGGCTAAGTTTGTAAGCTGCCTTGTTTGGCAAGCTAGAACCCGGCATCAAGTCAATCTGGCGTTGTATCTCTCTCATGAGAGGTAAACCTTGGGGTAACTCATTCTACATTAAATCTGAAAATTCTGCCAACATGCTTTGTGCCCCTTCTAGTCATTCTCTTCTTCCTTCTCCTTCATGGCTATACTTCTAGGTATTAGAGCAAACACCACTCGCTCACTCTTTATTTCTATCATAAACTGTGATAAGAACAACAAATTCTTCCCACTATCTTGTCTATCAGCCTTCATCTATATTGTCTCCCTCTTAGGTGCCTAAACTATACTCTTCCCTTTAATACTAAGGGTATAAGTGTTCTTCATTCCGTTAGGAACCACACTCCTATCAAACTGTCATGACTTCCCTAACAAAATATGACAGGCATCTATCGAGACCACATCGCACCAAGCACTATCAAACTATTTTTGACCCATAGAGAAATAAACAAGGCAACGTCCTCAATATCAAAGACCACTAAGGTACCATGCCACTAGCTACTCCTTTGTTTCTACTAGATCATTCCTTAAAACTAGTTGGTAAAATTCATCAGTGCAGTCAGTGCTAGATTTACCTCCTTGTTTCAGCATGTAGAGCCTCTAATATAAAGTCTACGAGTAGCTAAAAGGAAAAAAAAAAGGTTCTCTCATCTTCTTCTTAATCTTGTCACAGTCATTTATTCTAGCTTTCCCTTGTCTCTTCCTTGTCTTCTTCAACTGCTACCACCAAGCAGATGCCCTACTCTTTAATTAGATTTTAAGTTTGCAGGTTTTATTTTCTCTCTAATAATAATTCTTCAGGAGGTTTACAAAGCCTTAAATAAACCAGAAACCCTACCTGAACTAGAAAACAAAATAAAAATATGAAATTACAAAGGAAAGAAGCATGAAATTTGAAAATAACAAGGACAATCACAAAAAAATGCTAAAATTAGGGTTCTGAGGTGAGATTTTGAAAATCTAAAGATCTAATAGTCAGATAAAAAATTATGGTCCTTTTGAGTCATTATTCTGGTCTGGCACAACCAGACTTTCTCTTGGACATAAACATATCCCACTAATCCATAAATGCATCTGTTAGGCTATCCACGTAATCTATCTAGGATAAATTATCATTTAATTATGATAAACCCAAACTTAACTGTCTAGAATCACCCATTATCGCAAGCCAACTATATCAGTTAATAATTAACACTAATTTGAAGTTGAAAGCCTTTTTGTTTATCCATATCAAAAGGAAACATGTTCAGTACTTTAAAAGGGATGTCCCAATCTTGCTGCTGAAATTTGTAACTCCCCTTTATGTTATCCACAAATATTAAATCAAGTTCGCAAAATGTGTATTATATATAAGTTAGGATGCATTTGGTTGATTAATTGTAATATTTTGTGGGAGGTGACTAGGGCTAGATTAGAAAATTAACTAAAAATATTACAAGGATAGTAGTTAATAAATAATAAATACAAGGTCTGTTAACAAAAAAGAAAAAAATTTTCACTGCAAAAATGATTTAAAGGTAAAACATTCAAGATTATTAATTCAATTTATTTTTATATATATTCTAAATAATACAATTAAATTAAATTCTATAGTTTAATATTTTATTTTAAAAATAAAAATTGTAATAGTTTATAAATTGAATAAAAAAGCTGTGAGTTTTTTTTTTAAAAAGACAAAAATTGAAATTGAGACGCATGTAACTAAAAGCAGTTGTTGTAATCTTCTCCGTCAACTTTTTCTCGCGAGTTACTAAACTCTCCCCTTCCTTCTTGTTTTCTTCTTCGATTCAGTCCCTCTATTCTATTATATATAGGTCACCTGCTCCCATTTTTTCTATTATATTTTGTTACTGTTTACACAATTTTTTTTTTCCATTTTGGTTTCTGGCTTCCTTCTTGAAAGGTAATTTGTTAATCATCTTCTTCTTCTTCTTCTTCATATATTACTAACTGTTTGGTCTTGCTTTGAGAGATATTGATCGGACCTGACCCTTCTAATATCTGTGTGAATTTCTCTTAATATTTTCCCAGCAATATGCTACTATTGTTGTTGGTCTTGCTCTTTCTTCCTCTTTATTAACGTTGTTTAATTTATTTTGGATTATATATGACTTGAATGTCTTTTCTGCTTTCTTTACTGCTAATTTTCTTTTAATATGCTTGTTTTGTTTTTTCATTTGAAAGGAATGTGCTATGTGGTATTCTGTAATGCCTTCAAAGCTACTGTACATTGTGTCTTTCAACTTACTGTGTTGAAATAGGAGTTTCTTGTTAAATGCTATAAACCCATTTCTAATAATTATTTGTGGGCTTCTTTCTTGGGGTATCTTGAATTTCAGAATGGCCACTGCTGTGTTTCACCAAGCCTTAGGGACCGCTCAGTCCCATCAACACCTCCAGAACTCCGGTTCTCATCTTGAGTTTGGCAATGCTTCGTTGAAACTGATATCTAAAGGTTTTAAGGTTGACATTGGACTGTCAAGAAGAGGGAGTTATAGTTCTTGGAAGAAGAAATTTGGTGTTATTCAAGCCTCGGCTTCTCAAACTTCAGTGGTTCAACCGGTTTCATATCCCCCAAATAACAGCTCTGATGAGTTACGAAAGAAATCAAGTATGCCTGTTTCATTTGAGTCCAAAATTCATATCTATTGAAGATTAGATATTCATATCAATTGCCATTTTTTATTCTTAAAAAGATCTCATCATATTTGAATTTGACCGCGTGAATCCTACGATTCTGCAATACAATAGAAAAAATCATGTTGATATACAGATTGATTGATATTATTTGGCGTCTGATTAAAATTTGGAGCTGGGTTTTTTCTTTTTGTGAAATCTTCTTAATGCTATATCCTAATCTATTTCAGGTGAAGCAGCTTTGATACTGATTAGGCATGGTGAGTCACTATGGAATGAAAAGAACCTCTTCACAGGCTGTGTTGATGTGCCATTGACTAAGAAGGGTGTGGAGGAGGCAATTGAAGCTGGTAAGAGAATCAGCAACATACCCGTCGACATGATATATACATCAGCCTTGATACGTGCGCAGATGACTGCCATGCTTGCCATGACTCAGCATCGTCGCAAAAAGGTAGTTTGGTAAAACATGCCACTGGGTGTTAGAAAACAGAAGTTTTAGCTGCGCATCGACACAAAATGGTAGTTTAGTAAAACATGCTACTGGGTGTTAGAAAACAGAAGTTTTTAGCTGTGGCATTCAAATCTCAGAAGTTATTAACATGATAGTAGATGAATATCTTGTTCTTGCATTAATCTGAGCTAAACCTGGGTTATTTGTCATTGGCACAATAATTACTCAGGCTGGCATTCTGACACATACTTATTTAAGACTCCACTATTTCCTCAAAAGTTTTTATCTTTTTCTTCTTTATTTGCTAGCATGTTGACTATCAAACTGGTGGCAGGTTCCTATCATTTTACACAATGAGAATGAACAGGCAAGGGAATGGAGTCAAATTTTTAGTGAAGATACAAAAAAGCAATCCATCCCAGTTGTAACAGCTTCGCAATTAAATGAAAGAATGTAATGATACTGTCTCCTTTTCTCTGATCATATCCTTTTGCCTGGAATCCCCACTTCATATGCAACTTATGACTAATCTTCTCTACAGGTATGGTGAATTGCAGGGTCTCAATAAGCAGGAAACAGCAGATAGGTTTGGAAAGGAAAAGGTTCACGAGTGGCGGAGGAGTTATGACATACCTCCACCCAGTGGCGAGAGTTTGGAAATGTGTGCTGAAAGAGCAGTTGCTTATTTCAAAGATCATGTATGCATGGCTATGCTTCCTATTCCTAGTTCTCTTATGGTTTGCTTGCCAATGATTGGATGGTTTTCTTAATGATTCAAGCAATTGTATATCATTCAATAGCATCTGACATAAGAGTACTTGCAGATTGAACCTCAACTTCTATCTGGGAAGAATGTGATGATTGCTGCCCATGGGAATTCACTGAGGTCCATCATCATGTACCTTGACAAATTAACTTCACAGGAGGTGATGAACTAGTTACTTTGGGGTGTTTCCATATGGATCATCTCTGCATTATCTCTTCTTTTTCCTCATAGTATTAACCTTATTTTGATCTTTTTTTGTTCTGGCAGGTTATCAACTTAGAATTATCAACTGGAATACCAATGCTTTACATATTAAAAGGGGGTAAATTCATTAGGAGGGGAAGTCCTGCAGGACCAACTGAGGCTGGCGTGTATGCATATACTAGGGTATGCGACTTCTGGTCATCATATTAGCTTCTGGACTTGAAAATTTTATTTCTGGCTGCAGTTTATATTTGCCTGATTTTAAGTGTGGCAGATTATTATGTTCAAAAGTTGTAACCTGTCTGAAATTAATATGGAAAAGTTTTATCTGAAATAATCATATAGTTTTTGATTTCCCTAATCACTCGATGAAGCAACCAACCAAAACATGCTTGTGTCAGGAACTAGCCTTTCTAAGTTTCCAATGAGGCCTTAAGATGAATTTTCCTAGTTAATTATAGATATTGGAATGCAATATAATTTTTTCAGTAATTTACTTTATTGCTAAGAATCTTCTTGCTAAGACTGGCTGGTAAACCCTAGGTCTAGGAAAGCATAGGAAGAAATGGTATTGTCATTACCTAGGAAGTATGTATATGATACAGAGATGCATAAAAAATATTATGCAAACACATTATTAAGTAAAATTGTAAAACATTCTAGCAGTCAATAAATTTTGTGTACAAGAACGAACAACAAGATCTTTTTTTTTGCCCATGACATTATTACTTGGAATTTCTGAATATTCTTGGAATTCTAACTCCATAGTCTTCTTTGTTTTGCGCATCGTTTACATGATGCTATCTAGTACCTGACTGAATATGACACCACCACTTATGCTACTTTAAATGCTGTTGCAGAGTTTAGCTCTATATAGGCAGAAGTTAGATGATATGCTGCGTTAACATGTGCTCACATATTGGTAAGTTCAATTGCTTGTTATCATCTTCTGTGTCTACCTCAATCACTGGCTCTTTTTTTGCTTCCAACTCCTTAGATGAGTACCAACATTGCTTTGCTTTTTCAGGGGGGATTTACTATCATAATAGCTGTTGGTGTCATAAATAAGAAAATGCAGAAAAGCTAGTTATGTAATACGTTTTGGCACATGTATATGGTTATCTTCCTCAACCAGTAGGAAGGAAAGCTTTCTACTGCTATTTGTTTAGTTTCCGCGTGTCAGTCAAGTCTACTGTTTTGATTGGGTCCTTGCCCATGTTTCCTCATTTTGTGTTTTGTTTTTTCTGGGCATGGATTTGGGTCATGGAACATGATGGATCTTGTTTGTAGAACTCACATATTCGGGTTTAAATCAATGGTAATGATTTAGTTTTGAATTCATAAATGGATGTGGATGGTTCTTCAAATATATAGTTGGAAAGTTATTTGAATTTAAAATAAAATCTAAATTCAACGGTTAAGATTTTACAAATAGGATCCATTATGCTCTCGAGAACATGATTTGAAGTGCCATTTATGAACTCAATAGACCATATGATCATGCTTTAGCAAATAAACAGATGACAACTAAACCTAGACCAAAATATATTTACCTATGTATCGACCTCTTGATGCATCGTGGATGTAAACCTAGAGAGCAAAATCCTAGAATTTATAATCAAGAATCATAAAATTTACGTAAAAAAAACTAAAATTAGATTATAAAACCCTTTACTTGTTAATGATTTGAATCAAGCATTAAAGGTATTTCTTGCTTGGACTATATTTATTAAGAGAGCTTTGGAAATGCTGGTCAATTGGTGTTTTTAAAAAATTCAATTTTATTTTTTATAAAAAAATAATTTTTTTTATATATTTTAAATTATTTTGATGTGTTGATTTTATAAATAATTTTTTTAAAAAATAAAAAAATATTATTTTGATGTATTTTGACATGAAAAACACTTTAAAAAACAATTACAACTACATTCTTAAATAAGCCTATTTGATCATTCTTTAAACTCAACTTCATGTTTAATATTATTTTAAAAAAAATTCTCAAAACTTTCTCAAGCTTGAATGTCATATACTTTCTCAGCTTGAATATCATATATAAACCTATTGAATCATTTTCCGTCCAAGTGGTAAACTATTTTATAAATTACAAAATTGACTCACACAAGGTCTTGTAAAAACAAGAGTGAACTGGACTGGAAAGACCAATCTAACCATCCCAATCCAGAAGCCTACAGCCCATCATGGACCACACTATAAATAGAAAAGGATTTCAGAAACAGATTCATTTCAAGTTCTTTCAAGTACA